>Ga0179591_1152056_pt1 | contig 24957 bp, 18 predicted proteins | sample CZOMad2_1_08_16f_FD_182891 | JGI IMG/M metagenome (GOLD analysis project Ga0179591, IMG submission 182891) | Vadose zone soil fungal communities from Angelo Coast Range Reserve, California, USA - CZOMad2_1_08_16fungal (PacBio error correction) | ecosystem: Environmental > Terrestrial > Soil >...
CATTCCTTCCGCCGGAATGGAAGAACGTCAGGAGTAACCCTCAGTGGGACGATCCTGGAAAGGAGGGAGAAACCGATAACCAGACCTAAGAAAAGGCCATCAAGTGTGGGCGGTGGGTCCTGCACCGCACGAACTCCTCAAGGAGGCTCCTCTTCGGTGGAATTTCTTGGACAGACAAACTACAAATCTTGCTCAAGTAAATTGGACGGGGAAACGGAAAAGCTTCCAGTGGTTCCCGAACGGGGGAAAGAGGAAAAAACAAGAAAAAAAAAAAACTACGGCGATCACCCGAGGACGTGCCAGGGCCGGTCCGGGGGGGGGAAGCCCGCATAGAGAAGAGGCAAAGAGGCAACCATACTACAGGTGGAAAGACTAATAGGAGAACCGGGGGGTGGTCAAACTTAACGTGAGCGACGCGGAGAACGTGTTACCGGGGGGGGGGCAATATCTGGTAGAACAAAGCAGTACAAAGGAATATGGGTACACTCTAGAAGGCACCAGGGGCACTTGGGGAACGTAAGGTAACAGGGGGCCCGAAAGGGGAGACGTTGAGGGCTTCAGGAAGCCGCATCGCTACCGGAGGAGCGCACACATCAACGCGGCTGCAGAATAAAGTGGAAAGAGGGAAGGGGAAGAGACAACTGCCTACGATTTGAGTCTTGCGGCCAGACAAAAGATGGGTCCGTCGATCGTGAAAACTGGGAAAAGCGGCACGACGCCATACTAATATCGATGAGAAGAAAAAAACGTAGGATTAGGAGAAGAACTGCGGAGTAGGGGAGAGCAAGAATTCTTTGTTCAGCAAACGATCAACCCATCCGCGGAAAAAAAAACGAACAGAGGGGGAGGCCATTTTAATCCATAAAAAAACTAAAAGATGGGCCTTTCAAATAAGAGGGTCTGGCAAGAGGGGAAGTGTGAAAGAAAAAAAAAGCACGCCTGATAGAAGGCCGAGCACTAACGCACCCATAGGCCCCTTGGAAGGAAGCAAGAAAAAGGAGGGAATGAAAAAAAAAAAGAAGAAGAGGGTCAAACATACTCCGACGGGTGACAAGGGGGGCATATATTGAATGGGACAAACTTTCTCCGGGGAAGCGCGCACGTCCGAAGGGAATACCCCGTGTATGAGGGGATTTCAAAAAGGGGGGAGGGCGTTGAATAGAGCCTGAGTTGCTAGGTCTATAGGAACTGGGCGCCAAAATAAAAAGATGACCGTTAAAAAGAGGGAAACGAACAAGGGGGTAAAAAACCGGGTGGGGGGCGCGGGTCAAAGGTGAGTTAAAAAAGGGACGAGTTTTACTGGATATTAGGAACCGATAAGGAGGGTGGAGTGTTCACAAGACATCCCCCTAGCGGGGAATCCATTTGTAAGGTCTTTCTTATGCATAAAAGCCAAAAGTGTGTGGATACTTCGGGGGCGTATGGAGATCGGTTTTGCCGGAAAAGAAAGAGCGATAGAGAAAAACGGAGGGAGTCCTTGGGTAGATACATTATGCCGGCTGGGGAGAATTACTAATTTGGGAGACATTGAAGGCAAACAACCCAGTTTGGGCCCAATGAGGTAGGGGCGAGGAAGAAGGGGTTGCAGAGGGAAAGAAAAAGCACCATGGAATCTTCCTGCACGGTGAACCAAGCTCGTGGCTGGTAGTGGGGCCAGCCAAATAAAGGCCGGAGAGTTTCGGTCAGAACGGAACCACGAGGGATGGGAGAAAAACGAGGTGATCATACGGAATATGGGGGGGGGTGGGGGGAGAGATACAAAGCGGTTGCCTCTTAGGACAGGACTCGACGGCCTAACTTGAAGTCGCCCTTAGGGAGGGGGATCATAGCAAGATAACTAGTTTTAAGGCTGATATCACCAAAGAGGGTGCCGATGCTCGAAGAAAAAAGGAGCCGCGGGAAATTGGAGGGAGGAAGAAAAAAAGGGAAATCGGCCGAGGAGTAAAAATCGGAGACAAAACCTTATAGCTACTGACGGGGCTTCAGGAAAGAGATAAGAAAGTTTTGGCTGGTGGGCTGAGAGGTGCAGAGAAAAAAAAAAAGAGACTGGGCTCGAATCGCCGAAGGTGTAGGCTTCGTGGGTAATCCCAGGGGGGACAACGCTCCGTTCTGATGGTCGTGGAACTCAAGGTCGAGACGGCCTAAAAAGACACTCTTGCGGGGGGGGGGGAAGAGCACAGCCACTGGTGCTGAGGTGACGTTGGGGGTCATGTCAAATTGATGCCCGGGTCTTACCCCTATAACAGAATGTTAAACGTCAACCAAGGAGCAACCTTTTAGCCCGCAGCAGAAGGAAAAGTTAAAAAAAAAAATAAAAGGGAAAGGGAAAGGGCATGAAACCCTCAGGTGTGGGTGGGAAGATCAGGGGGTAACGGGAAGCAACAACGAGGAGTGGGCGTCAGTGGTAGAATGATGAGGAAAAGGGAGCTCCGGGTGGTCTGAGGAATGAAGTTGAAAGGTAATTTCAACACTTTCTATAAGCGTGGGATCCGGGGCCGTGGGAGGAGGGACTAGAATGTTTCACAAGTGCCGGGGTCTCAAGGGGGCAGGATGGAAATGGGACTTCCAACGGAAAGAAGGAGGGGTTCCAGGCCGAAACGAGGAAAGAAGGAGAAGCGGGAGTAATCCACCTGCGGTCGAAACCGGTTCATCGGGGTTCAAAAATTTTCCGCCCAGGAAACCCGATTGCCGTTGCGCTGTCAGCGGACGATCCAAAGACGCAAAGGCATGGCGAATCAGGGGAAAAAGGCCGCGGAAAAGGAATGTGTGAGGCTGGGGGTGGGGGGAATCTGCTAAAACGGTTGCGAACCATAGGGTGTCGCTGGACTAATTTTGAGACGGGGGGGAAGGGTTGGAATTGAGGAAGGAAGAGTTGATAACCGCATTATGAAGGGGATACCCAAAAGAATCTCAGATCCAGGGGGGGGAAGACTAAACCTCCAGGGTAGCAAAAATCGAGAAAAGGAATACAGGGAAAGATCTTTTGGGGGGGAGGTCGTTTGCCGGGGAGGTAGGAACGGTAAGGAAGCCGGGGCCATACCACCAAAAAAACCCAGGTGCTGGCCGGAAAACCCGCATTTTACCCCTGTCGAGGTGAATTGGTTAGCAGGAGCGATACGGAAACCTTCGCCGTTTGGGGGAGATGCCACCTCTCGAAAAAAGAAACCAAAAAGCGTGCCGTCGGATAGCCTGTGTAATAAGCCTTGGGAATCAGGCTGTGTTACATCTACCGGGCCCGCGGTGAGAGGATCCTGGAGGAATGAAGGAGGGGGGGGGAGGTTGCGAAAAGGTCCGCATACCAAACAGGCCCAAGAAGGCGTTGCCATCACTCGACACGTGTCGGGACGGCATCAAACATGTCTGGGGGGGGAGTCGTTTTGGTAGGCTAAGAAAGAACCCTTGGGGCCGGTTTGGTAGAACTTTCTCACAATGAAAGGTACCGTCTTGGGGGTCCTGGCGATGGGGACAGGTGGGCGAGAAGGGGGGACGCGCGGAAGCGTGGGTCCACTCGCCTTTCAAAAAATCTTTGTTGGCGACACCTCATACTGATCCACATGCGGGGGAGATCTCGGGAGCGGTGACTGCTCCGCAAATTACTTAGCATCTCTTCTCGGTCCCCCACGGCACGTCGAAAGGAAATAGGTGGTGGGGGGAGAATCGTCTGCGCGCGTCTGGAAGAGACGGACGGAGAGACAGAGTATTACAAAATGGACGAATAAGCAAAAAGGGGTTCGAAAGGCCGGCACGAAAAGAGAACCACAAACTTTTTTGTGTCTCAATTGGGTGGTGGAAGTTATTTTACAAAACGTGCATTGGAAGTGTGTCAAGGGAGGGAACAGGACCAGAATTCCGAAGCTCAAGCGACAAAAACAACGGAGGAGAAGAGGGGGGAATAGGTCGGGAAAGAAGTGAAACATTCGGCTAGGTAATCCAAGTGCTGGGGGGTCATCCTCAACGGGGGCATCCAATGACCACCCAAAGGTTGTGTTCTATTCGTTCAAGGCTGAGAAGGAAAGGGGTGGGAGAGAGGACCCCGGTTGTTACCGCCTCGCGGTTGATCGAAAAAAGCCATCGGCCAGAGCGCGAATTCCAAAAAGTGAAGGGCCGCAGGCCGGAGGGGGAGAGAAGCAGAGGATCCGGCAGTTGCGGTCTGGGAGGAAAGAAAAAGATCCCTCAGGCGGGAAGCAAAAAGTCGAAGGCTGAAGGAAAAAACGAGGGTGAAAGCATCGATGAAAAAGCGCACTGAGGAACGCCGAAAAGATTCTCGCAACACCGGCCGCCGCAACAAACGAGGAACCCCAATACTTGTGCAGGGGCGGGGGGGAAAGGCAGGCCCAAAAGCCCAAAGGGGGGTCAAAAATGAACACCAGAACAAAAGAAAGTGAGTACGGCAATCGGGTTAAGAAAAAGAGATGACTGCAAAAGCATTCTTGGTCTAAAAGGTCGAGGTTAAGGAAGTTGAATTACCAGGCGCACAGGAGAAAGGAAAGGAGCGGAAAGCAAGTCGATTTTCGAAGGAACCCAGAACTGGTCCCCAGGCTTATTCCACCGGGATCCTACTAAGTCATCGAATTTGGCGGTAGTCGAGAGGGCACACAACTACTGGCCAGGGGAAGGGAAAGGTCTAGGAGGCAAAAAAGGCTGAAGCTCTAAGCAAACAGCGGGGCTTGGGACGGCAAGCAAACTGGGGAGGGTTTTCCGACGGGCCTGACCGGCAGAGACGGGGCCAAAGAAGGCAAAAGAGAGGTTCAGGATTCCGTGAGACTCTATCGGAGCGCATGGACTCCGACGGACGGTGGGAAAGGAAAAAAACTAAAATGCGCAGGTAATTATGGGGGGGGAGTCAAAGTCATGCAAGGGGGCTAAGACACTAGAAGGGAAAGAATCAATCTCACCTACGAGAAAACCTTCGACATCGCGACACCGCCGTTCTAAAAAGGCTCGACCCACACCCAAAAAGGGAAAAGGGACCTGGTTGAGAGGAGGCCTCTTTGGAAGATAGAAAAGGACAGTGGCGGCGTGGATCGAAGCTTCATCGCCACGATAACTGGGGTTTCGGCTGGGACAGGCATCAACAAGGAACTGGGAAACGGTTGAGAAAGAGTGGAGGTTAAAAACGTCGGCCGCTGTCGTCTCTGGCGCAGACTTGCACGCTGTCCGGCTTTTCATAAATGCCCCTCAAAAAAAACGACACCGGCAGGGAGGTACCACTTGAAGAGTCACGCCGCACACTGCCAGCGCCACGCTAGGACGACCGTGGCGCATAAGTGAACCTCAGGGACCGAAGAAAAACAAGGAGAAGCAAGGCTTCAAACGAACTCGTACCACTTAACCCTTCAGGAACTACCTATGGGGAGGAAACGAGGGGGATTGTATTCCTATATGGAAGGTTCAACCTTCAGGTGACGGCGGGGCTACCCAACAAAAAGTTGGGGGGGAAGGGGAAGGCTCATTCTTCAGTGTGGGTCAGGGGAAAAAAAGTCAAGGATACCAGAACTGAACCTTAAAATCAAGTTGGGGAAGAACCTAACCGCAAGTGCGTGTTGGGCCGTTTAATCGACGAGAAGAAAAGAGAAAGGAAAGTAGTCAGGTACGGAAATACCAGACTCCTACAATGCCGGATAGGAAGTCAAATAGTGGTGCGACGACAGCCGCACCTAGAAAAAAACATCACAAGCTGGATGGCTATCTTTGCTCCCACGCCGGCAGTACGAAGAAGGGGAAGTGGGTGAAACGAATTGAAGACGGAGGCTGTTTTCAAGAAAAAAAACGGTCCCCTGATAGCGCCTTGAGAATCCTCAAAAAGTGTGGGTTGATCAGAAGAAGACAAGCCTATACTTCATCGGGGAAGCGCGACGGCGACTTAAAGGAGGAAGGAGAAGGAGGGCTATCGCTCCCGTTCCTGTATCGAAAACCATCTGCTGAAAAAATAGGGAAAGAAGAGGGGTCTAAAACAGAAAATGGAAGGCAACGGCGTTTGACCACTACAGCCCTACGGCGCACAGTGCGGCCGATGGCAGGTGGACTGGGGGAGGGGGGGAAAACGAAGCAAAAAACCTTCCTATCGAAACTGTTCCTGGCATTTCTCAATTCAAGTAGTCCGGAAGAGCCTCTAGGAAATGAACAAAAAGGTGGATATTCCGCTGGACGACTGGATGCAAACCCCGATCGAAAGCCTCAAAGCCGTCTACAAAGGGGGGGAGGGTCGTCAAGGCAAGAGAACAGGAGTCTCGGTCGGGTTAGGGGACATCAGATAAAGGACTAATTAGTCTTTCCGGAAAACTCTGGTCCCTTTTTGAAAGAAAAAGGGGGGAAAAAGAGGGGGAAACACGTACTGTCGAGGACCCCGCGGAAAGCGGTCGGGGGTCCTCCCAAAAGAGAAGATCGAAATCGAAATTGAAACACCAGAACTACCGTTAACTATCGCAGCACCCGTGGTCGGGCACGTCGACGGGAACTCGCCAGAGAAACCTGGAAACCGTTAAATATCTGCAAGCCGTTCAAAACGGCGGTATGTGCACAGCGAGACAATTAAAAAAAAAAAATTCAAAATGGATAACTTACGAAACGGACCCATGGGGCGGGCTAGTCGGCTTCTATCAGCGTCAGAGTACAGGAAGCGCGCACACCTGGAACGCGCAAGGGGAAGAAGATAATAAATGGGGACAGCGCCAGAGGGTGTGACTGACCGGCCTACGAGGGTTCAGTGCGGACGGAAAGGGCAAAGAAGAGTGGAACAAGAGTCTGAAGAAAAGAAAAGCTCTAATCAAACACAATGGGAAAAGAGGAGACGGGTATTGGCGACAGCCGAGGGTCCAGGAAAAATCAAAGGAAAACCTTTTGAAAGAGGATCAGCAGAAATCGGAGTCAGTTGAGGGACCAAATTCGCTTCAAAGAAAGGATGGACATTCGACAAAACTGAGGTGAGCCAAACTCATAAAGGAGTGCGACTGAGAGCCTCACAGCAAATAAAAGAGGGCCAATTGTTCCCAGCGCCTGACAAAACTTCAAAGGTGAGGAATTGTAAGCGGAAACATACGGCCGCCCGGGGGAACGGCGTGTACATATAGGGCCCGGGAAACGGGAGGCAAGGGAGTCCCACGAAGAACACGGTTCGATTAAGTGGAAAACGGGAGTAAAAGGTGGAGAAAGGAAACTTTCGACAATATGCTTCAAAAACAAACCGATGACCGGCCGTACGCCCAGGAGGATCGCCCGGCAGGGGGGGCCCGGGGGGCAAACGTCTGAAGGAACGGTTTAAAAAATAATAATGAAACAGAGGTTGTGTAGTCCAGACACCGGACGGAGAAGGGCTGGCGGTGTACGGTCGGCAGGGCAGGACCACCCAACATTGGGGTTTGGAGGAACGGCGTTAAAAACGGAATGGGGGTGCCGTCAATGCAGCGGGCCACGTGAGTCATCCTGAAGCGAACATCAAAGCGGAGGAAGGGGCTTACGGCCCCAGTTTTGGTGGCCAAAAGAAGAGGCGGGGCGAGGAAGGAGGGGTGGTGAGAAGGGGGCCCGAAACATCACCGAAAAGAGGCCACCGGTGCCAAGCTCGGCTGGGTAGTGTAAGGGAAAACGCAATTCTGGTCGAAACGGAACAGCCGACTGGAGGGAACCGAGTGGACAGAGGGGGAGGGTGTTTCTTGAAAAAAAGGACGCTTCTTAAAGGGGAGACCAAAGGTCAAGTTCTCCAAATCGTCTGGGGAGCACGATGACGTATGCAGGGGCTGGCTGGGATTATCACCAAAAATCGGGTCCGATGAAGAAGAGCCCAAAGGACGTAAAGAAGGGAAGAATGGGTCCACAAATGTCGCCTGACGACCACTTCCTGTCAACTCATCTGGGCTATGGAAGGATCCGTTATCAGAGAGTCAGGCAAGTTTGGCTTGTGGGAGGAGGTGCGGGCTGTCGTAGAACAGCACCAAGGAGCTGGGCGGCTATAACGGGATTGTAGGTAACTGGGAAGACCGCCAGAGAAAAGAATGATTAAGATTCACGGTGCGCCGGCCGCGAAACTCCACTCGCGGGAAGGTTGCCGCGACCAAGGGAGAGAGGTCCGTTTGTGTTCCTTAACTCCGCTATTGAAACTCTACCCAGAAGGAGCCATGCCTGCCAACAAAGGATTGAAGGGGGTCCGAAAGCACCCGCGGGGTTGAAACAAATCAATAACTTAGGACAGAAAAGCATTGTACACAGTCAATTGGTAACCGGGGAAGAGGAAAACAACGAGGAGGGATCAAAATTGTAGCCTAGTCAAAAGAGGGTCTCTGTGTGACTAGGTGGTTGGAAAGGGGTCAAAAACCAAGTGGAGCTGGAGTCGGTTGGGGGGGAAGCAGATAGAGGAAGACAGAGGGGACCTTGGCATTCTGCAGTGGAAAAAGAAACCAGAGGGTAAAACTACCTACACGCCCAAGCTCTTAATCACGATGTGAAAAACGGTAAAAGGGCTGGGTGGGAAAAACCCAGGGTAAAAGCCAGGAAAAACTCAATGACACTGAGCCGGAAAGGCCGCGACACCAAAGGAAGTTTGGGAACATGGTTGAGTGTGGTAACGATCGAACGCGGGTGCTGTTAAGGTGTTCTAAACTTATGAAGTAGGTCTGAGGGTCAGTTCAAGATACGTTTGGGATCACACGGAACAAGCGAAAAAGGATTGCTAGGCAAAAATCTCCAGGACGGCACGCAAAGCGAGGAGACCGGGGAAGAAATTAGTTGGGCGTCATTTGAAAAAAGGGTAAAACGGTAGGAAGAGCCGGCGGCAAACATCCAGCACCATGTGTCTGACCGTTGCAAAATCAACCGCAGGGGGAAGGGGAGGGGGGAGGGAGTATTGCAGGATGAGGGAGAAATTCTCCGGGGGGTCTTAACTCACCAAATCCTAACGGTAGGGAGCCTGGGGGATAACCTTGGTAATCAGGACGTGATGGATCAAGCGACTTGATAACAGCGCAGGATGGAAGAGGAGTCCTCAAAAAGGGTCCTGGGCTAAAATTAAAAAAAGGGGCCCATCATCCCAAAAATTCTGGTGGCTACCTCGACATGGTCCGAGCCAGCTTGCCTTCCTCATACTGGGGTCTGTTGAGGGGGGAAGGGTCAAAAAGAAAAACTCCCCTTTGGCGTGGGTGGGTCAAGGGAGTCTCAACAGCAAAGGGGCAAAAAAGATGATAAAACGACAACGGTGTTGTAAGAGCATTGCTCACGGCAAGAGGTTGCCGGGACATCGAGGGAACGAGGGGGGGTAGGGACGCCGTCGACGGGGGTAACCAAATCGACGATCAGCAATGTCTTAAGTCAAGCATCGGCTGGAGAAGCCTCGGCCACAGAAGGGGGTTCTCCGTCTTAAAACTGCTGGGGAAACGGGGTACGAGAGGAACCTCTTGGAAGAAGCATAAACAATTACTGCGGTGTCCAAAACAACGTGTTTTGAGTTGAGGTTTTTGGGGAACCATACCTTGCATTAACTTAGCTGTTTCACTATGGACCTAATATTCCCATCTCTCAGAAAAACAAACTAAAATGAGAATTTTATCGGTGACTGGAAATCCTTGGGAAAGAAAAGGTAATGCAATGCTGAAAAACAATGGACCAAAAAAGGAAAAATCACACGGTTGGTCTGGCCGGCTTCGCCGCAAGGGGGGGCATTAGAGGACAAGGGGTTGGGGTGAACAAAGAGGGTAAGAGAGCCCGCGCGCCAGAGAAGGGAAAAAAAAGTTTCTTCTACGTGCCGCGTGCCGTGAACTCAGCAAAGGCCACAGGCCCGAGATCGCAGCGAGTGAATATTCACTGAGTCAGCAAAAAAAGGGAAGAGAGAAACCGCACGCCGCCGACTGCTCAAAAAACTCGTCGAAAGACCCAAGGTGCCTTCTTGTTAGGCCGACCAAAAACCCAAAGGGTGAGCTGAAGAAAAAAACCCGGAAAAACTCCAACAAAAAACAAACCCAAAAACAAAAAAAAAAAAAAAACAAGACCAGAAAGTTGAGAGTGGTCAGAGGTGGCACACGCAATTTGGGCCTGTGTCTCGGCGAATTAAACAAAAAATGATGCCACGTCCATTTAGAAAGGCGTATCACTTGATGGGGCCCGACTGATCAACCAAGGAAACCGCCTCCGAGGAGGCGTACAGGCACACAGCGACGGTTCCGTCAGCGCGAACCATACTTCACTAATAAAAAAGGCAGGGGGGAGGGGGGAAAGGGGCCAAAACAAGTGGAGGGAAGAACGCTTACGAAGACCGGCAGCATAAAAAAAACTAAAACGTAACAAAAACTCGAGAACGAATTGACGTCCTGGACGTTTCCATCGAAACTCGATGGCTCTGATTCGGTCGCGGTGATCACTCATAGGAAAAGGAAAGAGGGGAAAAAAGGAGAATCTCAAGTAGGAGAACCAGGTGACAGCGAAACCTTCGAACCGCGGGTTAGATTACCCACCTCCCATGGACTTCCGCTCCGAGTCATCGTGGGAAGGCGGCCAATGACCTGAAAAGTTGGGATCAAAAGCAGCAAACTACGTGGGGGGGGGGGATTGCAAGCACCAATCACGCTACGGGGGTTCGGACGCGGGGCTTGGGACCGCGGCGCTGTCTTCCTAACTCGGATAGGGCAAAGCGGGGGAAGGAAGGCAATGGTTGAAATCCCCAAAGGGGAAACCGGCGGGTTACCTCGGCATGCCGACCCACGCCCGCCACTCTCTTATAAGTGCGTCAATACTACCTCATTGAAAAAAAAGCACACGTCAAGATTCCGACCGGAGACAATACGAAAATATTTGTTGACGCCGTTACAAGATTCGTCAACATCGATGTTTTCCTTTCAATAGGGGGGGGGGAAAAGGGAACAGTGACGGAGGTCACGCAGAACCTTTGGGGAAAGTCTGAACAAAGGGGGAGGTGAGCTTGGGGACAATAAACATAATTAAAATGTACCACACTACCTGTCCCACCGGTTCGCTTCACCCTGACCTAAATAGGTTGAAAGTGTTGGGGAGACGGAAGATCATCGCGCATCTGAAAGAAGAAAAAAGGGAGGCGCTGGGATCCCGGTCAGGAAAGACGACTAAGCGGTGCCATGGGGGCTTTTTTCTACGACGCAAGAGAAGAAAAGCAACAAAGCCAAAAGGATACTACTGGGGGCTCCACGGCCAGAGGGAGAAGAAAAAGTGCGGAGAAAATACGAACGGCCCGGTGAACTCCCGCCGCCCCTTCCGTAGCTTTGTTCGCATCGCATGTAAAGATGGGGGGTTAATCATCAAGCAGGAAAATCCTTTCCTTATATGAGGCGCGAACGCGGACGGAAGGGGGGAGAGAGTCGGCCCGGAACGCGGGACGCGCCATATTAAGCTGATCTCGTCGACCTCCAGGCGTAGGGGAGGAAAAAAAAAAAAAAGAAAAAAAGGCGACACTAATCAAGGAAGGTGGCACAGTGGTCGTCCGATTTCATGGGGGCAGGTGCGGGCCGAAGCAAAAGTCCGGTCGCCTCCGAACGATCGGCCAATGGGGCTTCAGCTTCTCACATTCTTATAAGGAAGAAGGAAGACAGTGGGGAAAAAAAAAAGGCCCATGTGGTACTATCCGCTCAGCGGGCGGAAAAAAGATCCAACTAGGACGAAAATTGTTGGAGGTGGTCCATGCAGCAAGCTCCTCAATTGGCTCCGCTTCGTTTATGGAAGGTGATCAACAGAAAAAAATCGGGAGAGGGACCTTATTCACTTAAAAAAAAGATCCCAGGTTGTCCGAAACCGTTTGGACCGCAACCCAAAAAAATGCAGTCGATCCGGTCAAAACCCGGCCGGATGATGACCCCAGTCATATCGCCTCGCAAGATGCACCACTACCGTTGGGAAAAGAGCAGAGAGGGAAAGGGCAGGGAAAAAAATAAAGTACCGCGGCGAACGCTTAAAACTCGAAAAAAGAAATGGCTGATAGGACTCTTCACCGAACCGGTCACGGGCACTTGTAACACCTGGGGGAAAGAGTGGGGGGCATGAAAAGGAGCGGGAATCAGGCGAAAATACCGGATGGCGCAAACAAAAAACAAGACCATCGTTACGCGCATGAAAAAATATCCATGGCCTACGATTCGGCTGCGTCGTTCGTAGGGGAAGAGAGAGGGGACCGGAAAAAACAAGCACTGAAAACTCCAATAACTCTAGAAAAAAACAAAAGGGGGGTGGGGAAGGGGGGGAAAATCTCGTATGGTGCGAAATAGGCATTAAAAATCAACGGAATTCCGGCGACAGCCGAAATCGTGGCAGTTGATTACCACCGATGGTCGCTTTCAAGAAGGGGGGTCTCAACCTCGGTGAAGGGTGGGAGGAAAAAAGGCACGCCCTAAACTACCGACCCATGGGCCCCCGGGGTCTCCACGGAACGGTCGGACTTGAGTTTTCCAAAGAAGAAACGAAGGGACAAAGGATGGGGCCGTAAACAGGAGAAGCGGGCAAACACGCGAAGTTCCCTACCAAGGGGCGTGCAATAAGTTGATAGCTGCTCTTGATCCTTTGAAGGATGGAAGGCGGCATCAAAAACATAACCCCGAAAGCCCGGGGGAGAGCCTCGGCAGGTTGGCCGGGAGGGTCAAACGGGTTGGGGAAAAAGGGTCCGGGAAAAGTAGTTGATGTCCACAATCAACAAGGAAAAGAAAGGGGAAGCTGTATGACGCAACCAAGAAACAGTGTGGAGACGGAGTTCTGAGGGAGGGGGGACTGGAGGAGGTGGTAAAGCGCGAGAGAATTAGGATATGAGCGATCCATGTGTGGTCTGTGAATACTACGAATTTGTAGGGGAAACGAAGGAAAAGGGGGATGAGAATGCAAGGAGGATTTTTGTGTCAGCTTGCAAAAAAACCCAGGGACATCGGGCGCCACTGGGTCCAGGCTGTAGGGCCAACCCGTGAAGTATTTCGCGAACTGACCGCCGAAGAGTCAAACCGATTCAGCGGAACTGGTGGGTTCAGATGACACCGCGGTATTGGAAGAGGAGGGAAACGACTACACGGCCTCTGAGACCCGGAGAGGCAATGAGTACCCCGGCCGTGTTCTGATGATCCAAACAGGTCCCGATGTCTGACTCCCAAGGCGAGCGAAGGGGCAGTAAACCACGGAATCAAGAGGCATCTGCATCGATCGCTAAAAAACGCCGGCGAAGGGCAAAGAGCACAGCTTGGTTCTTTGGGGGAGGATAAAGGGGCGGATGGAGGTGAAGCACCAACGGTGTTAGATCGAGCATTGGGAAATGCGGATGGGGATTGAAGAACGCATCTGTCTTCTGCGCTACTCATCCGAGGAAAAGAAAAAAAAAAGATACGGAATGTGGCACTACCAAAAGGTGAAGGGGACTGGGGGTGGCCTGGAGCTCCCACCGTTCATCCTGAGACAAAAGGGGACAATTAGAAACCGGCTCAAAAATCCAAGAATGACCGGCATAAACCATGGTTGGGGGGGGAAGCTGTAACGTGCACCAAAAACGGAAAAGGTACGGAGTGCAAGGAAGTCGGCGCTCCGGTTTTCTCCGTGGGATGAGGTTACTGTAAGGGCGAACGGGAGGGGAATAAAGGAGTGTCCGTGGTCAGGAAGCGCAGGTTCCTCCCTTTCCTGGGGGGGGGAAGTGCAAGGGAAATAATTACAGGGCCGACAAGCATCTTTCCAGGAACAGAAAAGTACAGGATAAAAAAGCCGCGTCTTTAAGCCAACTCATTTCGAAAGGTCAGCGGCGGAAGCCCACAAAAAAGTTTCAAGTGGAGCTTCGGATACACCGCCGCAAAGGGCGGTAATCCTGGGACAAAGCCTCGACCTTACAGTTGAGGCTTGTTGTTAAGAGGGGGGAAGACGCGAAAAAAGGCGGTGAAGAACGAAATCAGTAGTGTATGCGGTGAATAAGCAGGAGGAAGGGACAACCGACGAAAGGAATCCAGAGAAAAATGGCCGGAAGTCCTTCATGGTCAATGAATCGACTAGCGAAAGGGGGAAAACCGAGACCCGGTCTTTTCGGATTCGCCGGTTCAAGAAGCACCGGCGGCCATAAACCATAAACATTGGACGAAGGGGAAAGCAACGTCTAGGGGTATGGGTGAGCTCGGGGTTCCGGTTCGGAAAAACGAAGGGACGTCGTGATAAGGTTGAATAGAAGGGGGGATAAGCGAGGGTACATAGGAGTTCCCCGAGTTTGATGGAAGTATCCTGGTTCTTGGACGTGGTGGAAAAAAGGTCCGCTCTCCCACGCGAATGCGTGCAGTCAAAAAACGCGACCTTGAGTAAAAAGAGGAACCTGATTGATGTGGTCTTGATTGGGGGAATTCCCTGAAGTCGCACCCTTGGGAGTTTGGTGGCGTCACAGCAACGGCAAAAATTGGGGTCAATCGGAGACTAGAAAGGCCTGGTGTGGAGAGCATTGCTCAGAGGCGGAGAACCTTTCACCGCGTGTAAAACGCCGGGGAGACGCGGAAAAGATAGCGCGCAAATGGGCAGGAAAGGGGAAGACGTGGGGGGAATCTCGGGTTCGGAGGACCCCCTCCGTGCGGAATATTTGGGGTAATCTGCCGCGCAGCGTTGCTCGCTCACGCGGGGAGAAAAACGGAGGGAAAAGGAATCACAAAAAGGGTCGGGCGGACGAATCGAACCACACGGGGGGGGTGGGGGAGAAAAGGGGGGGTTAAGGTCCTTTGAGGAGGACACCCCGGAGGAAGCCTTTAAAATTGACAGGGAAAGTTTAAAAAAAAAAACCAGCTCTCTAACAAAAAAAAAAGGCTGAGGAGTAAGAGAATAGTCGGTGGCGTGAAGTAGGCTAAGCGTAGCAGGTAGGGGTTCAAGCCGGAAACTGGAAAAGAAATGAGGAACACCTTTGGGGGGAATGCCTGCCTTCGCCAAAGGGCTGGGGGGGATACTACGGTTTTCCTCCGAGCTTGATACGGGGAAAAAGCAGCTACGACTGAGCCAAAATTATGACCATTCGAGTCCGGGCGGGGGACAAAACGAAGCAGGGAGGCTCAAGCGGTCAAAAGAAAATCAAGAGAGGTCAGTACGGAGAGCGGGTGAGGGACGATACCGCCGGCAATGAAACAACGGACGGGAAACGACCCAAGACGGGGGTCAAACTTTGTGGGAAAAGGGACGAAAAAAAAACGACAAAAGGGGGGGATCAATGGAAGCTACAACAACACAGAATGAGAGTGCTCAAGGATGTGGACTGCCACATTGGTGCTGCAGGGAAGAGTTCGGGGCAGACCAGACGGAACGCCATGAGCGAACAGAGCGGGGGTTGTCGCTAACATGTTACTCTTATTCCACGACTACGCTTCATCGTTTGACGGGTAAAGCAGATGAACACCGGCAAGGGTTCAAGTCGCGAGCGAACAAAGACTGAAAGAACATCAAATGCGTTCACGCCAAAGCACCCTGTTGGGATCCTTGTCAACATACCGTCCGGGGTACGGAAAAGACAAAGGAGGACCGGGAATTCGACATCGGCAGGTGAACGTCCGATTAAGGGGCCTCGCATATTTCGTAATGACGGGATTGGTGAGGCTAAACTGGCCTAAAAGGCATGAACTCAAGAAAAAGACACTTCGACATCCGCCAGAGCAACAGTCGAATAACAGAAAAACAGGGGAAAAAGGGCATGAACTGGAGAAGAGGGGTGTCGCGACATTACGGCAGGTGGTCGCAGGGGAAAGAAACGCCACGGATGGTTACGCTGGCGGGATCAGAGGGAACCGGTTTCAGAACAGGGTACGCGGCAACTGTCAAGTCTCGGGTAGAGCGGGCACGCTGCCGGCGGGAAGTAGGAAATCCCAAAACGACGGATGAACAAAGGGTCGTTAAACAGAAAGACCCGAAGAGTTAAGGAGAATGCGAATAAGGCGCAGTGAGACACGCAGAAACAGGAGAGAAGCCTGAGACTCGCAAAACCAATACGCTTGTTGTTCACGACTGACACCCTCGGTGGGAACGGGCAATTGGGTGGAGTTGAAGACAGTGAGGGGCGAAAGAAATCCCTGGGGGGTTACGGTAAAGGACTAACAAGGGGCTTCTGGGAAGGGACTGGTCCGATACTCGGATGAAAAAATGACCCACAACTGAAGCCTTCACGTTTGAAAGGAACGACCAGAGGTGGGCTGTTGTGAAGGGGGCAAACCACAACAAACGATAGACATCGCAGCCATGCAAGCCAAAGGAGTGGTTCCTGTTTGAGCGTTGAAGATTTAACTAAAAAAAGCCCTACAGGATTCAAATAGAACAGAGCTGGGTCACGACGCCAGGACCCAAGAACGCTGTCGTCTTTTATACCCACTCATCGCAGGAAGTGAAAGTACGCAAGAAATTGTGCAGGTGTGGTAACTACAATAACTGCGGAAGATGGCGGAGAGCCCGTTTGGGTACATCAATACTAACACGTTAACGGACGGGGGCAGGGGAAAAGTCAAAAGCGGTCGAGTCGCTACAAAAAAAGTAAAATAACAAAGCGCGGTCATCGGCGCCAAACCCAAGATCGCGATCTAGAGACCACATCCTTTCGAAAAATAAAAACGGGCTTGCGGGGCCCAAGGGGAAACAGGAAAACGATGGCCATGGGGAGGGGGGACGCAAAAACGCAACAAATAGCACTCCCTAGGGGTGGTTCGAGGATCACATTCGTCAGGTCCTCAGCCGTACTGGGGGAAGCTCATTACCTCAAAATCATGGTATCTCGAGCGGCGTTCAAAAACGATCGACAGCCGCAGACGAGAGAACCAATGTTGGGGGGTGACCGCAAAAACTCATCAATGGCTTATACCTCTTCTGTTGGTTATTGGACAAAAGAAGACAAAATCAGGAGCGACATTTACAACACGACCGTTTTTAAAATGTGTACCCGAGGAAAACCGGGGAGGCGAGGTCCGGGACGGGGGGAAGTTTGTGACAGGAACTCCGTCAGATCACCGAAGATTAACTGAAGAAAAGGGTGTCTGGGAAGGGCAGCGGGCCGCGGACGACACGTTACAAAAGGGGAAATGAGGGAAAAAAGTTCACCAGGACAAAGTCTCTCAATTCAGGAAAAGCCTGGAACAAGGGGAACTTTGCGTGCTTGTAGCGGGGAGGAAGCAGAGGCACCGAAGGAGGAGCACAGTAAAGGGGAGCGATTTGAAAGAAATCGAGGATCCAAAAGAAAAGGGAGGGATGGGGCGTTCGCCCCTGAGGGGGGGGACCATGGTCAAGGATTGTGGCCGGCGATAGTTAATAACCTCCTGAGAGAGAAAAAAGCGATCGAGCAAAACGAGTAGGAGAGGAGTCTGCGAGCTGTTCCAGGAACGATGCACTGATACGCAGGAACAGAATCGTAAAAAAGGGGTCACGACGTAGATAGCGGATTCGAAGAGGGTGAGGTCGCCGCATTCGGTAGGCGAAAATATAAGCCGCTCACTCCAAGACCCATAGGGACCCTTGGGTTAAAGGAGTCTGCCACGTGAAGCCGGGAGGGGGGAGGCGTGTAAACATAAGAGGGGGGGGGTGAAGTCGGTGACAGGGTAAACGAGAAATACTCACGTCCCCGTACAACTCTGAGAAAGATATGAAAGGTAGCAGGTGGGGGCTCTTTGCGAAATATTTATGGGCGGCCTCAAAAAAAAGGGACGTTAAAGGGGCAAAACGAACATTGGGCAGCCAAAAGGTTCGGAAAGGGATTTTTTAGGGGAATAAGAAGGAGTAAGAGGACAGATGGAGTTGTTTGACCACGAAATCAAAAGGCATGGGGAGATACGGGCGGCAGGACCGCCAACATTGGTGGAGAGCGGTCTGAATGGCGAAAAGGCGAGAGGCATGATGGAGGGAGTGAGAGCGGTCCAAGAGGTCCCGTGATGACCGAATGTGTGGAAATCTGCCGTCCCCCAGTGGGGGAAAAGGGGTCGGGAGAGAATTGTTAAGCACACAAAAACAATTAAATCTTGGGGTCGCAAAATCGGATAGTGGAGCCAAAGCCCGTCCGGTATGTTGGAGGAATAACTAAAAAGAAGAAGGGGGAAAGGATCAAAAGAAGGTGTGGGGCAGAAATGACAGAAAGGACATTTACGGTATGCCGACGCCTCGGAAAGCACGCGCGGCTCCATGAGTAGTCCGGCGTTTCTCTGAGGAAAAGAGGACGAGGCTCAGAGCCCACGGAGAAGAAAAAGGGCCAAGAGGGGGGTTAAACACACCGGACCATCTGGCAGGGGAAAAAAGAAGGAACGATCGCGACGAAGTATCAGGGAGAAAATTAAAAATAAGGGAAAGCACTTTTCAGTGGGAGGAGGGCTGTCGGGTCAGCACTACTGGGAAGAAGACAGCAGTTTTGTGAACAGAAAAGGGCAAGACTCAAGACTTAAGGGGGGATGCAGGCGCAAGGCCTGTAAAAAACCAACTCGTTCGGGTTTTTCCTCTAACAATTGGCTGAAGTTAACTGGTTGGGGGGGGAAGGCAGGAAACTTCAGGGCAACAGCCCCCGAAATGGGAATGACCGTCACCCCAAAGTTGCCCGAGGCAAAAAACTTGAGGTGGAAACGACAAGAGATAATTAAAAGTACCTGATGGGGGGATCAGGGCGTAAAGAACGATATGATTAAAATTTGGTAGCCGAAGGTCTGGAAGGAAGGGGGGACTGGAGGGAAATGCAACCGGTAGCACGTCGGAACTACGGGGCGCTGGCCGTGGGGGAAAATCTGGGGCATCCGGCCGGTGGCAACCGTTTTTCTGTCAGGGGGAAATTCCACGCACGGCCCGCATTAAAAAGCGGCAAGTCGGAAAGGCACACCGTGGAGAAACGTCACTTCCGCCGGACAAAACCCAGTTTATCCGTTGGTCTGAAGCGGCGATAAAACATCAAAGGAGATGAAAAACTACAAGGCCCGCCGAGAAACCAGGGGGGGAACCTGTTGGGAAAGGCTGGTGGGGAGGCGTGTCAACGGGAGGTGTCGAGAAGGTGTTTCGAGGTGATATGGGATTTCTTTGGAAAGGGGCACGGGTCCAGGAAACAACTCCAAGCATGAATATATTGTCCGAGGAAAAAAGGGGAAGTCACTGGAGGAACGGATACCAATTTGTGGCGTTTGCCGTGCGGCCGGTCTTCCAAAAACAAAAAACCAAACCAGAAAAAAGTGTGCCCTAAAGGGCCCTCCAAGCAGGGGAGGGGCTGGAAGGATGTGTTGGTGGCAAGGACGAAACCGTCGCCGTGGTGCCTGCCCTCACGACTTCAGCCAAGCCGGGAAGTCGAGGAAATAGCCTGGTGGGAAAAAAGGGTGATAAGGGAACTCGGACGTGAGTCGCCCCAGGGAATACAGCGAGTCTTGGCGATTCCTATCACCCAGAAAAACCATGCAGTGGTGCCGTGACAGGAGGAGCAAAAGATTAAGGTGCACTAAAAGGGAGTGTGGTCTTGGGGGCTTCAGGAAACAAAGTTGGGGGTCGGCCTTCAATCCACCAAGGGAACCGCTTGAGGGGGGGTTGCGGGTGAAAAGAAAAAGGGGGGGGGCGAAAAGTTGCCGTGCGCTCAGATCTGACTTTTACAAGGGTTTGGGGAAAGGACGTCGACTGGGGAAAAACGGTCGACGAGATCGCGCTTCGCCGCGAACTGCCGATCATCTGGACTGGGTCTTCCCCCTCGGTAAAAGAGAAAATTTTTTGGAAACCGAGCTGCGCCGACGTTAACGCGGGGGAGACAGAGATAAGCTCGATGAAAACGCGGGAAAAAAAATCAGAAGAAGGCAAAGGCCATCGAACCACAAAATGATGTCATTGGGTTATGGTCCGTGAGTAACCGACTTGGGGCATTAACACTTACAGAATGTTACAAAGGAAGGACGCTTACCTGAAAGAGAAAGCACAACACCAGGGATTAGGAAGAGATAACTTCAATGTTAACACGTGACAGGACGCTAATGGTATGAGGCTAGGGTTCCGGACCTAACAATGGAAAAAAGTTGGGTCGAAGAGTGCCCTGCACCAAACTTGTTTCGATGTTACGGGAGGGCCCTCGCGTTGGAGAAAAAAAAAGGGCGGCGACATACGAAATAGGTCAAAAGGGAAAAAGAGGGGGGGAGCGAATCCGATGATCAAGCATCGCAGGGGGGGGGGGATCAGTCCCGAGATCGGAGAGTTGGGAAGAGACGAGAGAAAACCAAAGTGAAAGGGGGAGAAATACTGGGACTCAAAAGAGCAATGAGCCCAACACCGGCCTCGGTCACACGAAGGACCGACAAGAACGGGTGCCTTGCTGTGAGAAAAGGCCAAAACTCCCAAGGATTAATCTAAACACCCCGAAAGAATAAGTTGAGAAGTGGCAAAGGGTTCGAAACCGTAAGAGTGCATAAGCAAGGAACTGGTGATCTTGTCGGGGGAGACTTTTCGGAGGAAAAATATTAAAACAGGTCCGCGGTTCACTCTAGTGGCGAACTCCCAAAAATGATTCAACCAGCAACGGAGCATACGACGAGAGGAGTGTCGTAAACATTCGAAGGCATCCCCGCAGGAGAAAAGGCCCAGGCGCTCTACGAAAACACTAGGGGATTGTTAAAAAGCACCCTTTTCTTTGGTGAACTGAATTTCCGGAGAACGGCCGAATAGACGAAGGAAAAAAGAGAGGTCGGAAATGACCGGTCCGATGAGACGGAACGGGAAAAAACATCAGATGGCGAGGCGTCGAGTCAGAACCTGCGGACAACATTCAAAAAAAAGATAGACAACGAGACCTAAACCGCCGTTTAACCGCGGAGGAGTCACACAGGACGAAAAAAAATGTGCTGGAAAAGCCTCACAGAGGAGTAAATTTTGTCGGGGTGATACAATCAGCGACAAGAAAGTTTGCGACCAGCACGCTGAGAGGGGAGGGAGAGGGGGTTCTGTAACGGCGAAGCTGTCGTATCGTCGCTCGGTCACGAAATCGTTCAAGGACCGGTGCAGATGCGACCAAGCCACGGAGGGGCCACGCAGGAGCAAAAAAAAAAAAAACGCCAAAAGAGAAAAAATCTAAACCAACAGAGTTAACACCTCTTTCCCGCCAGACCAAGGAAAGCCATCTCCTGACTCGCTACTTAAAAACCAAATAGAAAGGGTTTGGAACGAGGGTTCCCACCCAAAGGAGGAGGGTAAACAGTCAAGGATCAGGGGTTGCAAAAGGGCCGCGGCTACAAGGGCACCATTGGGGAGGTCATTCCAAGGTCTTGAATTAGCTTGGCCGAAAAATGGAAGAAACGGCGTAACCTGCAACCGGTGCCCGGGACGCAAGGGGGTGTTAGTCCGTCCATTATACCTATTCAAGAGAGATGCATCAAAGAAAAGACAGGCTCTGGATCCCGTGGCCGCCGGAAAGAGGCATCTGGGAAAAAAGAGACGGGGTGCTGACGCCACCTCTCAGGCCCCACAACTTTGCTCATTTGGCGGCCCTTACACGCCTTAAGATGGTCGGCAGCGGAGTCCGATGGTCAAAATGGGGACTCCCCTCCGAAAATGGGAGGAACGAGTGGAGGAGAGCCGAGTTGAGATCAAGAAAGACTTTGATGAGGCTCGAAAGGGCGACTGAAAAGGGCCTGATTCCGAAAAGAAGAAATACGCTGCGGCATCGAGCAACAAAACCATCCCGCTGATCAAGAGGGGACCTCACGAAAAGGGCTTCGACGAACTGGTAAATCTTTGTCGGCCACAAAGCACCGAGGGGGAGAAGGGGCATGTGGGCTGGGGCGGGGAACGACAAAAGCTGAAGCCCACGAACTATCTGGCAAAGCCAACTGGGGGTCTCAACAGGTACACCTCCTTAAAAAGCAAAAGAACTCCTCAGTGGGAAAAGGACGGGAAAAAACGATCAGAGCCCATACAACGTCAGGAGGGGAAAACGTTGCGGGGGCCAATGCGACTAGCTCATCAATGGCTGACTTCGTTGATTTGTGGGCAACTACACCAAACTGAGGAAATGAAAGGAAAATCAAGAACACTCGTAAGTGGTCAAACACGTTTTGACCCGGGCGGCCCAAAAAGGAACCGCGGCGTAAAAACGGGGAAGGCTCGGTTTGTCGAACCTATAAAAAGAGGACCTCAAAAATGTCAAGAGTAAAGAAAAACCAATTTGTCATCGAGAACCGGGGAGGGGCGACGTGCGAACGAGCGAACTGTTAACGGAAGACAAACCGGGCCCACGGCGGAGTATTTTGAACTCTATCAATTCCCGACGTTTCACTTGGCACTTACTACACTAACTATGGGCGGGAGTGAGCGGAGTAGGACACAGGCTAAAAAGGAATGAAAGAACCCGTGGAAAAAAAGCGGCAAGAACCGCAATAGAGAGGGGAAACGAGGGGAACGAAGACGGCTCCGGAACAATGCTGATGGGGGGCTATCTCCTTGAAAAAAAGCTGCAAAGCGAGAGACTAAAAAAAAGAGGAGAGCTTGTATTTGGGAAAGCACGGGATTTTCTCAGGAACGAAGAAAAAAAATCCTTGGGGCCGGAAGCAAGGGGAAACAGTTGATAACTGAGACTGTAAAGAGATAAGGGTCAAAAAAAATTCTCGCAGGGAGGGAAAGGGGTAAAAAAGAAAGTATGAGGGAGCCGAGAAGGACAAAAAATCCAAGGGGTTCAATAGGCAGGAACGTAACGGGGAGGGGATTGATAGAGGGGGGAAAAACATACGCCGCACGGGGGGGAAATACCTGTAAAAACGGCGCGTCACTCCTCTGGGAAAAAAAGGACGGGATAGTTCAGTGACTGCCGGGAAAGGAGCGATAGGGAACTGTGCGGCCATCACCAAATGACCGAAATCTGGGCACAGGGGGGTGTTCAAATCGGGACGGTAGGAAAAAAAGAGGGTAAAAGTATGGAGGCATACAGATGTGAAGGGGGGGGGCCACGCAACAGGGATATTGAGAAGCAGGCGGCACCAGAAACATGTAGACGCGTTCTGCTGCGGAGGGTTGCCAAATTCGCTGACAGGGGGGAAAGTCGAGAGGTCCAGGGGATCCGCGTAGGAAAAAGGAAAAAGTGCAGGCCCCCGTGGCCAAAAGATCGGGGCGAGGAGGAGTTTGTCGCACCTCCCAGCAATCAAAAAAAAAAATGTGATCCAAGGTGAAGGGGGGCGCAGCCCTTTCCGGGAGTGGGCAGGGTCGAAAGGGAAAGGCAGACGTGAGGGGACCTATTGAAAGGGAAGATGGTGGGGTTGTCTAAGTATTACCTGAACGAATGATGTTAGTCCCGACGGAAAACGGGGGAGACGGGGATGGAGAAGCAAGGAGTAAAACCCGAGTGTGGAGGTCTGATGATAACCTCGTCAAGGGTAACGCCCGATCCGCAAAACGGGGCCCAAAAAAAAACTTCCATCTGCCGGAGGGAACTGGAGGATAATGTCGCCAGGCGTCGGGGACAAATAGAAGAACAATTGTTGGACTGGGTGCGGGCTGGGGACCACAAGGTCGGCGATCGGCAAAAATGTCGTCTGCTGGGTGCAAAAAAGAGAAAACTAAAGAAAACAAGAAATGGAGCCGTCCTCAAAGAAGACTGGGGAGTTCCAGGCCCCTTTTCAAGTAGGTCCGTGTCAATGGGCAGCCGTCAGGTCCTGGAGACGAAACCAGCAAAAAGGACGAAAGAAGACAGTTAAAAATTACCCACCAAGCCACAGTTTTCCCCGGGTAGCCAGCACTAAACCGGGAAGTTTTGAACGCCACTAGAGGCACCCTCGATGGGTGGAAATTGTAACTCCGTCATAAGATTCAACAATCGAGATTGTGGTCGAAGTGGGGGGGGGGAGCCTAAGTGCCAGGAAGCTTTTGGGTTGGGTCTGAGGGGGAAATGAAGGCCTTATTGCCAGCAGAGCGCTAGGTTGCCTGGCCGTACTCAAGACGCCGTGCAATCCCAGTAAAACGTTGGAAAAAAAGTGGGCAGATGGAAAATTGAGCCCGGCATCGGGAAAAGCCAGAGAGAGAAAAGCGGGGGGAAGCGGTCGTTAACCAACCGGCTGTCAAACGCGTCTGGTTTTCCGAAACCTCGAGCCCTTTCTTCCTTGAAGGGCTGAATACACGCAGATCACACTCAACGCAAGGAAGTCCTCCACTATTCCTAGGCCCATTGGAGTTTCCCATTTTTATTCTTCTCTGTCGAAACGTGAAGGCGTAAGGGGTTCAGATACTTAGGTTATTTGTATTTCGGGGGGGGGAGTCCGCATGGGTATGACTTTGGTGGCACCCTAAAAAGCCTCATCCGCTAGTAACTATTCCCACTGTAAATAGTCATCAGGGAGGGAAGAAATACGGGAAAAATCTTTTGCGGGTTTTGACGTTGGGAGGGCCGGCTCACGGTCGCGGCGGACCAAAAAAATTTTAGTCAGCCCGCATTTGGGTCGATCGTTATATGGGGGGGCGTCTCGCGCGGAAAACCCGGGTGTTGGGGCAAGAACAGAGACTTGAGCCAACCTAGTCCGGTCGTAGAGTAATATGGGGAGAAAAAATAGCAAGACGACGTGATCCCGCCAGTCGTATCCTTTCGCTTAATCGGTCAGGGGAAAGAAATACAGAAGACAGAATTAGGGGGCCAGAAAAACAAGGTGTCTGGACACACAGAGAAAGCAATTGCTGGGATTTACGGGGATTCCTTCAGCAGGCCCCTTTGGCGTTTGGGATGCCTTCTCACAGAGAACTCCTGGGTCCTCTTGGAGAAGGGGGCTGTTGGGGGATCATCAGAGACGAGGGACGAGACATCTCGACGAAAAGCGTTGGTAGAGCTCCACAATACGCACTCACTTTGGCTGCGAAAGGTCCTGAGCTCGCTAGAAGTCAAAAAAAGTCCGCAAAAGATTTTGGGGGATCTTCGGCAAGCGGCTGCCGAGGAAGAACGCGAGGGGACCGCGGGGAGACCAACAGGTGCGGCGGCTCGGCACGAAGAAGAACCACAAACGTTTTTTGATTTTTAGGGGTCAATTTTGAGGGGGAACCCCTAGAGGGGAGTAACCCTTAGCCTAATGTGCCTACGAT
>Ga0179591_1140092_pt1 | contig 24947 bp, 32 predicted proteins | sample CZOMad2_1_08_16f_FD_182891 | JGI IMG/M metagenome (GOLD analysis project Ga0179591, IMG submission 182891) | Vadose zone soil fungal communities from Angelo Coast Range Reserve, California, USA - CZOMad2_1_08_16fungal (PacBio error correction) | ecosystem: Environmental > Terrestrial > Soil >...
TCAATAAGGGGACGAAGGGAAAAGTGTTCGGGGTCCAAACCAGTCGCCAGTTAATGGGCAGGGGGAAGACAAAGGAATACTATGTCAAAGCAGCTAGTATACGTCTATCTGTCCAAAGGGGGACGAGGCGTAAGAATCCCTGAATTCAGCAACAAGAAGGGGAAGGCGGTTAAGGCGGTTCCTAGCTTGGTAGGTTAGAGTTCCAAAAGAGGACGACAGAGTCCGCTACGGTGGTACGGAATCAGGAAAATGAGGGAGGGAGTTAACCGGGGGAACCTTCTAACGGCCTAAAAAGGGATTGCCGGGTGGAAGGCCAAATTAAACACGAGAAAGCACGACAAAGATACGTGAGAAGGAGGAGAAATCGCGAGAGGGTTAACAAGGGCTGTCGGGAGGGAGAATGAAGAAGAACGGCGAGAGACCCCGGGGTTACCTTGCTCAGAAACAAAAAGAAAGGGAACGTTGATCATCGCACTGAGGAGATAAGGGGGACATAGAAGGGAAGAGGGATGTCCGAAAGGATCTGCCCAATAAGAACAAAGAGAGATCTCCACCAATGAAAAACGGTTTCCAAAGCGAAAAAGGTCAAACAGGCATATTTGTAGGAGAGCGAGTCTCGGTCCTGAAGGGAAGGAAATAGCCCTGACGAAGATAGACCGCAGGAAGAGGGAGGGGGGGGACTGGGAGAAGGGGATGAGTAAAAAACGACACCCGAGGGGGGTGGAAAGAACTAGAGGGACCTACAATGCAAGCCGATCACGTGGGGGGATATCTGGGGTGTTCACCGGGAGGGGAAAAAGTCCAGTAAACGAGGAGGGTTCAGATTTTGGGAAAAGAGAGGATGGGTAGCCGGGCCAGAGGAGAACGGAGGGAGGAAGAGACCAACTGCTTTCAGAAGAACGCAAAGGGGAACCCAGAAGGGCCATAAAGCCTACTACAAGGTCAGTGCTTCACTGCAGGCTTGGAGGAGCTGAAATTGTGCGGGGGAACCACACCCGACCCAGACTCCTAAAGATGTGGTTCGAAACCTGAGAGGAACGCCGGCAGAATTGTTAAGAGGAGCTGGCCCTCGGACACACATACAATGACTATAGGAGTAACGAGGATAGAACTCTGCTTAAATAGGAGGCGGTAATGGTTGTGGTCAAAAAACGCGGAATACCTAAAGAAGATGATCCGGACTGGGGGGGGGAAAAGAATACGACCTTCCACTTGTGTGGAGGGTAAAGAGACATGGACCGGTGTTTGAAGGCTTTCATAACAACACACAGGACCACCTATCTTTCAAAGGGCGAGGGGTTAAGAGAGACACGAATGACTGGATGGCTGCCTAGGGTCGTAAAAAGGGAGGAAGGAGGGGAAGAACGAAACGCAGGGAGGAGAGATGTCGATCGAAGAGTCTAAACAAGGACGAGGAATAGGTAGGTGACGAGTATTAACGAAATGAGAAGGCGGGGAAGTACGCCTGAAGAGGAAATCATATCTCGAACTGCACGAAAGTGATGTTCGAGATGAGGGGCATATGACTGAAAAGAGGGGGGGGAGGGGACGGTCGGTACTCTGGCTCGCAAGAAAAAAAGAAGTTGTCAGGAGATTTTCAGGGCAAGGAGCAGATGATGGCTGTGAGAGGGACCAACTTTCCTACCGGGGAAAGGGAGGGCTACTGTGATTGGAGATCATGTGAGGAAAGTTAAAGCCCTCTGTTCCGACTGGGACCAGGAGAGGTGTCAGTATTGGGTCTCAGCCGGAGGAAATAATGATCCAACTACTGGTATGGACGAGGGCTCTAAGAGAGGGTAGAGAAAATCTCGTCTGGGAGGAGGGGGGATGTCTGCTGTTATGGGGGCAGATTCAGAAAAGAATGTGGGAAGATCGGCTGGGGCGGGCTCTCGGGGAGGTTGAACCGGAAATGTGTATTGCGAAAACGAACAGGGAGAGAAGGCTGGCAAGACCAAAGAGGAGAAGTGGGGGAAACGAGGGAAGGAGGACTTTGGTGGTTACATAAGTAAAGGCAGGAGAGTGACGAAGCAGTTATTGTGTGGCAAGAAAATAGAAGAGCCTTGCCGACGAGCGAAGAACAGTAGGGGAGATCGAGGTTGGGGATTCGAAGAGATGAAGACACGGTAGGGGGGGTACTATTTCAGATCCTTATGATCAAGAGGGGGAAAAGCATTTAGCTAAATTTTTCAAAAGAAAATCACCAAAGTGGAAGGGTAGGTCTGAATTCGGAGGAAGCTCCAGGGGACGTCGAATAGGAGCCGGGTTCTACCGCCAGCAGAATTAGGGAACTGTTATATGGAAAGCAATCCCCATCAGTTTGAGGGACTAGCCTTTCTGTAAAAAGCGAGACCTGCTCTTCAAGTCGGAGGATAAAAACAGCTCCTCCTCCTATACTAAGAAAACGAAAGCAAAAGTAAAAAAGAAAGATTTTGTTACTCATCAGGTAAGCCCCGTTGTACAAAAGAAGACGGGGTCACTGCTTTCAGGGAGAAAACACCAATGGACATCTTCGCTGGGAGTGTTGGAGAATGCGAAAGGGACGTTTTCACGGCTCCCTACGTCCAACTCCGTTCCGAGGGGCCCGTTCCCGACGCCTACAGCGGGAGAGAGGGGCCACGTGCTCGGTCCGAATGGCGCGCCACGCAAAGGCGTATAAGGTCTCTATGATTCAACAAGGAGAGGGGAGACGTCGTGACCAATCTCGGGCGGCATCACATCGAGGGAAAAGGGGGGAAGAAGACGACTAGAAAACACAACGGAGGATGTGAGATATATGGGAACGTATCCCGCGATGGCGCTTCCTAACGATAAGGGAGCGCCACGAATGTACCCGTTGGTGGTCACTCATCTACCTGAAAGGTTGAGGGAGAGGAAAAGGAGAACTTCAAACTTTGAGGCTAGTGAGCTCTGGAGCCGGAGAAAGGTTGACGGAGGATCACGTAAAAAGGAGTAGAAAGTGGGGAAATCAACCGTCAACGAGCACATGAGACACCTTTGATCGAAATAGGGCCGACACCGTCGCGGCCTTGGGGATGGGAGAAGATAGAACCCGGATGATCCTGCGTCACTTCCAAGAATGGGACTGGAAGAGATGGAAGGAGTGAAAGGTTGAGTAAAGGCGTCACATCTCCAAGAAGAGCGCGGGGGGGGTCTCCCTATGTGGAGGAAAAAAAAGAACACCGATGGAGGCATAGCACCGGGCAACGACGAAAAAAAAAACCGAGAGGCAAACTATAAGCACTGGGCGCCGTACAGGAAACAGATGGGTCCGCCACCCATCCTGAAGACCCAAAAACTGTACTTTGGCAGTGTTCTGGGGGAAAAAACCAGAGGGCTCATGAGGTAAACCAGAACCGAGACAAAGATGGATCGAACTAGACTCGATGCATTCAAGGGGGAAAATGAAAGGGGGGGCCAAACACCGCAAAAATCCAAGGAGGAAATGAGGACGGTCAAATCTTCCGATGCGCGACATTTGACTAGTACCAAAAGAAAAAAAAGAGAATTCTCCTTCATTGAAAGCTAAGCGAAAAGAAGGACAGCACACCAACTCTGACTCCATTCACGCGCATTTACCCGACAAAAACAAACCAAAAGAAGGGAAACTTCTGCAACCTCTAGGTTTGAAAGGCGCAAAGGCGGGGGGGACACACCGTCCAACGAGAGCTCGGGAAGAAAGACAAAAAATAACCTATGGACTGACGACAATGAGCAGGCCTAAGCGGGTACGAAGCCTGGTTTCGGAGGGGAGGGAAGAGCCCAGTCGCCATACCATCGTTGATGAAAAAAGGGACGCGAGACCAAAATCCCCAAAGGCATCCGGAAAAGAGAAGGAGTAAGGTCTATTAATCTCTCTCAAAGAGACGAAAAGTAGCACAACTTATTACCTTCCTCGGAATGTGAATGAAAAAGAGAAAAAGGGAGACTTCTGACGAATGTCGAGAATCGCCTTTCAAAGGGATGAGGGGAGGGGAAAAGAATTACTCACGACGAGGCCAAATGGCAAACCAAACCTTTCAGAGCAATATGAAGCATCATCTATCCAATCAATCAAACGAGAGTATCGCGAGCGCGAGGTACCAGGGGGTAGCCGGACCGGAGGGGAAGCTTGAGTGACTGGAGAGACGCAAAGGGCCGTTGCTGTGTGTCACGACGCTTCTCTCAGGACAGTTGAGGGAAAGAACGGGACTGAAAGTCGTCTAAATCACAGTCAAAAAGAGAGAGAAACAGGCCAAACAAAAAAAGGTAGGGGACTGGACCGCAACAATCTGGAAATTTCATAGGGGTGGTCAAGGAGAAGTCAACACCGGTGCACTGCGCAGAGGGGAAAAAGAAGGGAAGAGGGAGGGAGCGTCAAAAAGGCATCGAATGATCGTATAGTCGTGAGGCGGGGGGGGAAAAGGCGGAGGGTTTCAACCCAGTACCCCTCTCATCTGCACGAGAAAAAAAGAAATACCGAGAGGTCGAGGGATGTCCAAGGGAAGAAGCACTTGTGCCGGAAGGAGAAATGAAAAAAAAACGGGCAAGAGCATAGAGAGTCGGAAGTAGGAGTAATCAAACTCTAAGCAAAGAACAAGGCCGGCTAGGTCGTCCCAAGAAAATGTGCAATTCGGGGGTTAACGAACGAAAAGGGGAAGACGTGGACGTATCAAGAAACTTGAGCTCGGAGAAAATGTTCAGTCTTGGCAAGACTGATCAAAATCAGCGCAAACATCACGAAGGTGCACTGGAAAGGGGACGTGACTGACGGTGAAGCCCGAGGAAGAACAGTCTTGTCACGAGGGAAAGGAGGGGGAGAGAAAAAGAGTGGCTTTGCACACGTACCCCGCCGGTGTCTTAACTTGGAACGCCGAAAAGAGCGCCGCCGTCACGCGCGAATCATCTCAGGGAAAGAGAAAGATCGCCCCAGGCCCTGACATCTAAAGGCAAAGGAGGACCACTAGGGCAAGAGAGGAAGCTCGCACAAGATCGGCAATAAGGAATAAGGGTAACGGAGCTTTTGGCAGCTCCTCTGGTGTCCAGAAAAAAAAAGGAGGATAATCGTCGCCGTCGAGAAGAAGAGCCTCTTGAAAGAGAAAAAGCAAAGAAAACTTTGATTGACCGCCCGGTCCAAAACGTTACTGGAAAGGAGAGAAAGTCAAGGGAACATTCGTGCACCCTCATCTGCGCAAAAGACAATGGCAGCGAGAAGAACGCGGAAGCCGTCGAACTGTAGCAGGGCGGGGGAAAGGAGGGAGGGAGCTGGAAAACACCTAAAGGTAGCACGTGCGGACGGTCGACTTAACGGGAAACGAGCGGGCGGAGTTAAAAGAAGGAAAAAAGAAGAGGGGCATGCGTAAAGAATCAGAAGCCAGGCCCTACTCTATCGCGCGGAAACAAGGTAGAACATCAGCTTTTAATCAGTCTATAGGAACGACGAGGGGCGAACGAGTTGACAAGAGAAGTTTTATGTATTCGTGGCAGGCCTGGCTGAACCAGGGAGAGACTATGAGAGTAATGCTTCCGTCTCTCTTTTGAAGAATCGGGTTACGGCGTAGCACAAAAGGGACCGCACTCATAGTTTTCGAGAGGGCACAAAAGAGATATTCGATCTTGAGGGGACGGGCCCTCTTCAGGGTGAAAAAAAAGAATGGGCCTGGTTCACCGATATTTGTGGGCATAAAAGAAGACAACCTACGCTACACATTAACAGAAGAAAAGGTCTAGCTGTCTACGAGTTGGGGTTTATTTGCAACAAGAGACAGAGGACCGGGGAGGCTTTACGGATCCCACCACCGTTGGGAGACCCGATAGGTTGAAAAAAGGGGGGGAAGCTAAAACAACGTTGGTTGGGTAAAGTTTTTTTTCCACTCTTTCTGAGCACACGGTTTCGTTGACTCTTGTCCTATCATATCCTTACAAATCTCAATCAATGTAGAAAACCTCCTTAAGCAGTATACCCTTACCCTAGGGAGAGTTATGGGGATGTAGGGGGGTGGCCGCGGGCGACTCGCCTATATTTTCTTGGGAATGGGGAGCAAAGGCTTCTGACTTCCATGTCGAAGCTCCTCCTTCAGGGGCAACCGGAGAAAAGAAAAAGGGCAGGCGAGAACGTTACACGAACAACTTAAGGCGGGGCTGAGGAAATGAACTTACCGCATCTACGTGCTCTTTCCTCTGGGGAAGAGATTGCAAGTCCACCACCAATCGAGAAAAGGAATAAAAAGCAGGGGCGCACTTGCTACCATCGACTAAAAAAGAAGGGAGAAACCTTGCACGAAGCGGCTCCTCTAACTCTGGCCGGGAGAAAAAATGCACCATGGGCCATCATCTGCTTCCAGGGAAACAAAAACAGGGAGAAGCACCGAAGCAACGAGGTTGGAAGCGGGGAAAATAAACATATCTATGGAAAAAGAGGAACTCGGCGGGCGTTCTCCCACGATTCGGTCCTTCGAGTATCAAGGAGCCAGAAGAAGGCCAGATCCTCCCATGCTCTAGAAAGGGAAACCAGTCCCGGTCCGGGTCATCACGTTGCTCCCAACTGGCCGGTCTGGTCACCGCGGTGGGGTGCTCGGACCCGACAGAGCATGCCAGCCAGGCATAAGGAGATGCGACACCCCCCTGGCGAACGAAGGAATTATTCCTTGCGACGTGAGGCCGCAAAAAACGGAAAAGAAGATCTGGGCTTTCCGGAAAGACTAGAGGCACGCAGGTCTTCAGGGCTCTCGGTCCGGCGGCTATCGAGCTCGGGAGACTTTCACGGGTCTTTAAACTTCCCTCCTCAAACGCTCAGTGAGGTACTTTTGAGGAGGGCAGGGTAACTACCTGCTCGACTCGTTCTTCAAAGGTGGGAAGATAGGGGACTTTCTCGTCGACTATAAAAGAAAAAGAGGGGTAGAGAAATCATCAGTCGCGGCTCTAAACGGTTCCTGGTACTGCCCTATGAACTTGTACATCCCGCCAGACGAACTCCGGGATTGAAGAAGAAGGAGGGCAAGGGTGTAAGGGGCCGCTACACCGGGGTTTTATTGGTAGGGAAGCTAAGAAACCTGGAAAGGGTATTGGTCGTGTTGGGCTCCTAAGGCGCGATAGGAGAAGAAAAGTTACACTTCCTCACTCTAGAAGAACGAGTGATGGAGCGAACGGGGTCAAGAAGACGTCGGCTCAAAAGAGAAAGGAAAATCAAGCGTTCTTCCTTTCGATAGAACGACTGCCCTGGGGAAAGCGTACGGGGCAGCAGCTCTAAAATAGGGAAAGGCGCTTGCTTCACACTGTAGGAAGAGAGGGCGAGGCGTACTTCCATGCTTCAGTGCTTCCACCAATCGAAAACACCTCCGAAAGGGAAAGAAGCAGGAGGGTTGATCTCGAGCACAAAAAAAGAGGGGATGAGGATTAAAATATAGAAAACCCTTGGGGGAAGGAGGGAGAACCAGAAAAAAAAGAACTGGGGACGTGCGGGGTCCGATGTGCAACCTGCAGGAAGGAGAAAATTATTGATTTCTAATAAACGGTCCCTCGTAGCCAAAAATACACGGTGACCTCCAATACACAGGATATCCTTGCAGCCCGAAACAGGTGCATAAGGAAGAGGGGGAAGGTACCCTTTTGCAAGGTCATCGACCTCCTCGCACGACCGAAGGAAAAGAAAGAGGAGAAGGCGGTGGGCTCCGAACACGAGCTTGGATGACACGGGGATGCCAAGAGGGATGACCCGTCAACCAAGCCATGAAAGGAACAGGTCGGCGCTGGCCGACCTCCAACGACCCTATTCTCGCGGAGTCGGCCAAAAAGACCCCTCCTCAGTGGCGGCCCGAGAGGCTGGCGTCAGGGGGGGAAAGGAAAGAAAAGGGGGGACCCGAGAGACGCCGATGTCAATCTTCGAAACCGTGCCCGAACTCGTTCGCCGAAGGAAATAAGAGAACTATCCCGGGGGGAAAAAAAAAAGCAGGTCGGTGCACGCAGAGGAGAACAAAAAAGATCCCAGCCGCTCTTTGGAGGAGAGGGGGCTCACCGCCATTCACACCAAGGAGAGGAAAAGGAGCGCCTCGTCAAAGGTTTTTGAAGTCTCAAAGAAAGGAAAATCCTGGCCGAGCCATCCAGATCTTCGGGCGGCGAGGGGGGGGGAGGAACCGCTACACATGCATAATAAGCTTCGTCTAGAAGAAGTGGGGGAACCAGGAAAATCCTTCCGGCGATCTCTTCTGGAGGAAGCAAGCTCTCTGTTACCGAGAACGCGAGAAAGGAGAAAAGAGACCCGGACCGTGGCATGACGAGAGAAAACTAAGGGGAGAGCCCATTGGCCGCAGGGAAGGAACTTCGTTGATCAAGGGCGGGGTCCAGGGAGAGGGGTGAATCCCTCCCTCCTAAGAACTAAGGGGGAACATGCGATCCTCGGGGGAGGACGATCAAAAGAGGGCGCTGAGCTTCTATCCGACTCGAAGCAGGAGAGGGGAGACAACAGGTTAATACCGTATGTTATTTAAAAAGCGACGTGGTGCCAGGACTTAGCTCCATCCGCTGGGAGGGGAAAGAGAGCCGCGGAGTGAAACGAGCTTCTTTAGAGAACAGAAGGAAGAGATAGATCGTGGAATCCATCCAGACAGCGGGAGAGGGAAGCAGGGGGGGATATAGGGTTGTGGGGGACCCTTCATCCCAGGAGAGAGAAGCAGTTCATTCCATCTCCTTCGAGAAGAGACCGTCGGTGTAGATGAAGAGACCAGTAAAACCGACTATAGAAAAGACCATACACGCCGTTATCCTTTGGACCGTCACGAGGGAAAGAGTGTGTCTCGGTTCCCTCATCGGTCGAAGGGGGACGACATGGCAGTCAGGGAGATCAACTCTCAGAAGAACCCAACCGGCTGCTCTTCACAACACCGTGCCTCCTCCACAAAAGAGTAACAATTGGAAAAGAGGTTACCAGGTAATCTCGCTGGAATGGAAGAAGCATGGAGAGAGGGGGAGCAACGCTGAACTTACTATTAAAAAACAAAGAGGAAGAATGGGGGGGGCCTAAAGACATCTTTGCCATAATTGTTCTTACAGGGTCATTGGTAGATCCTGTAGGTTCCACGAACCACTCGGGGGTCTAACCAGGGGGACACTAAGACTCAAGATAATCGTCCTCAGCGCAGATCGGGAGGAAGGTTCTTGTTCCATCTTCTTCCAGGAACTCTATGAACCAAGGGGTGGAAAGCCTAGCCGCGAAAGAGGAGTGGAGGAGGACTCAAATCTAAAAGGACGAAGATGTAGCAGAGAGAAAAAGACTCTTATATTCCATCATTTATACGCGTAGCGAGAGAAGACCACAGACGCGAAAACAGGAGCCGCCTCTTCTAGCAGAGAATACGATGTCAGCCAGACCGAGCCACCTATGGGAAAGGCGGACTGGGACATGCGTGAACGAGGTATGAGGAGGGAACCCTATTAAAGGCACGCGGACCACCTGGGCGCGCATCGGGCGGTCATTGTCTCTAGTGTCTAAGAGCCAGACTTCGGTCATCTTAACAAGGGGGCCCCATGGCTGGGGGGGGTTGAACCGACTTCAGGAAATTCCTCTCCGGTAATGGAGAGAGGCAGGTCAAATTAAGATCAGCGAAATAACAAGAAGGAGGAGGAGACCTCTCTCGTCGGGGAACAAGGGATGTGACGCGCGGGAAATGCAAGGGAGATTTCCAGGAAAAATGAGGAAAAAGGGGCCGATTGTAACCGCGCTCAAGCAACTTCTTGTGGGAGAGGATCTCACGCGGCGAGTGTAGGCAGAAAGGGATTATATGGGGCGGGTAAGTATCCAGAAAAGGGAAGGTCCTCCCATCAAAAGCAAGAGAGGCAATAGTCTTCGCCAATAAGGGAGTTGCGGGAGGGGGGGGGGCGGGGGGGGGGGGGACGGCGGGTCCCGGGGCGGGGGGGGGGGGGGGGGGGACCTGACCATCTGGGGGTCGGTCGTCGGGCGTGTAGGGTCTTCTGCATATGTCCCTTCTCAGGGATTCCGGTGAGGATATCTACATGACGGATGGGTCTAGGAGAACCTAAAACCTGAGGCCGTAGAAGGAAAACTGCGTCGGACTCTACACTTCCCACTAACGATGTACGATCTCTATTTAGTGAGAGCGAGGGAGGCCATTTCAAAGTAACTTATTGTGTTGTCTATAGGATAGAGGCAGCCTGAAAGAAGGAGCTCACTCGGAGACACGCTAACATGCGTTCAGGGAGATGAGTGGGGGGTCGGGAACATTTTAACACCGACTGGACAAGCAGCTTATGGGGCCCCGAGCTTGATTCACACTGCCTTAGAAGGGGCGGGATTAAAACAGACCGAAATCTTAGATCAAAAGGATGAAAGGGGGGCAAACTTTGACCTGCCTTTTAAATCCCAAGAGACAACGCTGACAAGTCTGCCTATGAGACTCTATCGGCTGAGAAGGGGGGAGAGGATCTGGCCTGGGTTTGACATCGACGGGAAAAGACATGCAGCTAGAGGGACATGGTTGGTGAAGAGAACGAAAGGGACCTTCAATGTTTTGGGGGAGGGAATCTGAGCGCAAAGTGGGGGGGGGGAGGAAAAGACGACCCACTTAACACAATATATGACCTGTCGGGATGTTGTGGAGAAAGAATAGAGGGAGGTTGGAGGCCGAGGTCGGGAGTCGAAAACAGAGTCGAGGGCCTCGTAGAAATGCTATACGAAGGAAGGGAACGAGACCGGAGGGGGAGGGGGGTCGTATCACACCGCTTTCCCTAGGAGGGGGAAGACGCCGTCCGGTACACTCTGTCTCTAAGAAGCCATAGGAAAAAAAAGCGAGATAGAGGCGAATATTGACGACGAAAAGGGGGCAGCAAGAGGAGAGTCAGAAAGAAAGGTAGCCAGAAGGAAGGAATTCTTTCTTCGAAATTTCAGAATCTATGGCTGTGCGAGACTCACACCTTTCGACGGGAACTAAAGGGTTCGAAGGGGGGGGCGCGGGGGGAGCGAGTAAGAAAAGAGAAAAAAAAGGGAAAAAACAAGATGGTAAGGTACCATTAAAAATTCGGTTAGGGATGGCGGCCGGAGCCTACGACTCACAGAGGAGGGGTATAGAAGGGGGCAAGAGAGAATCGGCACAATCAAATCGAGAAACGCTTTCTTATTCAAGTGCTGAATTGTCGGTACGGAGGAAAGAATGCAAGGTCATCTGGTTTTCGATCGGGTGAAAGAAGAGGGGGGGGGATTCTGCCGAGAGCGGGATACAGGAAGTAATCCCAGCAAGCTTAGCTCGGAGGTTCCCTTAAAGCGTCGTGGGAATGGGGTTGGACAGAGGAGCGATAGGAATGAAGGACACCATTGGAAGGGTGGAGATAGTCCCTTCGACCTGATTTTCAACCAAGGGGGACCGTGCTTTGGGTAGAAGGTTAGAAGTTGGGCCGATTGGTACTTCTCCAGTAGGACGAAAGGACGCGTCTACTAGTTCTGACGGGGTGATCGTGCTGTTCAAACAGAAGCGAGGAAAAGAGCGAGGTCAACACCTAAAGACAGAAAGGGACCAGGCTTTTAGGGAATGTGAGGCGAAAGAAAGATGGTCAATGACAGTCGAATATTGGGGGCGAGAGAGGGGCTCGAAGACTGTTTCTGTTATAAGGGATCGAAGACCTAAGAAAGGGGAGGTCAAAGGGAGGAAGACATAGGACTCGGGGAGGACTGACTGCGAAACGGAAATCTCAGACACGACACACCTCAAGCAGGGGGGGCGTCAGAATTCCCTACGCGCGTGGTAGGAAGGTGAGGCGAAGCTATACTCGTCCACCTACTTGGGCTGCGTCTTCGTGGAGGGAGAACAAACGATACGTGCTAACTTCTACGAAGAGGGGGGGGCCGAGCCCGGTCAACCGAAGAAGCCATAGGACTTAAAAGAACGCGCGGTACCTCGGGAAATAGAAGAATACGTCTGCTAGGTAGCGGCACAACGTGCACAGGCGTGGGATAATTTGCGTGACGACAAGATCGTGAGGTCATCTCACACGCGGATCAGATCGTCGTGTTGAAGAAGCGAGAGCAACAAAAAGAAGGGAAGGAGTAAAGGAGTGGAAGTCAAAATTCAAAAAAAGGGAGGTGAAGGGAGAAAGAGATTTGTCACACTCACTAAAAAGCATGTAGGCCCGTTAAAAGAAATAGAAGGAAATGGAGTTTCGCTTGCCAGGATTAAAGATGGAAAAGACGATGGGAAGGAGTAGTAGGGCAAGACCAGAGGACGGGGGATCCGTGAGCACCAGAAATCTGTTTTCGCAAATACCGCAGGAGCTTTCCATCCAAGAGCACACAAAGCAGTTGTTCCCAAAGAACTGAGAAAAATCGAAATCGGGCTTAACCCCCAGAGAGGATTCCAGGCAAATGAACGAAGGGAGCGAGGGCTGCGGAGAGGAGAAGGACGGGCTCGGCCGAAGCAACTCTTGCGAAATAATGGGATTACGACCGGCTCCTACCCTTAGGGGGGGGGACAATTTCTCACAGCCAACCTCTCGAAGAGAAGAGAAAAGGAGAAAGGTCTCCGGGGTAATGACAAAAGCCTCCTCAAGGCAGAAGAAATCACTTTGAATTGAACTTGGTTTCTTGGGCCCGAAGAGCAGGTCATCAGCTCGTAAAAAAGTGGGGCGAATTTTCTCGAAATTATAAAGTGGAGTGACACTACCTGTATAAGCAAAACAAGGACATAGAAAACCACCTTACTACTCAAGACATATTAGACAAGTAGAAAGCCATCTTCGGAAGGAAAAACCACTCAGGCTAAAATTCTCCTGAGGTTGCACCTCTTAAGGAGAAAAAAGGGAACCACAACCAACTTAAGAAGGGGGGAAGCGCGTAGGAAGCCCTAAGAAATCCCTAGGAGTCGATTTCTAGGAGGCTGGATCTCACGCTCTCAGTGGCAAAAAGAAACTGGGGACGTTCACAAATTACAGCGCTAGAGATTACAAAAGAGGGGCAATAGGAAACGCCGAAAGAAGAAATTAAAGCCATTCCTAGCAGGGAGGAAAATCGAGGGAAGTTGTCGCCGAGGACTAGGAGGCCCCTTCTACCACCATTCCAGTGGAGGTAGGGGGAGAAAGGGCGACAGAAAAAAAACTAACAGGAATCCATTCCTTAGAATATGCTTCTGAGGAGGTACGGGCTTGACGAGATTAGACCTCTCGGAAGGAAGTAGTTCCAGAACTCATGAAAGGTAACTTTAAGAGAAGAAATGACGAGGAAAGAAATAGGTGACAAAGGAGGTGCATGACAAGTATGGGGAAAGGAAAATACTCAGACGAGGCCACTTGCACCCAAATTTTCTTCAATTTGAGAAAAGAGCTAGGGAACGAACGATCGATAGACACTAGAGCAGTGAAAAGACGGCCCTTCAAAGCCGTCAGTTGTTGGGGGGGGGGGGGGGGGTTTTGGGGTAGTGATATCTACAGAAGGAAAAGGGACAGTTTGGTACGAAGCTGCAGAGAGGCGTCTAATATATGTGAGAGGGAAAAGCGTGGCACAGAAAACTCGTCCAAAAGAAGAGTGCATTGCTCAGGGGACAACCAAGCTACCAGGTTGCATATCGTTTTAAAGGGTTTTAGGAAAGCCGGAAACACCGTGCACGAGAAGAAGGGTGGGGCCACAAAAAGGAGGGAGTAGGCTCGTCAACTTCCTTAGAACTAGGTGAGGGAGGTCGCTTCAGAGGTGGAAACCCATACAAGATCATAAGGAAAAGGGAAGGAGAGACTGCAGGATAATTTTGCCTTATTTTCCCAGAAGGGCCGAATGGGAAATAAGGGTTCAAAGGAGACAAAGGAAGGTATCCGATCAGCAAAGGGAGAGTTCTTATGTACTCACATGGAATTAGCACATCTAGGGGGGAAAGGATGCTTGCGGAAATAGAGGTTCCCGGAGAAAAAAAAGTCGTAAGGATCCTTGGAAGATCATCAAAGCTGGACCGGTCATGTACTTTCGTTGCTAGAGGCCACTCGCGCACCGAAGGGTGAAGGGGAAGGGCCGTCGAATTTGTAATCAAATAGATCTTACATCAGTGAGAAGCAAGGGACTACAGGAGTTGATTGGACCGGAGACCCAAGGTGGCAGTGCGGGGGAAAGAAACTATACCAGTGAAGAAAGTAATTTCGATATGAAAAGCGAAGTTCGGGCGGAAGCGTGGGGGTGGGGGGGGGGTTGGGGGTTGGTGGGGGGGGGGGGGGGGGTTTTGGGTTTTTGGGGACGTCTAGGCATCTCTCTGAACGAAAGGGGGAAACCGGGGGTCTTAGCAAGAGGAGTAGGGGAGCGTATAATGAGGAACTGGGATGGAAATCAGGTAGGGTTCCGTAAGCCCCCATAGTGGGGGGGGTGGGGGGGGTTGGGGGTGGGGGGGGGGGGTCTTGTTTTTGTTGTGTTGTTGGTGGGGGGGGGGGTGGGGTGGTTTTGGGGAGGGTAGGGGAAGGTAGGAAGACAAGCGCAGAAAGGCTCGCTCAAGTAGAAAAACAGACGTTTCTTGAGCGAAAAATGAAAAGGCGGGGGCAAGGCCCTTCTCCGCGCATTCAGAGCACCAAGCATCAGGAGAAAAGAAATGGTGCCGAGAACTAAGTCCGGGAGACGTCTCAAGGGATTGAGCGCCTTTATCTTGAAGTTGTGACCTGAAAGGGGCAAACGTACTCAAGGAAGGAGAAAGGGACGGCGGTAACGCTCCGCCATTGCGCTGGAAGACCGGACTGACGGACGAGGAAGAGGCCTACCGAAGACAACCTACAACCCTAGGGCAGGGGAACATGTCTTCGCAGAGGGACCTTTAATCATTGGAAAGAATACAGGAAAAAGGGGACAAAGCTTTCACAGTAGAGTATGTAGGTGGCGGCAGGGAGCTCGGTCGTAGAAGGGGAAGGCCGTCTTACCATTTCGCGCTGGGGTGGAGAAAAGAGGACGGTGTAAAGCGTCTGAAATAGGGAGAGATTGGAGAGATTGAACGGACAATGACGTCTGAGGTATGGAGAGAAAATCCGGGGGAAACCTCTCTATTCGCTGTGACCTGCTAGGGAGGGCCTGGTCCTTAGTGAAGAAAAGGAAAAGGAAAATGACCCTTGTGCTCTTCAACGAACGATGGGGGGGGTTATTTTCACCAAAGTCGAAAGAGGGGTTGCCGTGTATAGTGAGACGGGAGACAAAAGGTAAGATGAGACCCAGAGGTCAACGAGGTGGAGACTCGAAAAGAAAGGGTTTCGTTTGACTCTTAAGGACTGAGCATCTCTTCCAAAAGTGAAGATGTCCAGGACCTCAGCGCTACCCGGAAGGGGGGGAAGTAAGGTACAGTTGCTAGGGAGGAGAGAGAATATATCTGGCTGTGGGAGAAATGCTCGTTTGGATAGGAGGACTCTGACTGCCATGGTAGAAAAGGTAGGGGCTTCTGAAAAATATCACACCATGGAAGAGGATAGAGACAAGGAGAAGAGGGTGAAGAAGGGGCAGTTGTTCTGAAGGGTACACTGGAAGAGGAATCGGGTGACGGCTAGGTCCTTCTTGTAGGGAGGAAAGGGACCACCAACCTACTATCATTTGCATCAAAGGGAAAAAAGACGAAAGAATTAGGATGGATTAGCCAAAACCAATACAGATGGGTCCGGATGAAGAAAAAAGGAGGCAAGAGATGCTCTCCGCTAAAACCTAGGGGAAGGGAGTCACGGGAATTCACCACTATCATGTAAAGAAGTAAGTGCCCCTTGGCTTCGTAGACCTGAGAGGCGGATGATCAAAAGCAGATGCAGAGTTTGGGATCGGGGAGACACTCGATCTGGGGGGTGCGTCGGAAGACTGAGGAAGATACGGCCAGGAATTCACGCTAGGGGACGGAAACAAGGAAGGGTCTTCCAATTCTCCGCCATGAAAGACCCTGCCCCCTTTGCAAGGGTCGCGGTGGAAAGAGAGAAGTTATCTGTCGCCAATAGAGGAGGCACGCCGCGCTAAGAGGATGGACGAAGCCAGGGCATTAGTGCTTATGCAACACACAAAGGGCTATACTCGGAAGTGAATTCAATGAAGAGGAGAACTTGAGAAGCACCAGGGCGATTACGCACAGACTGGGCTGGAACGGGACATGAATTTCTTGTATATTAGAGCGGAAGAAGAGAGACTCGGCGAAGGTCTCTCCTGCTTGGAATGACGGCGGGAGCCAAACGAAAGAACCTCTTCTGGTATTGGTCAGAAGAGAGAGGAAATTGTCGAATCAAAGGGCCGTCACCTTTCTGCTAGCGGGGGGGGGGAGGCGTCCGAGATGCATTTCCTTATGGGTCAAGAAGGGTCAGGCGTCTCAGGAAAGGGGACCGAAAACCAGAGAGCATGACAGTCCACTACAGACGGCAGCCGAGAGAAAAAAGAAGACAGAGAAAAAAGAAAAAAAAAAAACAAGACGGAGAGAGGGGGGGGGGTGTTCTGGGACCGAGCGGGTGGAGGATGAAGAGAGACTACTTTAGGTGTTTGGGACTTTCTCAGAGAGAGAACCGCCGGTCTTCACGAACTTGTTTCGTCGAAAGATACAGAGGGCCGGCGCATTCTGGGCTTTCGAGAGTAGAGGAAATGGGAAAAGAGAGGAGATGAACGGAGGGAGGATTTCAAAGATCTCCTCAGGTGCACGGGGCGGCATTTGCCTTGACTAACGCTTCGCCCTCAGGGCGGAAGGAAGGGAGAATCACTTCAGGGCTATCACTCTACTTCCTGACTTCAGTGAGAGAAGAGGAATGGGAAAACGAGCAAAAGTTGGGATAGTAGCAAAACAAAAACAGATGAAGAGGAACAGGGGGAGGAGGGGGAAATTCCTCACTTTGCGTCGGTGTGGTAGAGGGTGGAAAAAGAAAGGAGCCGTCTGACTGGAAGTCTCCTGAGTGTGAGGGAAGAGGAAAAAATCATCGAGGAGAAAAGCGAGAATGCGGACTCCCGTCAAACGGGAGATCGTCAGCCAACGGGCTGCCTTAACTGAAAGGTTCTCATGGTGAAAAAATGGGAGATCGAGAGAGCGAACCTACCTCCTCCGAAAGAACAGGTAGGAGCGCGACACGAGAGGGGAAGGGACTGAATAGGGATCTCCGAGAAGGGCTCCACCCGCCATACAAGAAACTGCGAGCTTCAAGACCTCCACCGTCCCAGGGTCACGCGGCAGAAATCGCATAAAGACCGGCAGGCATCCGGGAGTGGGAGGCTTTCAGTAGGGCACGTGACGTAAGAGGAACACTGTGACTCGAGAAGCCCTAGGGAGACGATAGACAATAGGCCCGACTAATGGACAGCGCCGAACCAGTCCACATCCGGAAAAGGCCCGCTCTATCATGGGGGCACGAGAGGAACCCGAGAAAACGAGGGTGAGTTCTTAAGTGGACGAGAGACTGAAAAAAGGAAAAGGAAGATCTAGAGAATCTCCTCTAGGTAGGAGAGAACGAGAAAGAAAGGGAAGAAAAATGAAGGGCAGGACGGGCTTGAAATCTGACCGGGTCCAGACGTCTAGAAAATGGCAATAATTCCTCTCGGCGAGACCGCCAGGGGGGGTTTAAGGCAACGGCATGCGGGACAGCTCGGGTGAGCAGGAAGGCTCTGCAGTTGACCTTAATAACAGGGAGCAAAAAGCTAGGAACTGAAAGACGTGGAATTGAAGCACAAAGGGCTTCCCGTTAAATTGTCCTCCAATACAGTGAGCTCGACGACCCGAAGGGGGACGCACGAAGAGGGCTGAGGAAAATTTCAGAGAGCCCTTGGGGGGGAAAGAGCCACCTCTGCCGATTCTTGATCGAAGGCACCGCAGAAAAGAACACGGGAAGACTTGATTGAGGTAACATGGAGGTTCATCAAGAGAGAAATCAAGGAGAGGTTAGCGGCTGACGTCGTAGTGACAGATCGGGATGGGAGTTCCCATATCGGATATATAGGGGTATCTCGCAAGAAAGAGGGGAGGTCGTTGCATATCCCCTTTTGATCCGGGTTGGGACGGGAAGAACCTCCAAAGTCCATTCTACGTCGAAATGCGTTCCTCTCCCGGGGGTAAGGAGCATGAAACCTAGCCGAAAGAAGGTTCCAGTAAGAGAGAGGCGAGAAGTACCTCTGTTGCTAAGTGACCCTCATGATTGATACCGGGAGAAAGGAAAAGTCAATAGACGACTGAAGGATGATAAATCACAAGATATCTGAGAGGCCGAGAAACTAATGGCCCAAGCCCGGTCCACGAGTGGCCCGGTTTCCGGGGGGGAAACTGGCTTTTTTCCTACATGCTCGACTATGTGGGACATGGTAGGTAAAGAATACAACTAACGACCACACCGACCCGTTTTTTGCACTCGGCCCTAGGGGGTTTGTTGTCGGAAAATAGGGCATTGGGGGGGGCTTTAAGGAAATCTCCACGAACCCGGAGGGAATAAAGGGGTACCATCAACCAATCAGGGAAAATATGAATGATGGGTTGATGTGTTACTGATAGATCTTATTAACAAATAGCGGTCCCACGCCTAAGGTTAGAAAATATTCGTGATCTTCCGAATAGAAGAAAAAAAAAAGTAGAGAAGGATCCAAGCGAATGACGGAAGGTTAAGGTTGGGAAAACAGGGTAAACCAGAGAGCTTAGATTCACCACCATCGAAAGAAGCAAAGATCAAGCTAAGAAGAAGCAATCGAAGAAAACCAGAGTCAAGACTAGACGGAGAACAACTCTTTTACCGAGTGAAGAAACGTTTCTTCGGAGGAGGAAAGAACTTATCAAGGAAAAGAGGCGAGAGAAGTCTCGTTAAATCGATGGACGGGGAAGAAAGTGGGGAGGCAAGCCTCCGATTCAGAGTGGTTAAGGAGAAGGTTGGGGGATACGCCAGACGTAAGAATGTCTTCGTGAGTGAAAGGCACTTCGAAGGCCCGCCGATCCGAGTAGGGTGCGGCAGTCCAACTTCCTAGAAAAGGGAGCTAAGAGCCATAAATCGGAATGGGTCGACTATCGTCAGACGGAACACATTGAGAGAGAGGGCTGGATCAGTATTTACCGTCCAAGGACTCTCGTAGAATTTCCATACCAGCGAGGGGAAAGCGTTAGCTCAAATCAAGGTGGGGTGGGAGAAGGAAATAGAGGACACAAACGGGTCGCCGAGGCGAGAAATAGCTAAAGGGAAAGGGGAGGATTGAGACCAAGAGTAAAGCAAAGAATAGGAGAAAGGAGAAGTATTACTTTCTGCAAAGAAGGGAAGGGGGCGAACTACGGGGACAGGAATTGGTTCTATCAGTGACTCTTTCATTGAAGGGCTGCGATCGAAAAGGCGGAGGGGGACCGTTAACTAGCTTATCGATCATGACAGGAGGATAAGGGGTAGGTAACCCGCACTAGAAAAGGAATTTTCAGGGAGAAAAAAGAGGTTCAATCTACACTTCACTCTACGATGGACTTCGAAGGCATGCAGTTCACCTTCGAGGCCCGGGACGCCAGGGTCAAAAACTGTCGGTATGGTGAAAGTGCGAAGAAAAAAAAAGCACGCATACTGAAAACCTTCAAAGAGACACGCGGGAGAAAACCGAACCGCGTCAGACAGGGTTAAGGGCAAGGGGAAAACACCTAATGGCCATCATCGGATGGGAAGAGCGGTCTGCTTTAGCGGGAAGGGGTGCTTAAGGAAATAGGGGCTGAAGAAGACCGATGATTATAGAACCCGAGACTTAAATGGGCCGACTGGGACCCTGCGGAAAAACCCATCGGGAAAACAAGTCTCCGAAAGCGATCGGAGGGCGATGCAGGTCCTTGGGGGAAACTAGCAGAAATAAGGAAGCTCTATATAGCGGCGTTAAACGGGTTTACGCTGCCGGAGAAAGGTTGGGGGGGGGAATGACAAATAGGAAGGCAAGGAAGTAGTGTAGGGGACAACCTACCATCCCCACTTTGAAAAGAACCGTATCACACTTGTCGATTTGGGGGACGAGAAGGAGAAACTGTCCTTTTATTTTTCGGCAAGAAAGTCGGATGGGTACTGGTAGAAGATACCAAAGAGAGGAGGGAGGGCGCTAAAGGCGACGAATGATGAGTCCACAAACCGGAAGGAGGTTCGGTTACTCTTTTCAGAAAGAGGAATACGGCGCAGAAGCCTTCCTCGGTCAACTCGTTCCGAGGAGCTCGAGCCCGCAGAGGAGAGGGCGATATTATGCTAAGGAGGCGAAAGGGGGGGGGCTTGGGAAAGGAGAAAGTACGGCGTAATGAACTTGTCCGCTGGACAGACGGGGTGGGGGAGGCGCCGCGACACGGGACGAGAGGCTGAAGGGGGTATGTGCGAGGGGGGACTAAACGGTGAGAGTCGCAACTATTCATGGTACGGTACGGACTATGAGAACTAAGGGCAGGGAGGGGAGAGACGTAGAGCATTATAATCGAGAAAGGGAAACGAGGAAAACTGTGACGGGACCGAGGAGTCTGCAAGTATAGATGCAGGGTGTCAGGGCCGCGAGACTACTGATACGGAATGTCGAGGGGTAGAGAGCGCAGAAGCGACGGCATCGACGAAGGTCTACCGATAGGCTGGGTATGGGGGGACGGAGTATTGCGTTACGCTGCAAGTGAGGGGGGTCGTACTCTAGGCTGTAAGGTGTGGAAAAACCGAAAATGTGTAGGCGAAAAGAGAGCGTAGGAAGAAAAGAGCCCCAGGAATCACTCTTAGATCGGGTCACGAAGGTCCGACTTTATTCAGCGTGGGGGGGAAGGTAGAGAGGCGCGGGGAGAGGGCCTGCAAGTAGAATTCAGGTTATGTCAGAGAAACGAAAGATGGGCGAAATATTTAAGATTGCGGGGAGAAGGGATTTTGAAATGGGTTGGGGACTTCTACAAAGAGGAAAGGACTCATATTCTACATTTCGATACAGGGAGGAAATGTAAGGAAGGAAGGAGCCTGAACGTTCGTGGGAAAGACAACGTAAAGAAGAGGGAGGGGAGGGTAGGGGGGTCCGTCTGGGGAATCTGCAAGGAAAGCGAATATTTCTCCGTGCTGATCGGCCCGAGTGTCGGTAGCAAGTGGAGCAAATCCCCGAAGGGGATGGAGCCGCAGATGGGAGAAACTCGCTTCGTCCTTAGATTTGGCGCCAGTTAGAAGAAGAAGACCGCCATCCGAACTCGCTCAAGAAGGGGGAGGGAGGGAAGTCAAGAAGAGAGGGTAAGACCAGAGTCGAGAGGGATTAGGAGAATGCTAGAGGGCCAGAGCCTGGGAGTGGTCTTCTTTGTATAGCTAAAAAGAGTCGGTGAAAAGAAGGGAGCTAGATCCTATTGTTTTCCGATTCCCGGTCCGAAAAAGCTGGAGAAAGGAGAAGGTGATAGGTTCGAAGGCTCCACTCCAACTTCTGGGTCGAGAGAAAATGAAAAAGGGAGAAACTTGCTACATGTATGTTTATACTTGGAAGAAACCGTGAGAGGCAGAGAGGGTGGATGTGATGAAAGAGATACTCAGAAAACAACCTTAAGGATTAGTAATAAGAAATGGGGGGGGACTTCCCAGAAAGAAAGTGTCGAGAAAAAGAGGGAAGAGGGAAACGAATGGGTCACTCACGGATCAAAAAATTGGCGGTGACATCGCAGGAGAATGAATTTAGGTGCTTGGAATTAAGCTATCCTTTACTCGGATCGGAGATTTATTCGTCGGGACAAGGGTGACGAGTAACCCAGGAGGGGAGGAGCTCTTTATCACCTACTCGTTTTCTAATGGCGAAAAAAGAGACGAGACCAGGAGTGCCTGCGGGGGGACCTATCCTGCTAACCTAACCTTAACGAGGGCTGTAAAAAATCTCGTAGGTCCTGGCCGGCACTTCCCCTCGATCTGACGCGGGAGGAGGCTTGTCGTTCTATTATTAACGGGAAGGGACGGCAGCGGGTAAAATATTGGACCGACACGTCTCCGGACAATGAGGAGAGGGGGAGGGAGGGAAACGGGAACACCGACACCGTACTGGTAACAATAATCACTCTACAGGAAGGATTTAAGCATCCCATCAGGCGAGAACTATTGACTTGGGTCTTTGTTTGAGGGAAGCCTCGGAAGTTCGAAGGGGCTCGAACTAATGATAAATACCTTCTAGAACTCGTTAGAAGATGCATGGGGAGAATGGATACTCAAACCCTCGCAAGTAAAACCACACAAGCTGGGCTAAAATGAAGTGAATTCTGCAAATAAGTAAAATCCTTCGGGAAGGGCTAGGCCAAAAAATAACATGAATTCTCCTAGGGCACGATAGGAAAGAGAACCTCTGTACCGGAGTCGGGGATAAAGGAATCTTAACCCTAGAACAGACACCTAGTCTTCCGGTCGATCTTCTGGATAAGCTCTCGGGTCGCCATCCAAAAGGGAGGCCGGGTAGATAGAACAAGCTCGAAGGGAGAGAGGAATATCCGGATGTAATCGCCAAAGTAGGAAGATCAACGGCATGTTTCGGTGTGCCCCATAAGGGGGTGTCTCCCGGTCGAGAGAGTATATCCAAGCGACTTACCAAGGCAGTTTAGATGAGAGAGGCGTCCTAGACAAGACTAACCGAAGCTCGGGAAGTACATATGGACTTAGTCGGACGCTTGAAAGCTCTAGGAAAACCCGCTCGAAGAAGCAAATATGTGTCCAGCGGCCGAGGGTGCCATAAGCTCACCATAATTCTGAAATGTCGAGAGCCTGAAACGGGGCGGTGAGGACAGTGAGGAGGAGATCAAACAGCAGCAACGGCACGAACTCGGAGGAAGAAGACCTCTCACGAGCAGTCTTCTTGAACTATCGAGAGACTCGAGGTGAAGGGATAAGTCGTCAGGACACGCGGGGAGCGTTAGTAAGAAGAGTCACAAACAACTAATGGGTGGATTGTTTTACTACGCTTCAAAGAGAGGTCGATCTCCGATGTCTCTGTGGCTCGGGGGAGACTCAAAGTGCAGAAACCGAGAAGCCAAATCAGCTAAGGTCAAGGCCGCACACCCAAGTCTACCATTTGAGAGTTGAAGGGGGTAGGAAGGGAAATCAAGGAAAACCCTGTCACTTGGCGTACTAAAAAAAAAAGGAGGAAAAAGAAGGGGGCATTTCGTACGTCATATTCAAACCCGTCCCCGTAAAAGAATATGGAAGGAGGGGCTAGTCGAGTTGAAACAACCATTACCCGCTCATGAAACGGGGGGGGAGGCTAGAAGGAAGAAACAGATGGAAACCTCGGGTCGCCTTGAATGGGCCGTGCACCGAGGCGGGTAGAGAGTCAATGCTCTAGGCGACTGAGCCAAACATTAGGAAGAAGACTCATTTGAGTCCCATCCTCGATGGTAGGGGGCCACATGGACTTTCCTTCGAAGAAGGGGAGAAGGGAGGTGAGACTGGAGACTCGAAAATCGGGAGTGATCTCAAAAAAGAGGCGCCGGAAAAATTGCCCTGGCCAAGTGTACTTGTCGAGGGAACGGTAGAAGTCGTTGCGAGTTCAAGTGTAAGCGAAAAGGGCTTGGTTCCGAAACCGCTGTTCGGGGGAAGCCGAGACATCGAAGCCCAAAAGGAGGAAGCGAGATAATCTCTCGCATGATAGAAGGCCCAGACCTTACCGTCGAAAGGCCGCTCTCTACCAAAGGGTGACACAGTATCGGAGGCGAGGGGAGAAGATCCTGGGAGGGTGGAGGGTTCACTCAGGGGGGGGACCGTACTAAGCCCATTAGACATGCTCTTAGCAGGGGGGCGGAAGGAGCCGCGGTAGAGAGGGGAATACGTTCGGATAGAACGGACCTCAGGGCGGGGGAGTCCCTGATCAAGTAGCATGCGGATGGAAATTCGAGGGGGGGTAGCTGCAAAAATGGCCGCTTACTCGAGCGGAGAATCCGCTACTTATCAGGGATTAAAGAGGGGACTTTAAGTTGGAAGGCCTGCAGGACAAGGATGAATGAGGGTAAGACACCGCTACGAGAGGAAGAGATTGATTTACTTACGACAAGAGGAATGGAGAAGGGATGAACGGCACCGTCTTGCAGAACGGAGGAGCCCTACCCGAGCTCCTTGAAAGCGAAGGGAAGTTCTCCATCTTGCCATGGAAATAGAGGGGAAGAATCAAGGAGCACTCGGTCAGATAGTGCTTTATATGGGGGGAGGATTGGCTCAGAAGTTCGGAGTCGCTTCTACCTAAGGGGAACCGGCTTGCACTGGATCTTTATGGGGGGAAGGGGTACGCTCTACGGGTGCCTGAGGCACTGAAGAATCCTCAGGGTTTGGCAGAAAGAGACAGGGGTACTTCGATCTTGAGGACTGCTATTCTGGGGTGGAACCCGCGCTAGGCTCTGGGAAGGATTTGGGCATCCTGGAAGGCCAGGCAAAGACCGGAACAGATCCGGCGGGACGACGGATATTGAGGTGTAGAACCATCTGCAGCCTCTTGCCAGTGCCTGAAACAAAAAGTAATTGACATGAAAATGGAAAGAGATTCGCATCGACAACATAAAGTGAGAGTAGGCCGATCATCTGGGGCAGGACCCAGGGAGCATGTGAGAGAAGCAGGACACGAGGGACCTTTAACGAAGGGAGAAGGGTATGGCCATTAGGTGGACGGGGAGGAGCGAAAGAGGGAGGTTAGACTGCGAGGGGAAGAGGCTGGAAGGTAGAATACAGAACTTCTACTCTGAGGGCAAGTACAGACCCTCGTAAACTTCGACTATCGACGGGAAAAGGAGAGGGGTGGGCAGGGGGCTCTAAGGGAAATAGCCGGGGGGACGGAAGAAGGAGGAGGCAGTGCTGGTAAAGGGCTGGTAAAAGAGCCACAAAGAGATCATTTTATCACACCGGGCGAGGCCACCGAATAGGGAGAATGCTTCAAAGCCTATCCGTAGGAAGGCGGGAGAACTACGAGGGAAAGGCGATGGGAAGGGGTACGCGAAAAGGATGATTATGGAAAGAGGATGAGGAAAAGCGATCATGTACCATAAAGACGTTCTTCAAGGGGGCGGGAGAAAAGAGTTAGTCTTATGAATAGGCTTCCGAGTGTAGGAGGGTGACCAGGA
>Ga0179591_1271141_pt1 | contig 24944 bp, 26 predicted proteins | sample CZOMad2_1_08_16f_FD_182891 | JGI IMG/M metagenome (GOLD analysis project Ga0179591, IMG submission 182891) | Vadose zone soil fungal communities from Angelo Coast Range Reserve, California, USA - CZOMad2_1_08_16fungal (PacBio error correction) | ecosystem: Environmental > Terrestrial > Soil >...
TCGAGGGGGGGCTTCATTACCTCGGTGACGAGGCATGAAAGGCTTTAGTTGAAAGGGGGGGGGCAGGGGGCTCAAGCTAATATGGTGGGGGTAACGTTGAATCAAAGTCTGGTTGCTCAAGAGAATGAGAGTCTCGTGCAAACCCGGGGAAAACGTCTGCCGACGAAGCAGAATGTTCAGGTTAAGGAAAAGGGTAACTGAGAAAAAACGGGGGGAGTGGGGAGACTCACTCATCAATGGGGGGTTCCTCAGGGAAAGATGAAGGGAAATTGATTTACGGGCCGAAACCTTATAAAAGGAGTTTTCTTTTGGGGGGAGTGGACCGATAAAGTGGATAAAGGAGTGGGGGTGAAGATCCTAAGTCGGTCAAAAAAAAAACAGTAAAAGTAGCCAAAGGTCAACGAACTCTAGAGGACACTGGGACAGGAAAGGCCAACAAGAAAACTGATCCTCCCGCGTGGGCGACACGGTAGTATTTCCCGGAAGTTCGGGCAACACGTCGAGCTGGGGCGACCAAAGTAGAAGAAAAGGAAAAGGAAATGAACACCCTGACCGCGGGGGGTTGAACGAATGCTGAAGCTAGTGTCCTCCAGGAACAAAACTACCGAAGGAATTTCCCTCTTTTCATCACATGCTAATGTACCACCAAGGCGTGGGAATCCGATACCAGCTTAATCGTGCTGGTGGCTTGGAAAAAAAGTCGGGATGCCAAACCATAAACAAATACCTGTTACGAAAAAAAAGAGACATTCTGCAAAATCCGTGATGCCCTCGGTTAGACTGAGTTAAAAATGAATCCCCGAGAAGTGAACAATCCGGAGCATGTAGTGGACGGATCCGTATAGAATTCATCCCAAAATGATCGTTACGAACTAGGAACGAACGGGGCCGTACGGACTTTCAGGTAATAGGAAATGAACATTGGGGGACAAGCGCCCACATCCCTGAATGGAAAGATGCAGTCCCCGCAACCTGCAAAAAGGCAGTTGGGTCCATCACAGCCCGTTGGCGCTTGAGGCCAGCGCCATCAAGCTGGGCCGCAAAGTCGTCTCAACGCCAAACCGCCCCTTAATAGAGCTGGCCTGAACCCTGAACCCGAGCATAGCGGAAGCCGCGGCTGGAAAGGTCGTCGGAGAATATCCGGTCGCCCTTACAGCTCCAGTTCATTTCGCAAAACCGCCGAAAGATAAAGGGAAGTCAGGGCAGACGGGACGAGCATCGCGCAGAAAGAAACATTGATGATAGGTAAAGTCAACATCGTAGACAGAAAGGCAAGGAAAGGGGGTAGGGCGGGGATGTCCGGATATCCTTCCACAAAAAAACCAAGATCCGAGCAATCTCGGAAACCTTGAGACTGGGGGACATCGAGATGGAAAATCGAAGAAGAAAGGGAGAGACAGTTACCTGCCACTCTTAACGGGCCAAACAGAAGAGGGGGGTGAGGGAATAAAGTCATTCATGGGGAGCGGGAGGATGGAGCCATCCGACGGCCGTCAGGAAGCCATATTCAAGGTGTCCAAAGCAGTACGAAAACTTAAATAATTTAGAAATGACATACCTCTTTTGGTGTAAAATAGAGGGAAAGAAAAAATCTGGAGTCTTAATCGGGTACGGGGAGACAGGTTATTCGACCCTTGGGACCTTAATCAGCATCGAAGAACGCAAATAAGAAGAAAAGGCATAACCGTCGGGGAAACGCTGCAGCTGTAAAGAGGTCATTGGTGCCGACAGCCAAGGGATCTGCGAGCAGCGGTTACTTTCTAACACCGGAAATGGAAATATCAAAGAGAGGTGTCAAGAAAAAAAGAGGAAAGCCATCACGGGGAGCAGTCTGAAGGACTCACTATGTGTTCAGGATCAGCACAAAAACGTATGATGATAAAAGAGAGAGGGAGAGGGGAAAACAGAGGGAAGGGTCAGGAAGATTGCACCGGTTTCGATTTGAAAAAAAATTACTCCTGCCACCAGTGTGGAGTGTTTCGTTGACAAGGGAGGGGGGGGTTAGAGTCAAGGGAAGGAGAGTATCCAGTGGGGAACGGGGGGTCACAGAGGTAAAAGAATCGAGGACACGGCTTTCCGCAGTATCTTGTCGGAAACGATTCCTTATATGGGAGGGGAAAAGAGGAAAAGGATCCGTAGAGTCAGAAAATACAGGCGTCTTGGGGATTATTAATCAGACGGTTTCTATCAGGGGACAAACAAAACGCGTGAGGACTTGAAAAAAAAAAAGTTCTCTTAAATTGCGCCGCGGCGAATGGAAGGACTGAGGAATGAGGGAGGAAGAGCTCGGAAGAATGGGATTCGGCGGAATCAAGGGACAAGAGATGATATCAAACGTCCAGACGGCGCTTGAGGGGGGAAAGAAGCAGGGGGCGAAAGGTCGAGTACCGGGGGCATCGCCGATCGCTGATTTCCTGACTTAAAAAGAAAGGAACGGAAAAGAGGGACGATCTATGGAAGGACGCGGGTTTTGTTTCAGGAAATATCTGGGGGAATCCTGGTCGGACCCAGGAGGAGAGGGGAGGGGAGAAGAGGCCTTTAAAAATATACGTACTGCCAATCGTATGGATCGATCAGGCGCAGAGAAGTGTACGGACAGTTGGAGATCGGAAGGCTGCGAAAGAAGGAGGATGGCGATGACGAGGTGCTGAGACTGACATGGTCCGCTGGGGAAGAAGCTCTGGAATGGGTGAGTGGGAGTCATCTACTAGTAGGGGGGAGATCTTTGACTAAGGGTCTTAGCGGGGGATGAAAAGGGAAACGTTACATGGCCCTAAGATCTTTCACAAGAGGAGAAGGTAAAAAATTGAACCTGACTTCGAGTTTTGAAGGTAGGGGTCATTCCTGGGGGGGAAAGCAGTTTGGAAAGCGGTTCAGGTGGCGCGGGAGCAAAAATTCATTGTTGCCGGTACGGGAAGTTAAAGGAGGAGGGATCCGAAAACCCTGCATTAAAAACCGCTATGGCGGAATGATCGGAAAATCGACTGGATCATGAAGGCTCCTAGCATAACATTGGCAGAAGATTTTCTGGGAGGGGATTTTGGGTTAAAGAAAATCATTGCCTAGGGGAGAACTCCACTAATTTCCGGGAAGGGGGGACGGGAGAAGGACAAGAGGTCTGTCTGTATGAAGGGTTTCAACTGAAGGGGAAAAAAAGACCGTTAGAGCTGAGCCATCCATACTTCTCGGGGTCTTTCTTTCCCAGGAGAGTTTTGGGGGGGGACCTTGAGGGAGGTGTCGAACCCAGGAATTCAGGGAGTCTTTTGGAAGGTCCACATGCATAGGCATGGTGAAGAACCGGGCGTTATAGGCCCTTGTTCAGGAAACTTTGGGTCGCAGAGAGAGGGGGTGCCAAAAAGGTCGGGTACGAAGAACCGTTAGCCGTGCACGGGGGGGTCAGGTTTTGGTTGGAGGTAACAGTGGGAGGTGAACGAAAAAAAGGGTCTGCCGGGAGAAGGGGAAGGTGTGTTTTTGAAAAAGAAGGCGGGCTAAAAGGGTCCACAGTCCCCTGCCACATCAGCTATCGTTTATCGGGTGGGGAGGGGAAATTCCTGGCTAGAGGAGGACTCTAGGACTGCAAGTCCTTCTGCAAGCGCCACCAAAAAAACCCAACGTGATTGGTACAAGTAATGAAAATGGAACGAGGATTAGTCTTCTCCTGGAAGGTCCAAGGGAGCGGATACAACAAAAGAGAGGGGAGCACAGCGAAAAAGAGGGCTCTGGCGAAAGGGGATACCAAAAACCCAAGGCACGGTCGCCAAGTAAGACACACGGCCTGCCACCAGGATTCCCCAATTTCAAAGGGGAAGGTCCGGAATATAAGTCTGGACAAAGGACTTTCTAGGAAAAGGTCCGCGGGCCAAAACACAACCCGCAAAGAAAAACCTTCATTTTCGGTGCAGTGCGATTACATGGAAGTCGAATGTGAACCCCTGCCCAGGAAAGTACGAGGGGGGAGAAGTGTGCTTATGAAAAAGCGGGAAAACGGGTTGCACTCCAAGAACAGGGCAGCGCCTGTAAAGGGGCCTCGTCGGTCAACGTTGAGGTCAGAGAAATGCGGGTTGGGAAAGAAAAACCCCGAAAAGTTTGGCACTGATTGGAAAACAACCGAACTATAGGGCCACATTGGGGAGGGGTTATTCGACACCAATATCCCGAATGAAGAAAATGGGGTAATGTGGATTGTTCAGTCTCCTAGAAAAATTCAAGATCAGGGGAAAAAAACCCTGAACGTATTTAATTTGTTGAACCGGCTCTAGCGGGGTTGCCGTCAAACCGTCAACATGGCCCTGGGAAAAGATCAATCTTTGGGAATCCGTGGATTGATAGTGAGGGGGGATACTAGGGTAATTCCTGAAGGGGGGCTATCACGCAAAGGGGTAGACCCAGCGGGGGCGCAAGAGCATGTGACTGGGGGGATGGGAAACTTCAAACCTAGAGGAGACGGTGCCAAAATGACTACTCCAATGAACAAGGGGTAAGGTTGGAAAAAACTGGCAGCTTGAAGGCTCGAGAAGGAAACGAAAATTTCAAAATGGTTGTCATCCGCCGGAGACAAAAAATCACGGGTGAGATTTCCGTTTAGAAAACTTCAAGGAGCCAATTACTCCTTGTATGTAACCTCAACGGCAGACGGGCAGGGGCCTTCGCGGCAAATGGACCATTTCGGGAAACCAGGTTTTCCAGAAAAAGAGTCAGGAAAAGGCGACCTCGTATCGAGGGAATTGGGGACTGCCCATAGAGGGAGGGGGGGGACAAGTTCTGAAAAAGGAGACCAGAAGGATTGCAGTTGGGGGCTGTGTGTGGCCAATGCCGCATGGGACGTCCTTGACCCGGACGTAGAAAATCGGTCTGCAGTCAAGGGGGGGTTTGGCCTGGGGGGGGGGGGAACTGCGCCCCGAGAAAATCTTGTGGGTACACGAGAAGGATGTTCGGCGGTATCAAGAGAAAGTGTCGCTCGAGCCATGAGACGTCGGCCGAAACCCGATGTTAATTGGGAGGAGGGAACCACACTTGAACGTTGGTGGTTTCTCATCTGCAGCATGGGAAAAAAGGGAATTAACGTCCGACTAGAACATGATGGACGACGCGAACCTGACACGATAGGTGGGGATTTGGTAAGGTAAAGGGGGGATATGGCTGGCGGTTCAAGAAGCGGGCAAGTACACCGGTCAACTAAAAAATAGGGGCTGAATCGATCACCTTGTTCAATCCAAAGGGAACCTGATCCCCCAGGAAAGGGTCAAAGTTAGAAAGGTGAAGAACACCAAAGCAAACACAATATCGCGTGGGGAGAACCTCCGAAAGCAGGGGGGGAAGAGGAAAACCCTGTTTTCGGGGGTCCTCATTCTGGAACGTTTCGGCCATGAAAAGAAAAAAGAAGACGGGAAGTTAACTTCTTTGACATTCACAAATTCTAAGGGGGCAACAACCGCGGGGGGGAAAAATCAACTAAAAAAGTGATTGAAAGTGCCGGCTTACTTTGAAATTTAGGGGGGCCTTAAAAAAGGGAGACCGACAGAGTGACTGCCCAAGAAAGAAGCCAGCGGGAGGGTCAAGAGTGTGGGGTGTTGGCAAAATTTAAAAAAGAGGCCACGGAATGACCATCGGTCTGAATTGAGCTAGCGCCTGATCCAGTGGGGGAAAAAGAGCCAGAGCGTCGAAAAGACACCAGGACTTAAGGCCTAAATTTGCCTGGAATTCAAGGAACAGGGGGTTCAGAACGGCCACCAAACGGAAGAAGGCAAGCTAGAGACACACACTTCAAAGAACTGCACGGTCATTGGGCCACAGGACATCACCTGAAAGTCGATGAGGAACTGTCACTCAACTGTTCCCCAAGGAGGAAAAAAAAGCACCTAGAAGAAAATACGGAGCTGGGCCCTGAACCAACATGGCCAGAGCGAAAAAAATCTGTAGAGGGATCCTCTATCGAAAGTATAAAGAGGGAAAGAAATGCCCTGCGAAAAGGGCGTCGCAGCCGAGCTAGCAAAATCAGAAAGGAAGGCGCGGCCTGAGCTGATCATAAGAGGGAGACGGGAAAAAAGAGGTAAGCCCTCTCTGGAAAACTGCAGGATCTGGCGGCAACTGGGCGACATGATATCACTTTAAACACCAACCCCAGACTGGACGCAATCTCGGAAGAAACTGGCAAAAGCTTGTAAAAAGAGGATTAAGAAGGGAGAAGGGGGATCGTCTAAACCGGGCGGCGACAAAGACATTTCAACCTCCATCAAGAGGGGAAGTCAGGAATGGTGATGGCTAACAAGAATCATTCATGTTCGCGGGGGGGAAAAAGGAAGAGGGGCTTCTTCCGTGGAATGACGTCAATGCGAATTCCCATCGCCGTAACTTGAAAGAAAAGGTGGAAAAAATCCATGGTGTGGAACATAGAAAAAAGCGTCCTATTCGGGGGAATACACGCAGAAGGGTAATTCGCCAAACTGCCTAATCTCAATCGAAAGCAACTCTCGGAGCGCCTCAGCCAGAGCAGGACAGCCCGGTTAGAGGGGAGGGGACTGTTCCAAAGAAAGGGGGGGGGTCTCCGCGAAAGCAATCTGATTGCTAACACCAATCGGAAAAACTCCTCACCAGCTCCAGGTGTTGGGAACGGACGAAGTAAAAGACAAACCGGGGCGAATTAAAGGGGAAAGGAGAATGCCCTAATGAAATCGAGAGGAAAAACAAAAAGTCGAGATTCTCTTGGAACCATCGGGAATAGTCATTGACAATCCCCCGGTGATTCTTTGACTGAAAGAACGGCCACCAGCCTTGGGGGAGGGGGGGGGAGGAAATGACGTTTTATAAGAACAGACTTTCTCTCAGTGCTGGGGGGGGAACGAGCAGCTTTCAAAAACATGTCGCGCCAGGGAACCCTGGAGGAGATAGGCGGAGAGTTGTAGGAGGGAGAAAAAATGGGAGTCGAGCAAGGTCAAGATCGTACACGGGTCAAGGATTCGAATCCGGAGTTACTTGAGTGGAAAACAATGGCTTGGAAAAAAGTTCCTTCGCGGGTGGGAAAGGACTGTGGAGGACGGCTTAAAAGGGACGTAAATCAATTGCTTAGCGATCCTTAAAGTGAACAGAGGAGAGGGGGGGGATTCGGGACCAACCAGCAACTATCTTTTTTGGTGGGTGGACGGCAGAGGCGACAGGTGTTTGGCGAAGGGAAGGGAGGACTAGAGGAGAGGAATAATTCCCATCCGCCAAGCGCAAAGGTTGTCGAGGGATTGCGCAGGATCGGGGCGTTTGGGTAAGGATATCCGGGGGAAAAGAGTCGACACAGAAAATCCAGGAGGTACGAGAGGGGGATGTGGGGAAGAGACGATCCGTCCAAGAGGACTGATGCAGACCATTGATGGGAACTGTGGGTATCGTGCTATGAGAAATTAACGGGAAGTCATTTAGCTTTAAGAAGGGAGGAAATCGGACGTAGCAAGAGCTTAGCCCCCCCATGTCAGCTCGGGAATGTTCATTTTCTCCCTGAAGGGCGATAGTTAGAAAGCTTCCTTGAATGCGATTTCCGTAAAGAAATGAATGTCAATTGGACCTAACGGCGGAGTTCAGTGTGAAAGTTGGGTAGGTTAAACCCGGTTTTTAAAGGCGGAGGTGGGGGGAGCGTTATGAGAAAGGTGGGGGGACGGACGCATTTCTGAGCATGGCGAAGTTCCGTGGAAGTTAAGGATAAAAGTATGCGATGATCTTCTCGGTATCCTGGACCGAGTGACAGGAAAATGTCGACGAGGGGGGGTGTCAGAGGGGGGATTGTTTCCATGGGTCCATGCTAAAAGAAGGCAGAAAAGAAAGGAAAATGCCGTGGGGAAGAAGGGTCACGCAGGTAAATGGCTTCCTTTTGAAGGAAAACCGTAGACTAATAAAGAAGGGAAAGCCATGGAGTGCGTGTCAAGCCTTGGACATTTATGCATGGGGCAGGAAAACCAAAGGAAGCCGAGGCTTTTGTCCATGGCCGGACACCGGTACAGGCAGTCAAGAAGGGAAACCGGTCCGGTTGGGGGAACGGGGCTACTGGTGGTGCAGCGCGCGGGTTGAAAGAAGGTGGGGGGATTACGGGACGAACAAACCTTTAAAGTGCTGGGGGATCAGTGTCCTGGGGGGAAGAAAGGGATCTCGTACGGCGCCCAGGTCGTTGAACGGGTAACCTTTGTAAGTGTTTTGACTTGACCGACTTACGGCGAACGCCGGCCCAAGCAAAATGTCCCAAGTGAAAAACAAGACACATATCGGGGGAGCAAGGGCGCGTAGAAATTCCAGGTAGGCCGTCTCTGGCGGATGGAGCAGTAGGCTGCAATTCACACCAAGCACAATACCCAACTTGACAGTGGTCGACTGCACTTCATCTGGCGGCGGAGCAGCGGAAAGGGATCGGAAAAGGGGGGAGAATCGGTCTCATTGCAAAAAAAATCTTTTCAAGCTGTTGCGACGTGGATAAACATCCCGGGAGAGGGGGCGCCAGGAAACCACAAAATTCCAGAAGAAATGTACGTCCGAAGTCTCATCTAGGGAAGAAAAAAGATGCGGTCATCGTTTCAAAAAACGAAGGGCACGCCTTCTGGGAGTTCAGATGGGGGCAATCAACTTCATCTTTGAACCAGAAAAGTCGGTTACGATGTCAGACTGTTTACGGAAGGCGTAAAACCGGGAAAAAAAAGGGGGGGGGGGGGAGGGCAAAAGCACTCCCGGCCGCCTCGGACGGTGAGGTAATCCAGTGAGGGGGTCAGAGACCCCAGACGAGAACGTCTGAAGAACCCAGATCTCAAAGGGCCTTGATCGTAGCCCGGAGAAGTACCTGTGACCAGACCCTTGTTTTGGGAAGGGTATAGGGCCGCAAAAGAACCCTTCAAGAGGAAAAGGGGGTTAAATTCAACTGAAAGCTGATAGTTCAGGAGGCTCGCTCTTGTAAAAGTGTCACAAGGTAAACCATGCAGGTGGGCTCGAAAAAGGAAATTTAAGAAAAGGGTTGGAGAGTCTTAGGACTTCTCTGCTGGGGCCGAAGTTTGCGTCTACTCACACGTACGTTTTGGGGTTCCATCGGGGGGGAAAGAAAACAAAGCCATTGGGACGGTGACAGGCCATCCCGGTTGACAAATCTTCCAGAACGAGAAAGTTGTAAGAGGTTAACCTTGCGCTGGGTCAACATAGGAGAAGGCCCAGGTCCACATGGACCAATACAAAGAAGGGGTCGAGGTAGAATACGATTAAGAAATAAATTCCCTTTGTGAAACCATTAGGGGGAGGTTGACAGACTTGAAATGTAGGGTCACTTTCTGAGAAAAAACCAACTCGGATAAGAGCAAGAGAAAGGGGTCCCCGTCAGGGTGCCATGGTTAAACTTGTTCAAAAAATGGGTTCCGCAGAAGGGGGGGTGTCCGCCAATTCACGTAAACCTACTGGGGGGGAAGGGGGGGGACACATAAATTTGCTTGCCCATTTTAGGAAAGATACGCCAGAAGGAGGTCATACAAGAAAGCATCGACTTCCTGCCGAAGGAGGCAATCTTCCCGGAAAAACGGAAATTTCTGAGGGGGTACTTGAGAAAAAAGCAGGGGGGGTATCCAAATCCAAAAGCCCACGATGTTGAGAAAATTAGAAGGGCGACACCTTGCCGCCGCCGCGACGCCGTGGTAAGGTGGAAGGAGCGACGTGGAAAAACGTTGCGAAGAGGGGGAGAAGCGGCTTCAAAAGCGCCTTCGAATTGCCGAGTGCCGGAAGGTGGCGTGTGTGAAGTGGACATGTGGGGGGGGCTCTTCTTTTACCTACAGGGAAGGAAAGTAAAAACCCGAAAGGGAGCCCAACGAATCAAAGCGTCGCGGAGGGGACGATCACCGGTTCAAGGCCAACCAAAGAACCACGCACTTGGGAATTCACTGATGAGTACCCGAATACATAAAAAAAAAAACAACCACCAAAAAGCAACCAAAGGGTGGGCACACCAGCGACAAAAAGTATAATCAACTGTTCCGCGAAACCCGGACCCGGTCAGTTACGAAGGCTGATAAGTGGCAAGGTCCTTCCGAAAACAAGAAGGAAAAAGTGGTCACGGTCATGAAACACATGACTAAAGGCAAAAAAAAACAGGCTTGACCAGCAACGCAAGGAGGACCGTAGGCTGGCTGGACGGAGGGATTTGCGGACACAAGACGATAAGACCGGATAGCCATGCTAGGGAAGGGGAGAATCGACCTGATTTTGCAGGGAAAGCGAGAATGACCAATCCGAACTGTTCTTCTAGAAACCATTCGATGAGACAGCCATGCGGGAGAAAAAGGGGCAGCCCTAGGGTGAAGGAAGGACAATTTCGAAAGGGGAGAGAGAATGAACAGGGTGCAAAATCCCAAGCCCTATCCTCAACAAAAAAAATAAAAAAAAAAAGCGGGATTCCCCAAAAAAAAGTCAAAGATGCCGTGAGGTGGAAATCAAAGGTGATGCCATGGAGGGGAAAGCGGTCACTTCAAAATGGGCAACGCCATGATCAAATCAAACCGAAGAAAAAAATGCCCATGAACCAAAAGGAAGCGAGGGCCATATCACCTTTAGGGGAAGTCTAATCCACACAATTCTCCAGTCAATGGAGAAAGAAGGGCGACCAACTGTCGGAAAAAGAAGGAGCGTAGCGCCTGAGATAGCAGCACTCTTAATCGGGAAAGTAGAGGTAGAAAAGCCAGCTATCACCTGGAATGGCGGAGATTTCAAGCGATAAGGATGGGAATAAAACAAAAAAAAAGACTATACACGCAATCTCGCGAAAAAACAGGGAGGAAAGTGACGATTAATTGACAATTAGAGAAGATCTTCTGAGACACTCGGTCCGCGAACTGTCCTCAACACCTGATAAGTAAAAGAAAAAGTACGTTTGGGGGCGGGGGCCACATTCATTTGGGACAGCAAAATTTCGGGAAGAGGAGGAATTCGGGCAGCCAGGAGAAAAGGCCGACGTCTCGGCAACGATGAAAGGGAAGAAAAAAATGGGTTGTCCCAAGAGGAGGCGCAGAAGTATTCGGAATGACATTTACTGGATTCTCATTACCGAAGCGAAGTAATGATAATATCCTACAAAAGAACAGGGCCGCGGCCGCAGTAAGGGAGGAACAAAAGGTCGAGAGGATAACCCCCATGAGGGAAAGGGGGACGGATATCTTTGACTTTCTAAAAGACCACGGTGTACAGAAGGTGTGTTTTCCGCTAATTAAAACAAGGGGGAACGGCAATACGTTCCCTCATGGTCCCTTGCAAAAAAAAAAAAAAACGGGAGGGGAGGAAATGATTCTACTGGAACATCTATTAAGAGGGGACATAAAGCTTCTCCCCGGGTGATTGTCTTTGAACAACACCTTGGAGGGAGTGACATGACCAGGGTTGGAAGGGCAAAGAATGGATTACAGGGATCCATAAGTCTGGGTGGGGGGAAAAATGAAGAAACCACGTTCAAGGCCAGGCGAGAAAGTGCGGAAGCCGTAAGCTGGCGGAGGCTAGACGGGTAGGAGATGAGGTCCGGCGCCCTTGATGAGAAATAAGTCTTCTGGTTGCAATGATTCCGGAAGATTTTCTCATCTAGGGGGAAAATGGTTTAATATTTCATCTGGCCCGTTTGACCTCGGATTCCTTTACGTCTCGCATAGAAAGAATGGCTTCGTAAGATCCTGGCAGCTACATGAAGAAGAGGAGGAATAACCACGGAGACTTCGATGAGGGGACGAGTCGGGGCGACAGTTGTCGGGGGTGCCGAGAGATCGAATGCCTGAAAAGTCCATCGGGAACTGCAACAATCGCTTAAGGAGAGGGATGAGAGAGGTGTGGGATGCAGGGTGCGCCGGTAAATCCGGATACCATGCTTTCGAGAGGTCTTTCTACTATTCTGGGCAGAATAACGATACCGGGGCTCGTCCTGATGATCAGTCTCGCAGGGGCGGAAAGTTGAAGTTGGAAAGAGATCAGGCTGGCGAATGACCGGTCATGTGGAAATGTTACGTACGGGTACGGCGCGGAGCATCTTACTCCGGCATTTCCGCAGAAGGTGGCACCATTGGGAACGAAGATCAGGGCGGAGGAAGGGGTGAGACATGGCGGCCAATCAAATTGACGTGGACGGGCAGAGCATCAAAAGGGGAGAGGCAATGGTAAACAGGGAACTTTCCGTTGAATGGGGCGGGGAGCCGTAGATTTTTGGGACCGGGAGGGGTGGGGGTGGCGCGGGGCAGGTTCATTGACGGTTTCGGAAAAGGGGGAGGAATGACGTACGAAGGGAATTACCTGGAAAGATTGTGTGAAAAAAAAGACTTAATCGAATGGAAAAAAGAATCATTGTTAGAAAGAGGGGTTGGGTCATCCTCGGTGAATTCAAAAATAGTGTGAAAAAAGAAGGAACCATACAGATGGCCTCATGGTTGTTCACTAAACGGTGAGTCGACCTGGGGGAAGGGGGCAAAGGTGCCGGGTAAAGACTAAGCATGTCTATGTTTGCGTGTCGCAAGACGGTTGTTTTAAAAGTTCCATGTGGAAATGAAACACTCAGGGGAAATCCGGTCTTAAAAAAATTAACTGCAAATACTAATCTTAGGTGAAAACGTTTTGACCGGGGGGAAGGACCCTTCTACTTTTGGTAGAGATGGGGTGGTTTCCATCCTTGGTGTATTTCACTGGAACTCATCCCTTTAACCGTTGGACGGGGGTGGTTCAGGGTGGTTTGACGGTGATCGAGGTAACAATCGTTGACGGGAAATGGTTCAGTGGGTTTTTTTTGAAGGTCCCCAGTCGGGAACTCATCCAGAACAAGGGAACGGCCAGAAAAACAAAAATACGGGATCATTTTTCGAGTCGTCAATTCCACTCTCCAATGTTAATGCTGCAAGTATGCCAAACTGACCAACGGGGGTTAAAAGAGGGCGAATAGAGTCTGGGAAGGTAAGCGTCAAATATCTATCAGACATTATGGATAAAATACAACATAGTGGGACCTTTGTGCGACGTAAGAAAACCAGGGGGTAGAGTTGAGAAAACCCAAGATTGGGAAAACTTATATTCTCACAGGAAAAGGGAAGTCGTATGTTCCTCGTTGGGCCACCACCCGCGTGGCCTTCACGATTGGGGGCAGAGGGAAGCACACCCTGGCCAATCGTTGCGGGGAGCACTTGGGCGTTAATTGCGCGGGGAAAACAGGGGGGGACCACTCAAAGTAACCAGGGCAGCACCCAGGGAACGGAGAGTCTGAAGATAAAAGGTCAAAGCGAAAGTGGGACACGTTGATAACAAGGATCGGCAGGATTGATGAGGTCGGAACTGCGAGGATACGGGAAGCGAAATTTGGTGAGATGTTGGTAGGCGATCCAGATTCTACCCTTCAAGAGAAGAACCAAGCCGCAAGGCGCGGATGGAGAATTTGGTCGGGGGAAGCTTACAATTGAAGGAAACACCGTCAAAGGGCCTGGGAGTTGCGACCAGACTGGGGATACCACTCGTGAGTGCAAGGGAATTTTCATGATACGTCCTGGTCCGAAGTTTGCGATCAGACAAGGGAACCAAAGCTTGACAGACGAAATGGGGGAAAATGGTTGACGGTGACAAAGGTGGCAGAAAGTCGGACGTGAAAAAATCCTTTCCGCTCAAGTTGGGCGGTTAAAAAACCAACAATGGGTTCTAGCTGGGGTGAAGGGTCGGGCAGGGGCCCGATCCACAGTCCCAAGCAGTCGCTGAAAGTTTATCCTCAGACGACATCAAATTTGGCAGATCGGGCGGTTGCTACAAAACTCAATTCGAAAAGGGGTGGGGATTGAAGGAAAAAACGAGTTATTACCCAAGGAAAGAAGAGTCCACTGGGCCGGCCTAGGGGGAACCATGGCAAGTGTTCCCCACCTGTTTTGCGCGGCGAGAGTCACACGACCCGCGACACGTAAACAGACGGGCCGGTGTCACGGAAAAAGTGCCCATGGAAAAGAGAGCAAGAGACGCAAACGGCGTGCATTTTACGTGTTGAAAAGGAGACCGGACTAGAGTCTGAGCTCTGCCGGAAGAAAAAATGTTGGGGGGATGGGGTATAGGCCCCTCTCATAAAGGGTGGGGGAGAAAGAGGGCAATGTGGGATCGGGGCAATTAGAACGGGTAAGACTCCTATCCGGCTCCGCGGGCGACCGATGGTTAAGTTTCGACCTACGAAAAAAGTTTTTCTTTGGCAATCCGGGCAGCATACGTAGTTAGCAGAGAATCCTCGATTCAATTAGAAAGACGCGAAAAATTATAACGGATTGGTTTTGAGTGGGAAAGTTTTTGGATAGGACGGAAAGGGACGTCGGGCAAATCAAAAAAAAATTAAAAAGTTCTCCCGCAAAAGAGAGGAGACTTATCGGTAAGTTCAACGAACAACCAAGGAATGAACCCCCGTCAAATTCTTCACGGGGGATGAGTAACGGGAACCAAATTCTTGAAAAAAGAGCTGAAGGAGAAGCACGGCCGACGACTTAATTGTCAAATCAGTCTTAGATGCGGTGGGAGAGGCCGGACAAGACGAAATGAAGGAGGTCCGAAGGGGAAAAACTTCGACAAATCGCCAGGGTCGACTTCGAGGTCGGGAGTGAAGGAAACCTAGGGCCTATACTGAGGAAACCAAAGGAGACAACTTTATGGGAAGAAGAAAAAAAGTTTCTGGAATTGAACAAAAGACCGAACGAGGGATGCCACTTAAGTCGCCTAAAGCAAGTAGATGAGATCAATGTCCAGATCGGGACCTAAGAAGGGGACAGGCCAGATACGGATTCAGAGATTTACGAAATGGCAAAGGAAAGTCAAAGTTGTCTCTCGAAAAAAACACCGCAATCCGTCAAAGCTCAAGTTCAATCCCACTTCAAAGCAACAGGACAGTTCTTTTTGAGCACATCTTGGAAGAAACCTTGGGGGGGGGGCCCGCGAATGGGGTCACCATTTCGTCACCCGGAACCCAGGACGCAGTAGCTGGGGCAAAACCCACATGGACAAAGAGTCGGAAAATAAGAAGGCTCCTTCGAAAAGGAAAGAGATGAAGGCCCGACTAGTCTTCAGAGAGCAAGGCAGATCCACTGGGGACCGTGAAAGAAAGTTTATAGCCTGAGAGAGAAACAGCCGATACTGAATCTTTAAAGAATCGTTAGACATCAACGAGGACTATGGCTGTCGGTAGATTGTCGACGGGGATAAAAAGGAACCCAAACCCGGATCCTCGAAAGAGAGCTAAACTTGACGTACGGTGCAGGGAATGAAGGCATTCGGGATCGAGAGCCAGGTCCGGGGAGCAAAGAAAAAAAAGAGGAAATAGTCCAAATCAAGCCGTAGCTTTTGAGGATAATCCATAAGTGGTTCAGCGTGAGGGAGCTACGGGAGGCGTCTCCTTCAAGTCAGACGTCCGGAAAAAGAAGGAAGGCAAAAGGAAGATGAAATAGTGGGGAAGCATGGGTTGGAACACTCAGAACGTCCGGAGGAGGAATCAAAAAACGCAGCCTGGCTACATAGAGAGAAAAGAAAGGTCATCTCTCTCCGAAAGAATAAGAAGAAGGAGAACTCAGCAAAACGGAGGAACAGAAGGGCGGAGCGGGTGACAGGCTGAAAGGGTGCAACACACAGCCACTAGTAAAAGGGTCAGCGAAGCCTTCTTTGAATTTGCACCGCGGTCATGTCACGAACTCAAACCTGGCAAGGAGAATGAAAATTCCATCACCGTGCGAAGGGCAAGATGCCGAGATTGGGTCCCAAAAGAATCTCAGACTCAACAAGGAAGGAGGGGGGGGTTTAGGGGAACCATCGAGGTAATGAGGGCATGGGGCCCGGCTTCAGGGGGGGAACTTTTATGGCTTACTAACCACTTGTATCTGTGAGGGGAAGAAGAGTTTGGTCGAAGTCAAAAGAGGGAACGGAAAAGGGGCTGGGGGGGCAAATTAACCAATCCAGCAGAAAGGCCGCCGGAAGCCTGGCTGGGCGCTTTTGGAGGATATTAGAGGCGTAAGGGAAGGATACCAGGCTGCGTGGCCATGATGCAAAAGAATCCGTACTTGCTCATCTAAGGACCTCGGGATGGCTTGGAACGGTAATCAAGTGAGGAGGGCCCAGGAAGACTTTTGGCCTTTAAGGCGGGGAGAGGAAGAAGAGTAGGTAGCCTACGCTGACAGAGGGATTTGGATTATAAAGCCTCAAAACCCGACGGCGGAGGGAGGTGGGGCGAGGGGTGTTTGTCGCGCCGGGGATAACATCGGTCGAAGCTGAATGACCTAAGAAGGCCAAGCAAGTTTCCAGAGGATCTCTCGGATCGCGGGGGGGGGGAAAATGATAACTGGTCCGGAAATCGCAAAGAATGAAAGAGGTCGAGGCGGGCGTTCGAATGGGAGTGATCCAATCGGCTGGACGAAAGGCGCGCCGCGAAGTGAAAAGGGGTAGATTGGTCTGCATGAAAAAGAAATTTAGCAGGGCAGTCTGAAAAGGAAGGTAAAGCTGACCATGCGCTCTGGGCAAAGGGGTGTTTAAGGGGGGAAGCACAGACGGGAGGATACTTTTGAGACGAATTTCGGAACCAGCGTGAATTGAAAGACTGCCTAATAGCATGGGAGATTGCAATGGGGTAAAGATTAAGTTTTAAGGGGGGGGAATGCCGGGATTGCGGCGTTTTTTTGTGCTCAGGAGAAAGAAAAGGGTCAGGGGGTCAAAACTGATCCCCTCATGGGGTTGAGGGGGGGGAGACGTCCCCGAGGGAAGGGGAAGTGAAACCGCTCAGGGCGATGAAAAAAGTCTACGGGATCATCTCTTCGAAAAAAAGGAGAAAGAGATTGGCAGGCGCGGGGTTTCCATTCCAAAGAAGTAGAGAGCCCTCACGAAGGGCCGCATGTCTCGGGGTTGGGGGCGTCACGAGGGTATGTGTACTAATGGTTTCTTGAGAGAAAAAATTCACTCCTGCAGCACACCTTCGAGGGAGTTGAGTGTAAAGCAGGGTTTGGGTGAGTCATGTTTTTGAAATCCAAAAAAAATTCCAGTCAGGTTGGGGACCGGAATGACAAGGAGACTGACAGTCTCCTTAGGGAAAGAACTTATGGTGCGAGGGACACTTATGCTAAAAATGGGTGGCGCTCGGTGGTGGCACCAGATGGGGTGGAGTCACGGGAAACTAATTCCAGGTAAGCCGTTCAGGGGGTGTATCAGGGGTCCTGTTGGCGGTGAACGTGTAGATTTAATCCCAGTAGTGTGGTGTGACGGTTGCACAGGTGGTTTTGAGTTCCAAAATGCCGAAACAAGAGCCATCCCAAAATTTCAAAAGGTCCAAAGAACCCATGCTGGAGACCAGTGGGAAGCGTGCGGTTCCTGGCGGAGGCCGTCTCTGGGAGGGAGGGAGCCGCTTAAGGAATAGCACAAAAAATAGTTCGGTGAAAAGGGCGGGGAGAAAAAATATCAGGGGGACTCGGCGCAAAAGGTATCGATCGACAACTGATCATAGAAAGAGAAAAACAATTCTAGGGGGGCGACGTGGAAAGTATGCGGCGGGGGCGCCAAGTACCCAATGAAAATAACTCAAGATGCTTTCCACCGAGGGAAAGGAGGGAGGGGAATAGTCCAAAAACCAGAAACACATGCAAGGAACTGGGGGGGGGGGGGAAAAAAAGTGGCAGAAACGTTCATAAACCAAGGAAATTCGGGGGTTACGAGTGGTCAGGACTTGGAAGAGAAAAAACGAGAAAAACCCTTTTGCGACATGAATGGGCAACAAATTCAGCGAGCCCCAGGAAAGAATTCTTTGTTTAGTCATCAGGCCTGAGCGTTCAAGAGCCCCAAGAAAGGGGTCACTTCTGAGCCAGGCAAAAAGGAAGTGATCGTCAGGCCGGCGGTAACTTCGACGATGGAGTTTTACATTTGGAGAGGGCCTTCAGGGATGGACAAAATGCAAAGGGGTTACTAACCAAAGAATAAGGTGCTCGGTGGAGGGGTTCAACCTGCCGAGAGAGGAGGCCTTTCCCGTCAACATGGACTTTTGTGACTAAGATGTTTTGTCATGATTGCGAGGGGGAGTTGGACGGATCGGTCCAAGTTCTAATTTGTGATACAATCAGACGGGGGGAATACAAGCCGAAAGGCAAGGGGGGGTTTTACAGGCAGGTCACCTGAGGCGAAGGGTGCCAAAACCATTCCATCCGAGAGGGATGGTGGGAAACTGGCTCTTAGAGGGAGCGGAGGCCAGCCGAGACACGTTCTAAAGGAGGAGGAGTGGGTCCTCCCTGTCGGACGACGAAAGGGGTCCAGTGATGGATCCAAGTGAAGGGTCATAGGTCTGGCCGATGAAACGGCCTGAGGAAAAAATACAACGTCACTACGATTCCAGGCAGGCCCTTCCAGGTGTTGTTCCCATTTGGGACGTGAACCGGGGGACAAGCGGAGAAGAGAATCAATCGTCAACCTACGGGGATTTCCTGAACATAACGGCTCATGGCAGCTGCTCCATCACGACGAGAGGGGGCGGTTGTGGGCACGAGGACCGGAGAGAGCAAGGGGGAACGACTATGACAGATATTAAGGGGGAAACTGTATGCGCCCAGGGGAGCATCCATGGGTTCAAAAGCCGCAACACTATTTTTTCGATATGATCCTGAGTCATAGCCCTTGCCGGGCGGCGCCGGGGGGCGATTTCAATTGAATCTCGCCGACAAGTTGGGGGGGGGCTCAAATCCGGCATACTCCGCACGACGGCCGACGATTACCTTGAATTGAACAAGGTTTTTCTGGTTGAAGGAAATGGGGGATAGGGGGGGGGATGGCCGACGTCGGGGAAAAGAAAACAAAGGGGAAAAGATGGACGCCCGTCCCAGGGGTGGGGGGGGGGGGAAACTATCGATCACCGGGAAACGCAACGCGAGGCAGGGATTCACTGTTATTTCCCATTAAGAAAGAACAAATCGGAAGGGACGACCAAGGTAAGAAAAAGGAATCACCCCTTACCCGATTCCACTCAGGCAAGAAAGATGAGGTCCAGGCCAGGAAAAAAAAGGCGTTATGCGTTCATTAACAAATTCATAAATTTTCGGGGGTTAGCTCAAACGCCCGTGGGGGGGGGGGTGGGGGGGGCGGGGGTGAGGGTAATTTCAGGGCTGCCGTAGGGGGGACTTGCAGAAAAGGACTACCTCCATACTTGTGAAAAGAGAAAGGGAGGAAAGCTTGTAGGTCGCTCTGTTTTAGACCTTGTTGCATTGAAAAGACCCTAAATATATGCTGTCCCCTTTTTGAGTCGAATGGGAATCCAGGAGGGAAAAAGGATATCCAAGGACCTTCCAGCCTCTTGACGGAGGAAGCAGGGAAGAATGTGGGAATGAACATGTGAAGAGAACCACCACACTAACTCCTTTCAAAAGCATCAAAGAAATCCACACTTCAAAAAGCAAATTGGGCAGGTCCCTTGCCATCAGCCTTGAAATGAGGAAAGGGAGTATTCACTGGGGAAGATCTCACCCTAATCCTCACATACGCGGAGGTTACTTAACCAATTTCCCATACGGGAAAGCCAAGGGAGGAAGGAGGCCAGTCATCATTAGAGTCATGCCCTCTAATTTGCGAGAAAATCCAACTGGCGTGAAGAGAACTGGCCTGAGTCGGATCAGCCATGGAGAAGGCGTTATCGTTCAGGTAAGAAAAAAACGAGATTGATCTGCGTTTGATTGGGGGAGCAAAGGATAGACTTTAAACAAAAACCCGCACGCAGCTCGCGAACCTTGCAAAAACAGGGCCAGTTCCGAGAAGGGTCATTCGATCAAGAGAGAGCAACAAAAAAGTTACTTCTACAACCCCTGTGCCACCGAAAGGAAAATAACGCCCTGAACTGGGGAGGGGAAAAGAAGGGACAAAACCCAAAACAACCAACCAAAAAAAAAACCCCAAAAAACCCACACCAAAAAAAAAAAACCCCCCCCCCCCCAAAAACAACAAAACCAAACAACCCCAAACCAAAGCCACCCAACAAAGTTAAAGGGAGAGAAAAAACCATTAATATTGAAAAAAAAAGGGGAGGGGAATGTCCGAAAGCTCCATCAGTCATGTTCCAAAGGTCCAGGGGCAAACGAAAAAAAGGAAAAATAGTGAAAAAAAATCCCTCGTGGTAAACCTCGAAGGGTCTGGGGACCACTCCGCTCGAAAATTAACCTCCGACGGGCAGGAAATATCAAGAGCTCAACGACTCCGCCGGGATCGGATCATCCATCTGACCGAGGACGCTGGATTGAAAGAGGAAGGGTCCAGCAAAATGAGGGATGTCTCGACGCAAAAACCACCTGCTTCCATGTCACTAACCCTCTCCAGGGGAGGAGAATGGGAAAAGACTCAAACGGGGGGCGAAGCGCCAATGGAACTCGATGGTTCCCATATCGTCTATAAAGGAGGAGGAAAATATAAAAAAAGGAGCCTCTGGAATCGATGAACGTTCAAGGAACCCACTGATGGAGTTTTCCTTCGTCCACCGGGGGGGGGGGTGCTTTCGAATACCCGGTGGGGGGAGAGAAAGAAGAGGAGGAGAGAAAAAAGTGAACTAAAGTGGCGGGAACAAATTGAAGAGGAGAACATCAGGGGACAAGGGATTTAACGCCGTGGGGGAAGGATCGTCTTCTGGAGGTTGGGAGAGGAGAAGAAGGGCCTTCTAAACGGGTCGGGCTTGTTCAATGGTCCGAAGGGAGAGTGATCATCGGAGGGGATGGCTTTCACTATCATCGTGTAAGGTGGGGAAGGAAGGCAACATTAATGAAGGGCTGCAAGTGACGGCAGCTCTTAAAATTGCGGGCTGAGATCCTCAAGCATTAGGAAATGGCTTCGCAAGAAAAAAGCCTGACGGCGGAGATTGGAAAAAAGTTTTTGTCCGCCGAGGGGACAAGTCTCTGACGAATGATGAAATTCAATCAAATTTCCAAAGCAGATTGCGAGGATCAGGGGCTGGGTGTTCAAGATAGAACTGTGTACGGTACCCGCCAATTAAAGCGTAGGAGCATGTTCTAGATGTCTGTGCAAAAAGAACAAATCGCTGGATCTCGCTCAGAGAAGGGATTGAAGGTTGGAGGAGAGGTTGGGAATTGAAACCTTTACAGGGCAGGTAGAAGATGAAGAAGGCGGATTAGAAGCAAGTGACTCCGTGTCATGGAAAGCTTGAACATTGGGGGTGCAATTGGGTGCCAGCCTCCGATGGGAATCGGGGGAGAAAACTATGTCGGGTGGGAAGTCTTCCCTCAAGCATCAATCTGAGGGAAATTTGAAACAAGAAATAGCGTGAGTTTGGGAAGGGGAGGGGACTTAAAATTTACTGTTGCTGGCGGGCGTGTGGTTTTTGATCTGGGATTCCCCTGTGGATGGTGCCGAGAGATTTCGTTAAAGGCTTCGGCTGAAAAAGGAGGGCCTGGGAACGTTTGACAGGGGACAAGGATGATCGTAGAGAAAGTACAGAGTCACTACATACCATGGACGCATGATTAAGTAAAAGTGCTTTTTTCTGCGAAGGGCTGAACCGAGGAACCTCCACTCGCGGAAGGTGAGTGTCTTCGCGGTCTGTCGGTAGTTCGGTCGGCAATCAGGCGCATAAACTCAAGAGACTGGAGATGATGTGAAAAGAAGTGGTTTGTGGAACCCTTTCGGGGGCTGGGTTGTCAGAACCGGCAGGGAGCGTCGTGTTTGGGACTGTCCTTACACCGGAAAGAAGGAATAAAATGGGAACGAACCCGGGTCAAGGGGTGGCCGGGGACTCTAAGTTGGTCGGAAGCTCACGCGGAAAGACTGGTTTGGACTAACTGGAACTCATACCGACGGCCTTGGGGGGGGGTTTTCGGGTTGGCGGTGAACATGGAGAAGCGCCAGGTTCTTGCCTCGGGTTCCGTGTTTTTTGAAGGCACGAGGGGGGTCGGCAGAAAAACCCAGACAGGGACCACCTTTCCAAAAACAATCCTAAGCGAATTTGTTGCGTCTAGTATTCCTGAGCTCCGTAGGAAAGGGAGAAGGGTAACTTGCTGAAAGGGGCACGGACCAACTTTTCAAGGAGGAAGGGAAAAAAAAAATTTAAAAATCTTCTGGCAGGGGGAGGTGACGTAAGGGATCGATCGAACCGGAGAGGCGAAAGACTAAAAAAATCTGTGGGGACGCATGATACCACCAACGACGGGCGCCAAGTAAACACATCCATAATTTCGGACTGTAGTGAATAGAATGGGAAAATGAAGTCGACTGGGGCCCCACAACTGTCACGCCTTCGGGCGTAGGGGGGCGAGGAAGGGGACAAGCACTTCTTGAAAATGTTCCCAGGGGGCGTGTTCGCCTGTTGCGATCTCCGAGTAAAACCGTGGGGTTAAAAAAATTTTTCCCCAGTTCAGAGAAGAACGGTCCAATTCGGGACCGTTGGAGGGTCATACAGCTGTGTCCAGAGTCAACGCTAGAATTTCAAGGATCAACGGTCCTCCCAGATGGCCACGCATTAAGTGGCAAAAAGGATATTATAACGTGCCGAAGACAAGGTTTACAGGTGGTATCGGGGAACTCACTCTGAAAGCCTAAGAGGCACTTTTTAAAAAAGCTATCAACTAGAGGGTAGTATTTAGGCGAGAAGGAACCCATGTAAAAGGATGCCTTTCTTTCGCTACTTGGGGTAGAGTGTAGTTCTAGGGGGTAGAAATAAGGAGAGCATGAATTTCCAAGTGGGCTCAAGAAAAAAAAAGTGGGATACAGGAGCTCACGAAAGGAGTTTTCGGTGTGATCAACGGGTCGTCGCCGCAAAAAAGAAGGTCCATCCCAAAGGCAAAGGTTAAGAGGGAACGGGTGCTAGTGCGCAATTCGGAGCGGCAAGAGACACATTTCCCATCAAAAAGGTCAGTCGATAGCTCCTTGCGGTATCAAGAAAGGGGGCCATAAATGAGTGCGTGGGGCTCATACGTGAAATTCCTATGGTCTTGCAGGATGACACAGTATGACCGAAAAGAACCGTGCGCTGCCCTTTTTGAAACATTTGCGTGGAACATTGTGGTTACGAGAGATTCCGTCAACAACTCGTAAAACGAGTGTCTGCACATAACGGAAAAGGGAAGCGAAATCACGCCACGAAGGCGCGGGGTCTTGGGGGTTGGCACATGACCATAAAGTCAGGAAAAATCGATGGGGAGCATCTTCCGGAAAAGAACCCAGAATTTTTATTGGTTGGTACTTGGAGGACCCGCGCATCAATTGTGTTGTAAGACCCTTCACAAAGGAAGGGTTCGCGGGAGACGTGTGCTCGATCCATGAAAAGGAAACGATCTCGTGGGGGATGTTCAGCGCAACGGGGAATTTTTAACTAACTGTTGGGAGGGGGGGCGCTACGGGAAACAGGGATGGCTCAATTCAGTAGTCCTCCTAGGAAGAGGGGGGGCCAGCAACGAAAATATAATAGGTGTTCTTGTGTTTGTGGGGGAATTGGAGAGATTGTCGACAGAAGAGAAAGTCAAACAAACAACCTTCCCCACTTTCGCAAATAACGAAGCGCTTAGCTACATCGGGAGTCACCTGGAAAAGGCAAAACCATGAAAACCTGATACACCCCTTCAAAGCTTCGGATAAAAAAAGGGACCTTGAAAAGGAAAAAAAAAGACGATCTTCTACATTGAACAGGAAGCTCACACAACGGACCCGTAGGAAAAAAAAGAAGGCTGATTAAAGGTTCAGCCAGACTCGGGGGTTATTAAACATAAAGGTAAAAAAAACAGTATTGGAAACCGCACTCAAATCTGCCGAGCCGGCTGGGCCGGCGGGAATTTCTTATTGCTGGAAAAAAGGAAGAACGAGGTCCATACCGGGTCTGGACCATCAAGGACCGGGACCTTTAGGTTTTAGCTTGAACCTGAATTAAAAAATATCCCCTCTCTAGAACTTGACTATCATGGGTCCATTCTTTATCATCGAAGGAAGTTCTTCAAAAAAAGTAAAAAGTAGGAAGGAAAAATGATCTTAGAGGTCAAAAATTGGGGAGACTCAGCAAAAAAAAAATCGCGATCCTCAAAAGCGAAGTCAAGTAAAACCTCCGCCAGTAAAACAAAATCCCTATTCTCGTTTTGAAAAAAAAAAAACAAGTTGCCAACCTTTTGTCATATGGGAAGAGAGGTCAAAACACTTGAAGCTGTCCCCCTTCTCAGCAGGAAGCCAAGACTCGAGCGGCCTGCCCCTGACCCAGGTCGCCATGAAGTAAATTCAGCGGGAGGAATGCTCCGCCGTAAGGGTCGAGTTCATCCAGAGAAAGGGAATTGCGCAAGCCAAGAGAAAAACTGGCGTGGATGTAAATTTCGCGTCTCGCTTGAAAAAGACTATGGTCCGATTGGGGGAAAACTTGTCAAAAAAAAAACATCGTCAACATCCAAAGCTGTGATATGGAGTGGGTCGAGTTTCCGGGAAAAAAAAACCTTTGAAAACAAACCACGATCCAAGAAAAAAATGCGCTTGGGCAAGTTGAAGCATGGCATTCAGCATATCGAGAGGGAAGGAGGAAAAACCACCTGTTACACCTCTCGAAAAAGGAGGGACCTAGACATGGGGTAAGCATAATCATTAATTAGCGTTAAGGAGACGCGGGCATAATTCTAGAGTAAATTCATCAAGTCTCGCATGCACATCCTACAATGCAACTTAAGAGGTATGGACTAGGGGCATCCTACCGAGGGGTCCACTAGATGAGAAAATCAAGGATTAGGGAATCCTGAACGGAAGCAGTTAATTCTCAGAAGCGGAGGCATTCAGAACTCTCGACAAAGCCGCGCGCCGAGCCAATCATCTGACAGCCCCGGATGGCTGGAAAAACGCTGAACCAGAAAATGAGGTATTTACAGGAAGCCTTCTTGGGATAAAAAAAAAATCAAGGGTCACGAACCACCAAACTAAAATTGGGGCGCGGGTAATTCAAGCCATCGGGAGAAATCTCAAATGAACCATCCCTCAGAGCAAAAAAGAGA
>Ga0179591_1331061_pt1 | contig 24941 bp, 26 predicted proteins | sample CZOMad2_1_08_16f_FD_182891 | JGI IMG/M metagenome (GOLD analysis project Ga0179591, IMG submission 182891) | Vadose zone soil fungal communities from Angelo Coast Range Reserve, California, USA - CZOMad2_1_08_16fungal (PacBio error correction) | ecosystem: Environmental > Terrestrial > Soil >...
TGCTCCGAGGTTAACCTGAGAAAGCTGGAAGAACTCTGTTGCAAATTCGAAAAAAAGGGGGGGAGTGTAGACTTGTTGCTCAACGAAAAACTTAGAGGGCCCAGTGGGAAGAAGCTGAATAAAAGGTACTAAAAACTGATTTGCAAAGGAAAGGGTCAAAAAGAGGAGTCCGGTCCAGGGACTTAATAACAGAGGGATGTCTGCCGCGCAAAAGGGGCAGCATTGACCAAAAAACATGTCTGGGGAAGGCGATTACACGGGGGGGAGAGTAATCCGGCCAAAGCAAACGCCGGTGGCACGTCCTCCGCACGCAGGGAGAAAAGGCTCTGCCTTGGACAAAAGGACTCCCTTACAGCTTCCAAAGAATAAGGGTCGTTTGGCAGTAGATGAAGGCGAACAGGTAATTTCGTCCCCGGAAAAGGTTGAAACCCCTCAGAGAGAGAACGCCGCAACCCGACTGGCCAAAGTGCCTAAAAGGAATTAACCGACGCACGGTATAGACCACCTGCTTAAAACTTTCTCTGACAGAAAGGTAAGATCCCAAGGTGACGGGGGCAGCTTCTCTATTATGCTTCCTAAAGTACGATGAGGCTTGCTCATCTGGGGGGATTCATCTGAGCCAGAACCTCACCCGCCGTCAATTACATCACGCTCAGATATGCATGTAAGGTCCATCACCCGGTGGGTGTAATAGAAAAAAAACGGTAATTCTAGGTCTTTTCTTGTCGGGATTCGCACTCGTGCTGACGTGTGAAGATTAGGAAAACTTTCGCGCAGACGGCACCACAAAATTTGGGGTAACGCACAAGAGTCGTTTCAGCTCAGACGGCAGGAAACGCAGCGTTGAGGATTGATCTGAAGGAAAGGTCAGGGCGGGAACGAATTTCTCTACACGCGAACGGAAAAGAGACGCCGCGACTGGGGCCTCGGGTGTTGGGCTCTGCTCCGCTAACAGGGATGTCGGGAGGCAAACAGAGCGGGACAGGTGCAAAACAAACACGTCTGGCGCACTCGCATTCTCGCGATCGCAGCCCTCAAGTGGCCCAGTCTGGAGAGAAGGAAAAGGGGCAAACGCGAAAATGGGTCACTCCAGGAGGGGAGGTGCGTGCTCAAAAACAACAGAGAACTGTACGCGGGCACGAGAGCCGACCGATCGCCACGGGCGAGGCTTGTCTCAATTGGGCAAAGGGGGGCCGTCGAAAAACCGGCCCAAAACTCAGGCAGTTCCGCAAGAAAGAAAACAACACGGGCCACCCCTTCAAAATTTCGAAAAAATGGCCAGAAATTAGGGGAACGAGGACCGGTCGTGGGCCCACGGAAAAGAGTTGATGTCGCCGCCACTAAGTCGGCGGATAAAAGACAAGGAGTATCAGTAGAAGGGAAAAAGGCTCAAAATCAAAGATACAGGATGGGGGGATGAGAGCAAAACGCAGGAAGGCTCCCGAAACGAAGTTGGACAAAATAACAAGCCAGGCAGCGTCACGACAGAACATTCAAACGAAATCCGAAGGCAACACACAGGGTGGTTCACGATCAATGTTAAGAAGGGAGCACGTATTCAACCAAAACCACGGGAAGTTGATAATAAGACAGACTAGGGAATTTGGGAGAGAGGAAAAAAAAGGCCAATCGCTAGAAAGGAACATGGGCAGGTTGGTACAGAGATCAAAAAAACGAGGACGGCGGAAAGCTATAGATGCCAGACAACGGAAATCAAAAGGGGATGTCATGGGGAGGTAATGTTGTGGATCTAAGGAACAATTTAAGCGTTCTACGGATAAATTCGCAAGCGGCGGTTGGACAGAAAGGAACATTCGTAAACAAAGTGATCAGTAACAACCGGGGGGCAGAACGGATTGATTGAGGTCCTTATGACGGGAGACGAATGTTGGAAGGGGATGGCCGAAAGATGGGATCAGGAGAAGTTCAGGGGAGGGCATACTCGGGATGTTTGACATGGCACATCATAGGCTGGCGGAGCTTGTAGGAATTAGTACGCCATGGGGGGTCAAAAAAAGGGAAGGGGAGATAGGAGAAAAGTTAACTCCGGTCGTATCTGCGCAACAAAAACCCGAGAAAAACATCTGCAAGGTCTCCAACTGAAGGTCGGAGGGGGGCCGGGGTTTGGGGGAACGGGCTGGAAAGACCCAATTTGGGTGGAAAAGAACTAAGGTGCACGGTTGCAGAGAGTTTCGGGTGACCTTGGAAGTCTCAGAGGCATCTCTCAAAGTTTTCTCAGCGGCTATGGGGGGAGAAAAAGAGATTGAATTGTACACGGAAAATCAACAGCACGCGGAACCCAAGGGACTTATGGACAATAAGCGCTAAGGACTAAGAAAGGGCCTCGCAGCCAGAAGATTCATGGGATTAAACGGGATACGCACCTAAAAAAGCGTTTCTCCCATGAGGGACTCATAGCAAAAAAAAAGAGAAGGTCCTAGCGGGGAAAGGCAAAGCGCAGCCAGTAATTATACGGGACATCGCCATCTTAGAAAACTGTATAAGAGCAGAATAATCCAGGAGGGAAAAAGGGAGGAGGGAGAAGAAATCCACGCAAAGAAGGGTGACACTAAGTTACATGCCAAGTGTTGCCGAGGGAAACATTTGCAAAAACAAAGGCACACCGAAGAAAAAAAGAAAAAGAACATTAAAACTGGTTTTGGGGGGGGGAAAAACTGCGCGCTCGGGTTGCAAAACCCCCCGGGGGCTCGAATCTAAACCTTTCTGACATGGGGAACGGATGCCGTCGGGAGGTGAGGGGGTCGGGCGACAATAAGGAAAACGGTAATCCCTCTCTGCCAACTCCGATAGAGGGCAAAACAGAAGGAGCGAAAAAAAGGAAAAATCAACTTTGATCTTAATACGTTCGAATCAATAAGAAGGGGGACCAAAGTTAATGCAGTACAAAGAGGAACGAACCTGCTGTCTGATGAAATTGGTCCTCAAGTTGAATAAGAAACTTTGGGAGAGTAAGGTTAAAGTTACCTTTTGGACTTTTATTTCAAATTTCTGGGCATTGAGGGAGAAATGGCAATCCCTGAAAAAAAGACTTTGCCGGCTGAGGAGAACGAAAGCAACGGCTTGGGTTAAGTGAACCAATGCCCAATCCTGAAAAAGGATCGCGGCAGTCGAAGAAAATAGTCGGCGAAGTTGAAAATGCTGTCCTCCGGAGTCAGCACAAGGTCCGAGGAAACAAAGGACCACAAGCCGGGTTCCAGCTTACCGGCTAATGTTTCATCATTGTTCGTGTTCAACCAGAAGCAACTGTTGCACGGAGCAGAACCACTCCCCGAGTTGGGAGGGAAGGGGAGAAAAACAGAACTGACGGACAGAGGGGGAAGATTCCCGGGACTGAAAGCCGTTGTAAGGTACATGGGGTAAATGCTTCCGCCAAGGAGGGAGTCCGTATCGACGCGTCGTTTGGAAGAAAATAGGTAAACCCAACCTCTGATTGGGGCGGAAAGTGGAAAAAAACAATTTTCAATCCCGAGCATTTGGAACAGGTGAGTAGCTAACTTGGGGTTATGAATAGGAATAAGTCTCTGGAAGGAAATTTAGGCACTGTAGAGTAAAGAAAGGGTGGGGGTCAGCTGTGGGGGTAAGAACGATTAACACCGGACCAAAGAAATACACGAGGAAGAAGAGAGAAACAAACTTAGGACTCAGGAATTCAAGTTGTAGCTTCTTAAAATGGAAAAAATTCCCAGTACAGGGGGGAGATGTGCTAGGTAGCGGTTCGGTTAACTGAAAGACTAAAAGCTGTCAAACCTGAAAATGTCGGTGGGGGAGATCGTTAAGGGAGGAAGGGGAGTGTGGCGCTGTGTTCAGAAAGGGACGCCGCGGCTTCGGGAAAGGAACAAAAGGGGGAACCGGTGAAGGGCTAATTCTTCAAGTATCTTGACAACAGGACAGGGGGGCGAAGGAAATTGTATCAATCCATACTCGGATCGGGTCATTATGGGTGGTGCCTGAAAATAATTTTGGATCAGGTGGTTCAGGAGCATTATTTCACTTTCAATTCGTCTATGAAGTGTCGAGGATAAATAGAAAGAACATGGAGGAACCTCAAAGAGGGGAATCCTTAGTGACCGACCCCATGGAGGAGCTGGTACGTGGGGGTGGGACGAAGAGTTCCTAAAAAGGGGCGGTTCGGAAAGAATTAAAAGGGAAAATCCTTGCTAGTATTTGTTTCCCTCTTGGCAGGGAACACCCAACCACCTCCCACGACGCTAACCCACCAAGAAACTATTCACATGAAACCGGGGGGGAACTTCGAAGTGGCAAAAAAACGGTCAGGGAATTGCTGACGGTTGGGGGGAGAGCATACAGACTGCAACCCTTCGAGGAAAGTACAGAAAGAAAAAAACAGGGCCCCACTGTCGATGACCACCGGCCTGTTCCTTCAACGGGTTCCTGGGGGGGCGAGGGAAGTTGGCGCAACTGCAAGGGGTCGGGCTTGGAAACGACAGGACACGATGGTTGTTAACCTTGCCAGGGGTCCGTACCGGTTTAGCTCGGCAGGGAGGCCGCAAATTCTTTGGGTCAAGGGGGGGTGGTCAGAGTAAAGGGCATTCCCCATTAGGAGTCCATACAAATTTCCTGAACTGAGTGGCGGGGGCGAAAAGGGGGTGACCATCGACCCGGGGAGAGTCGTGGAGATTGAGTTAGTTTCGCACACGAGGTTGTTTCTCTACGGCCTCCTCCGCTTTTTCAGAAAAGCCGAGGGCGGTTCAAATGGCGCGGTTCACGGAGGTGTAAGGAAGCGGTCAGACAGCGGGGCGCCACGGACCACCGAAAAGTGGCGGGGCACCGAAGGGAACTAAGGGAATCAGTGGGTGGAATTTCAGTAGAAAGAAAGTGACGAACAAAAAAACCCTGGCCATTCTCTGACGAATCACGAAAGAGACACACACCACCTTAGAGCTCCCCTCTGATAGATATTCCCTGGGGTTTTGTCTGGACTGCCGTCATGCCCCACTCAACTCTCCCTGTGCACCTTAAGGCACCCCGCAAATACTTGCCCCGGCGCTGGGAGGAACCGCCGCCACAGGATGAACCTATCTGGTTACTTACCTCCAAATCTAAGTACCCCATTAGAACCTCCAAGCATTCAGGCTAAGAAATCCTCTGTTAATAGGGGTTTGAAAGAGGACCAAAGACATTTGTCCGGAAAAAGCAGCATTCTCCAGAAGGGCCCTGGATATTGTGAACGGTGATTATTGTAAAAGCCCCCCCGTCTAGGGAAACAAGATTTGGGAATACGCCGACCGGTAGGGCAGTAAAAACCCCGGGTTACCACGACTTGCCGCTTAAGAAATGAAGAGTCCCAAGGATCACAGAGTCCCGCGCAAGAATGGTCTGTCTTTGGCAGAACCGACAACGGCGACTTGAAAAAGGACAAAGACGACTACCCAGCATGAAATGAAAAAGGGAGTCGGTTTCCATCGCAGTTGGGGGGCTTGTGGACGTCTCCTATCATGGCTTTAATGTCGATGCGGGAAAAAAACACACTCTATCGAGGCGAAGTTCATGTGTTCCCAGCACTCTTCCTAGGAAAGTCTGACAACTCCTTCGATTTGTCACACTTGCTCGGGGAGTTGGGGGGAAGGGGTGTGGGTTAATCTCTTCCACAACGCATCTGCCAAGAAGGATCAATAATTCGTCAAGTGCCTCACCAAGCAAGATCTCCTTGTCGAAAATAGGTCAGAAAAAAAAAAGGTGACAAAAACGTCCCCTCACGAAATGGGCACCATCGGATGAGACCATCGTAGAACTATTTAGAGTGGGCCATTGAACTTCACTGTATGGACCGCCTTCTCAATGGGTAAAAGCACTGCCTCGAGGATATAAGGGGACTATAAGGAAAATAATCAAAAATTGAAGGCAAAAGGGGCGTCTCGAGAAATTTTTAGGGGCCATATTACGGTCAGGGACAATTACTGTAATCATAGGGAACATAGAATGCAAAATGACGGTGCTCTTTACTCACGACCGGTAGAAATAAGCACGAGACAATTAACGCGAAAATCCAAAAGAAGCCCTAAAAGAAGATCTGATAACAGTTGTTCATTGACCCTTTGGTCCTTCAAGATGTGAGACGTCCCCAGCTCAAAGCCTTAGGCTCCTGATGTTGGGGGTACATGGGGGATTTTACAACTTTCCGTCCGTTTTACGGATTCAGGGGGGCAAGGGGTGCAGCGACTAATGGGAAAAGGATGTGGTGGACCGTTGGTGATTTTACGGAGGGAAAACCCCGCGAACCCCCTACCATACTTTCCTTTTCCGATATAGATCGCAACAACTGGGATTCCACCGCTTTCTGAAGCCAAGGAAAGGTGGGTACTCCGGGGAGGGAGAAAAAGAAGGCAAAAAATTCGCACAGTCGGTGGGGGTGCTCAACGCAGACAAAAAGGAAAAAAAGCAGTATGGGAAGGCGAAAATGAAATCAAGGGGACAAGGATTGAAGGGAATAAAATGGACAAAAAGAGCTCCTCTCAGATGCGGCTTAAAGCCATCGGTGGACGCGAATCACATAGGAGAAACATTAAACCCCTGAGCGCCGACGTGAGGGGGGGGGAATAGGGCGGGAATGTCGGCGTGATGAGGGCTAAAGCAAATTGGAACGCCAGTGCGACAAATCGCCGAAATCCGGAAGAGTAAGCGGGCTCCCTGGGGGGAAAAAACCGCCCGTCTGGGGGCGAATAACTGTCAAAATGGCGTTTTGCCAGTATCACTTTAAGGGGGAAACGTCCAAGCCGCCTGCGTTATCAAGCGAACATTGAAACTAAAGACGAGCACCCTACTGGGAAGGCCAAAGAAGCCACGCTGAAGCGAAAGGATATTGCGGGACATTCTTGCTTTTTACAAAGGGCTTGAAAAAAGAAGGCGCTGCCCAAACGGGGGAGTTCGCGACGAAAATCGAGGCCGAAAAACAGAGCGGCTTGGGGAAATAAAGAGGCTTCCGAAACTGGAGCCAGCCATCCATCTAAGGGCCGGACGCGGCTCAAAATAAAGACATGGGGATATCCGTGTCAGGAAAAAAAAAAACGGGGTGTGCCCGAGCCCGGGCGAGGGGACCAGGCATGGGAGAAATGTTTCTGCTTATGCGCATGTCGGGAAAGTGACGAGGATCCTGGCAGAAACACCGCGGCCGGTGAGGGGGGGGGAAGCTGGAGAAAAGGCTGCTGTGGAGATCTTTGTCCTCTCAACGTCACGACATCGGGTTGGGAGAGCATCCCTAAGTCTACTCGCGGCTTCTTCCGAAAGGGAAGCGCGTGGGTGAGAATTGGAAATGCCAGGAGGTTGGCATCGGAGGCGGGGGTTGTTGCTCAAAATAGAAAAAAAACGCTCGCTGTGAAAAATAGGCGGCACTCGGTCGGTAAACACCGTCTGTCGCCTACAGTGAGAGTGCGAAAAGGAAACAGGGACTCCGCAGTTTTTTCAAAGAGAAAAGCCTTGGCAGAAAGAGGCAATGCCGTATGGATTTGCTCAAAGACGAAAGGACCAACGTAGCAACACCGGGGGGGCTCGAGGGGCCGTTGTCCCGTCGATCCCAAGGCAAACGGGCAGCCCACCTTGGATGCCAGCACGCGCAAGAAAAAAATACGCAAAGTTCGCAAAAGGGAGAGTCTGTTTGCATGGAGCAGAGGGCTTTTGTTTGACGAAGGAGACTGGGTTAGAAAGGGGGGTCGCCAAAGTTCTTAAAAAATCAAAGGGGGGCTGGAGAGATTATAAAAAAAAAGATCATCGGGCTTTAGGAAAAGAGCTCCAAACGCCGCGCAGAAAGGGGAGCCTAAAACTGCGCACATATCGTTGCGGAAGCCACTGAGTAGCGAAAACATCTTCCGCAAGACAGTCAAAAAAGAGTCCGGCAACAACATCGGTGTTTGCGGAGGGAGGGAAGTGTGCTCCAGTGAGAAAACAAAAGCGCCCGCCTCCTTGGATGCGAATGAACTTTTTGAACGGGAGAAAAAGGGAAAGCACTTCACCAGTGGGAGGAAGGGTTGGAGGGCTGGGGGAAAGAAGGGTCTCTCCTGCGGCTAGAAAGTGCTTTCGACCATTCTCTACACTGAGATGTGTGATCTGCAGAGGTACGTGAGATCGTAAGACTCAACCTGACGAACTCGATGTGCCTAGTGGGCCCAGCTTCCGGTCCGATCTTTCATCTTCAATGTCTAAGGAATAGTCGTGACCAGAGCTGGAGGAGGGAGATCAGAGAAGCAGAGAGAGAGTCTATTTCAGGCGGCCTGACTGAAGATTCTGAGATAAAAAGGTAGCCCCGACCTGTTGCAGGGCTTAAAGTCGCTCATCAGAGGGAGGCGATCACGCATTCGTTTCTCTCTTCTTCTCCGTCTCAGGCCTTCACAAAGTATGAGCTAGCGGAGAGGGGCCTCCAAGAGGGGGGAGTCAACAAGGCGTCTTGAACTTAAGCAGTTTTTCGCGCGAGCGATCGAAAAAGGTTTAACACTTCCTCCCTCTTCCCGGTCATCAAAAAAGTGGGGTGGCTGGGTTGGGTTAAGCTGTGATCTACTGCTACAAAACCTCTGGATTTTCAGCTGCCAGCGGAGTAAGTACCTTCAAAGGGAAAAAGCCCGAGGGTGTAAGGGGGGGGGTTTGGCGCTCCTCGAAAAAAGAGAAAACCTATCTGCAAGTCTTAAACGCAAAGAATCTGTGAAAAAGGGGGCCTTCCGGAGGGGGGTCCGCAATTTTCATCTGACAAACACTCTGGGGAAAAAAAAGGTGGCATTGACGATCCTAAGGGGGCAGCACGCGCGGAAGTCAACAGTTACGCGGGTTGCTTCGGCTTGGAATCCAAGTGAAAGAAAGAAAGGCAAAGGCGGAATCGAAAACAGGTAGAGAGGAAAATGAACACTGTCCCGCACGACACGTTCTTCTTGAAAGACGAGCGCATATACACTGACCGCGGAAACCAGAGCTATGCCGGAGCATTAAAGGAGGCCAAAAAACCACACGTGTCAAGTCTTCGGGAAAGAACAAAGTCGGGGGGGGGAAGGATAGAAGCCCGGTGCAGACAACCGCCAAGGAACCTTACTTATTACAAAAAGGGGAAACGAACGGATGCAGAAGATGGAAAGCAATAGAAGTAACGAGAGGGGGAGAAGGGACATACAAAGAGGGGGTGCTGTCTGCTCAGAATTCGAGCGCACATGTCCGCCTCTATATAGGAAAAAAAAAAAAAGGAAGTTCTAAGGACGAAAAAAATACATCTGGAGTGATCGGGGGCAAAACATAATGACGCTCTGCTCTAAACAAAATAAAAAAAAATACAAAAAATAAAAAAGCGTATGTTGCTAATTCCTTGTACGGGGGAGAAAGAAGAAACAGGGGGTTGTGGGTGCCTTTTATTTCGAGGAGATTGGTAATCTGGCAGTATGTCGGGGCATTGTTTCTAGCCTCAATCCTGCTCGACCAGCAAAGAATTTCGGCCCGCCAAGTTTTAGGAGAGAATCAAAGTGTGATGCGAGACGCTTCGCTGGTCGCCACTAAACGGGAAGAAGCCCCAGATTACCAGCGTGCGTCGTGAATGCCATCTGAAGCCCCTCTTGGCGTCATCAGCACTCTATGATTCCGGAGGGCAAAGATTTGCAAAAAGGGGGGGAAAAAGGTGTCTAAACTGGTCGCCTATAGAAGGAGCGTGACGGAGTAGAGGAAAGGGACACAAGCCTGTTGCTCAGGAGGGTCGCTCGGAGAAAGAACAGGCGTGGAGGAAACCAGGTAACCCAATGTGGCTGACAGCATTCACATAGCTCGAAACTCGCTTAAAAAGTCTGTAGCCGGGAATGACAATGATCCGGGAGGATGGAGGGGGGGGCTGGATCTGTTTGTCGAACGCTGCCACCCTCTCCTTACATCAGAAAAAGCGCCGTCCTCGATCCGTGTCGCAAGGTTAAGATTTCCACTATATTTCGCTGGTCGTACGTAAAGAAAAGGTTCGCTAGGGTGACAGTCCACGCTCTCGGCTGGCGTCATGACGCTTCCAAAAAAAAAATCAAAGAACTGACATACAAGAGAAGCGTTGCGCTTGGAGGGGAAAGAAAACAGGGAAGGAGCTATGTCTGTCTGCTGTCCACGCCCAGGGAGTGGCTGAAGCACTTGGATGGAATAATATAGAAACAAAAAGCGGTCTGGCAATAAACTGACGGCCCAATGAACAAAGGATAAAAAAAAAAAAAGACCTTGCTGTGTGAATGTGAGAACACAAGATGCAAAGAAAGCAGAAAAATGTGGCGCTAACGGGCAAAAGCTTTTCCTAGAAGGAAGGCAATTTGAGCGAACAGGGGGCCAGGGGGGGGGGCAGAGGGACTCAAAAAGCAAAAGACACGGAAAGGCGGGGGTTCATCTGGTCCGATGAGCACATTCAAACTAATTTCTTCGGGAAGGGGGGAAGGAAAAAAATGCCAAATTACGGATGAGAGGCAAGTAGAGGTCTACGGGGAAGGAAAATGCATGCGTTCAAAAGGTTTCTTGCTATTGAGACGGGTTCACTGTTACATAGTTTCTATTGCACGCCAAGGAGAAGAGGAAAAATGCACCGGGAAAGGTTAGGCTATGCGGCAATATATCCTCTCTACCGGCCTAGGTCTCCACATCCTCGCGGAGGAGATTTTTCCGCCAGCAGCAGAGGGAGGGAGGTTCGGGGAATTTCTTATTGCACATTTCGCCTAAAAAAAGAGTGGAATAGGGGGAAATTCACATGGAAGGCCGGGGGTAACTAAGCTGGCTAGAAAGACAAAAAAGCGAAGGTTAAAACCTTTATGTTAACGCCGAGGGGAAAGAAAAGGCGGAGCGGAATGCAATGGAGCAAGGACGCTAGGGGAGGGGGGGGTTGGGTCAGCGGGTTGTAAGAGACAAACAAAACCAAAAGGAAAACCACCCCCACGAAGGCCCGCGAATGCTCCAGGGGTAACTTCTGAGGTGGGACAAAAGATAGAGCTTGAGTATAGGGTGTGGGGGGGGAAAAAAAAAAAAAAATAAACCACCTGCAACAGTCTAGGAAAGAGGACCAAAAGTCGGAGGACCGCCGCACGTTTTCCTCGGGGGGAGGATGGCCTTTTGTCTTACACGCTCCGGCGAAGGCCACCTACTCCTGACGAGGGGGGACGATGGAAAATTTCTGGGAGAGGGGTATCGTTTCCTGGACGGCCATGAGGTTGGGGGTCAGACGTTTCGAGGGGGACCTGGCAGGTCCGCGGATATCCCCGGACGAACTATGGAAGACTAAAAGGGTGGGAACAATAAAGAAAAAGTGAAGAAAAAAGTGTCTAAAGAGAATGTGTATTATTTTCCGGCCAATTGTTGAGTAAAATGCCTAGGAAGATAAAGGGGGGGGCGTCGGCCTCTGATGCGGGGAGGACTCAAGGATGGGGAGTTCTTCGGGCGCCTCTGAGGGGCATCCCTGCGGGACAGGAAAGATTGAAGTAAGGGAAAGTTCAGGTTGAGAAAGGGTGAAGGTTTTCAAGGGGACGGAAACGAACAACCACATAACAAAATATATCAAAAAACCGTTCGTCGGAGTAAAAGAGGGAACTTGTAGGGTTGGTTTTGGAAATAGTAAAAAGAAAACTATGGGCCAATAGGAAACGTCAATTACCCAGTGTCTTTTCAGCCGGAAAAGCGGACTGACCTCCACTGAAAAGAAAAAACCCCGTCGCCGGCGACGAAGGGCAGGAACCCCGCTTCGGTATCTTTATCCACACCAGAAAACGTTGGCAGATATAAATGACTCCGCTCGTCCTCGAGGGGGAATCGGTGTTCCCCCCAAATCAGAAGGGGGGCAGACATATTTGCTGAAGGAGAACGCCGCAACCGGATTGACCGTTCCGCGCCCTGTTAAAAAAAAAGGGATAGGACCCGGGAAAAACGAGGAAGGACATCGGAATGTCCACCCACACTCTTTGGGTAATTTCCCCGACCTGGCTCGACGGCTCAACAAGGATCAGAGAAAAGAGAACAAAGGACATAGGACAGTGGGGGGGGGGGGGGGGTGGAGGAAGGATAGTTCATAGAGGGGCTTGGTTGGGACGGGCTTTCTGAAAAAACGATACCAAGATATCGGTAACGGTTTTTTTGCAGGGGGAAAGGGAAAAAGAAGAATGCATCGCGTTAGAGGGAAAGTTGGAAGGGGTGTGTGGGTAAAAAACCTCGGGTCCAACCCGCTGAACAAAAATCTATCAAGTATCACTACCAAGGGAGGACAAAGTTTGAGGGACGATGGCGCAACCATAAATAACAAAGGGGAAACTCATTGCTAGGGATAGAAAAAGTACTATTTTCCAGAGGAATATGTCCTCCTGGAAAGGAACCCATGAGAGGGGGGGCCAAAGAAAAAAACATCAAAGAAGGGAAAGGGTCGTAATGACACATAATGAACGCAAGTAGCGTGATACATGCTCCAGAAACGAAGTACTGATTTGGGGGCGCAGGAAAAGCAAGGACGGTGGAGCACGACCCCTAGTAGGGGAAAATTGTAAACAGCGCCTACCGCAAAGAGACAGAACTACTAAAATGACCGCAGTTGAAGTACAGCTTTTCATCAGTCAGAAAAAAAGCCGCCTGACCCATGCATAGTTGGCAGAATCGGAAGAAGTTCCACGAAGGTGATCTCGACTAGGGGGAAAGTGTGGCGTGTCGGGTGGATCCAAGTCCCCACACCGTGACCAGCCAATGCAAATTATAAAGGTGGCCTACCGGATTCCTATCGAGGGGGAGGGGGAGGGCGCAATGCAAGTGGGGGAACCACGGCTTAATCTTGTTTCCCATCCTTCAGGAAGAGGTAGGGGGGGGGGGGGGACAGTTGCTCAACGCGCGTCGAGAGAAAGGGGAAAACGCCGATAACGGTGACGAAACTAGTGAAGAAGGGAGTGAAAAGGCGCCAGAGGATGAAGAAGAGGAAGAGGGGGGGGGGGGTTTGACTCACCTTTCTTTTAAGAGGGGACAAGCACTTAGACAGTTGGATGGTAACTAAAGGAGAAAAAATGGGAGTGGGAAAATTTTTCTCTCGCCGCACAAAGACTCCTTCCTTGCTCCAAAAGAAATAGAAGGATCGCTCCTAGAAGGTAAAAAGCATCCCGTATGGGATCGAGGGCAAATTCTTTTTTCAGGGTAGGCCAGGGGCGATCTTCCAGGCGAAGACGATCGTGGGAAACCTCCAACGAAAAAAAAAATCCGAGCAACGCTTGAGCTCCACGCTGGCCTGCAGGGAACAGTATAAGGAATTGCTGTCATTGTTCGAGGAAAACAAAAAAGACCTCTCACCGGAAGACGGGCTAAAAGCCCTTCGGCTGCCCAAAGAGGCTCGGCGCTTAAACGCGTCGGGAGGCGGATCCACGCCTCGGGAATGACGAGATCAACGCTGAGAAGAGAGGTGTCGGCCAGCACCAGGGGCCGGACTCCGGAAAGGGGCCGGCCATCGAAGCTGGTTCTGGTCAGATATCGGGGCTGAAACGGGGGTCCGATGATCAACTGGAGGAAAAAGAAAAGCGGCTGTGAGGGAGCTCAGGCAAAAGGCGGGAAAAGTTGCTCATCACGGCTTGAGAGGACGCAATGTACATGTCACGAGCCGGCTCCACGCGAATCCTAAAAGTGCGGGGAACTTTTGCATCGTAGGAGGGGGGTAATCTGAGTTGGGGTGAGAGCTCGAGGGAGGCCCGCCAAAAGATGTCTCCACAGGACAAAAAGGTCTCGAAGGAGGTGGGGACCGAACGCACTGTTGTACCCCCGGTGTGACTGTCTCTAGGCAAGGGACAAGGAGGTTGCTCGAAAACAGAAAAAGCGGCGTAGCAAACGACTCGAAGGGCCTTCAACTTGGTAAACCAGCGATCGCACACGTTGCCCACGGGTATCAGAAAAAAAGAAAAGTGGGGGGGAAAGTTCCAGCACGCAAGAAACCAGGAAAATAGTTATCCCGTGGAAAGCGTTTCTGGGACCTTAGTTTGTCCCGGAAAGAAAAAGTGCCGATAGGGTGGGGTCAGGGAAGAAAAAAATCCCGGCTGGCTGAAAATCCCAATGATGAAAAGGGGAGAAAAAAGAAACAAAGCATCGGAGGGAAAACCCAAGAACGAGCTCAATTGTCGACTAAACTTAACAAGATGGAAAAGGGGGAACTCCCAAATTAGTGCGACAGGTCAGAAAAATCCATTCCAATAGGAAAAAAAGAGGGCCCGATCACTGTTTGAAGAAAATGAAAAAAAAGACGCCCGCCGCCTTAATAAGGCCGAGAAGCCTTGTGAACGAAAAAAATTCATAGGGAAATGCAAAGTTTGCAGGGAGGATGAGAAAACACCAACGGAGGGGAGGAAAAGAGAGGAGGGAAAGCCATCAAAAAGGGTGAAGGGGGCAGCGTGGTAATTTGTTGCCTCTGAGAGGGTTAGCAAGGAGGGCCGAGCCGTTTGCGCATGGGAGCATCTTGAGGAAAGGAACAAAAAAGCTTTGTGCGGAGGGGATGAGGGACGATGACCTGAAACATAATTTGGAGGGCAAAACTGGTCGATCGGGCGAAAGGGGAAAAGACGCGGCTGGGGACGCAGCAGGGAAAAGTGCTGGCAATTTTGAAACACCATGGGCAATAAGCCGACAAATGGGGGGGGAGGGAGCAAACATTATCAATAAAGGGGGGGGCTGGGCACACTCCAACCGGAAATGAAGTGGAGAAACTTTGCGGCTGGGGGGTGGGTCATGCGCGTGCGGGGGAATGGGGAAAAAGAAAGGGATGCTCCGCGTGGGAGTGGAGAGAAGGAAAGTAAAGGGTCAAGTCAATTGGAGCAACAGGCTAAAGGTCATTTCAGGTCGGGGGGGGTCTAACTCAAGAAGGGGAAATAACTAAGAAAGGGGCAAAATTCTATCGCATCACACTCGTGACGGATAAAGCGAGAAAGTGGCTAGAAGAAATGCGGAGAAACTGACTCAGGGTCTGATTCAAACCCTTCAGTAAGCTCTCCCATTAGCGTGACCTATGGAAACAAAACGACTACTAGTCCAAAGTTGAAAGAGCCGCCACAGCGTTGCGATCATCCAGCTCTGTAAAAACCTTATGACCATCAATATCATCACCTAGGAAGGGAAGGAAAGAGGGGGACGCAAGATCCGCAACGAGCCTTGGAAGAAGAAAGGACGCGGTTGTTTAGAAGAAGTTGATCCAAGCGGCACACAGGGTCGCCTATCTCAACGACAAACGAGGGGGACGCCCTCCCTTCGGCTCTCTGACACAACAAGGTCGTTCAATACAAACGCGTCGCATGAGGGAACTTATGCACCGGATGCTAGGCCTGAGAGCGAAGAGGAGGGGAGAAAAAACAATCTCGCTAAGGAGCAGGTAGGGACGAAACCTGCTTCCTTATCAAGCTTAAGATCAAATTGAAATATCAAACTGGCAGCAATGGGAGAAACGATAAGGCGAGGGGCAAAAGAGGGAGCCAAATGGGCAAGACATAAAGAGAACGTGGGCCTTTTCAGTTCCTGGGTGTTGGGAGTAGGTCCAGTCGGCAGGAGAAAAGGTTTCTCCACCTAGAAGAAAAAAATTTGAACAGTTCTGCGGACGACCCAGAAGGAGACCAGGGAAAAGAGAGCCGCGTCCTGGCAAGGAGTAGGAAGGGGGCTCAAGTCCGAGGAAGAGGTGCGTGATCCCTTATAATAACCTCCGGGAAGAAGAAGTCCAAAAAGCCAATGTAGTTGGGAGATCGTTAGTCTCTGCACCGCGCACATGGGGCTTGGCTGTGGAGGAAAGGACAAAAAAGATGGATGTATTAATAGCGGGGAAGCTGGAACGCTGATTACAGGAAAACTCCGTTCGTCCGAAGTGGGAGGGAGAAAAGAGTCACTCCCCCTGATAGTCGACGAACGTTGCTCGTCACCTAAAAATAGAGAGAAAAGGGATGGACATAGTTTCAATGACCGGTAAAGGGGAAAAGAAAGTAACGGGGGAGAAGAAGGTAAGAATGAGCGCCGAAGGATGCAAGTTATAGGCAAAAGGGGTAACAGACTTGGGGGAATAGTAAAAAAAGGGGAAAAAAAAGGCCATCCACAGAGGGGCAAACGTAAAAGAGAGAAAAGTCCGATGAAGAAAGCGAGGAAAAACCAAATTAAGAGATTTTCGCGGGAGGGAGGGGATAATGAAAGCTGTCCTGTACCAAAGTAGTCGGAAGAGGACTGGCTAGGGATATCCGTTTACAGGCAAGTTGCAGAGGCCTACTAGCGTTCAGGAGGAAAGAGTGGAGGCCTTAGAAGGCGTAGGTCAGCCCTTACGGAACGAAATGGATCATCGGGAAAAGGACTTCATTATGGGGGCCGACGAAATTCTAGGATGGTTCATTTCTACGCGAGGGGCAATTTTCAAGTTCTCAGGAGGACAATTAAGAGGAAGACGAGTTGTGAAGGCTGGCTATCCCGAGAACCATGGGGGGGAGGGAAGGGTGGTAAAAAGATGATGGTTGCCCGTAGGTCCGAAACTTAGGAAAATGGTAGGCTATACTTGGGGGGGCAAAAGGGTTTTTTGGACTGAGAGAACAACACCCTCCACCGCGAAAAAAAGGGGGAAAAACGGCGGACGAATTGGGGAAACTGTCGGAAAAAACTGCAAAGGATGACGTATAGGGTCGAAGCATCCGAAACATGCAAAGCATGATATATCCTGCGACCACCCGTCGGGACGATGGAAAAAAGACGTGTAGTGGAAACTATGTGGGCGCTGATGGCCGTGGCGCCGGCAAGATAGTGGGGAGCCACCGCTGGGTGGATAGAACTTTCCGTGGATCGGGGGGGTGACTACGTTCCTTAATAACGAACAAAGGGGGTCAGCGGAACAGACAGGCCAAGGGCGGCGATCAGGACTCAATTGGTCATTCACGGACGACTGGGAGGGGGGGGGGGAAAACCATTCGACGTGGCGATGGAAGAATTGGGTAGGAAACGTTTTAAATTAGAGATTAAAAGGCTGGTGCGTGTGCCGACGGGTGGCGGGAGGGAAAAAAGCTTTTCTTGCTAGCAGGGGGCGGTAAGTGTGCGCAATCGTCACTAAACTTTGGATGTAATCCGTAGGGGGGGATTGTTCATGGCTAAGGCACTTGGAAACAGAACCCGTGGACAAGTCAAAACAAAACCAAATGATTAAGAGAGATATGTTTACCCATGTTAGGGGGGGGAATAGGGCCGGGTTTATAACATGAAAAGGACCGACGAATGCCCTACCATCGGTCGTAATCCTTGCTACCTAGAGGAAAAAGGGAAGAAAAAAAGACATAAGAAACTAAAAGGAAAAACTCACCGATTCTATAAGAGAGTGTATATACCCAAACTAACTGGTTTATAATACTCAAACATTTCCAGCCGGGGGAAATGGGGGAAAACGGTTCTGGGGTTGTTCAAGAAATCGAATTAGACCTAGTAGGCAACAGGGGACTTCCATTTTCCGCTAAAAGGGGGGGAAACTAAGGGAAGTCTTACCGCGCGGGAATGGGAAAAATCGTTAAATTACAGGGCGGACAACATGGGAATGAGGGGTTGGAATCAAGAAAGGAAGCGACAGGAACAGCAAATAAATGAAACGGCGGGAGGTCATAAGACAGTGGGGGGAGGTGAAAGTGCAATATTTCTAGAAGGGAGGCAGTTTTTGAAGTAAAAACAAACGATAAAAGCGAGGAAGAGTTGGGGGGGACCCTCGTTTCCGAGTTCAACGTCAGAACTCGTTGCACTGTCGAGTAAAGGGGTTAGTTGGGGTGGGGGGAAAGAAAAAACCAGGGAGTACACCCCTCCCTAGGTATCAGATTGAAGTAATACGCGCGGGGGTGAGCAACAATACAGTTAACACATACCCGGCCTAAGGGGGAGAGGGCTAAAGGACACTATTTCTGGGGTTTCAAAAAGAAGGCAGAAAACTGTAAAACCCTCAGAGAAGAACAAGAAGAACGAACATCAAATCAAAATAGGAGGAGGAAAATATGATCGCTACGCAGTGACCAATAGGACGGTGCTTTGACCATTAAAAGAAGAAGAATTGAATAAATAGAAAAGGATCAAGGATGCGAGGAAGAAAGAAAGGAAGAGGGTATTCACTGCAACTTGTTGCGCAAGCCAAGAATAGCCAGCTACGAAACGTAAAAAGTACAGGGAAAAGACCTGGGATTAGGAACTCAAAAAAAAGCCTGGCCATCGCATAATACTGTGGGATTCTTCCGAAGTTGAAACACTGAAGAGCTTACGAAGGGGCACTGGAGGAGGTGTCAGGGGGGGGCGGGGGGGGACTCGAGGGCCACGAGAAACCCCTCCCTTGCAAGTATAACTTGATCCGGAAGAGCAAGCCTTCGGAACGCGCAAAAAGTTGAGAAACGCTTTGGGGAACCGAGGAGTGGAACTCTGTGGACCACCTAGAGGGAGTCTAATGTGAACCTAGTCAACTGAGAAGGGGGGGGAAGATGTACTCAGAAGATCCCGGACGAAAAAGGGGGACAGCATGTAAATCACGTGTCAAAGCGAGAAAGTGGGGGGGGGGGGGGGAGATCCTGGGCCCTAGGGAGGTTCTTACCTAAGCCGGGCTGCGAAGAGTAACAGTACGAGGGAGGGGAAGATTGGGAGTGTGGGACGAGGCGAAGTCTGGGGAGAGGTGATGCGCCTGCAACGCACAAGGACGGTGGGGGAGCCAAGCCGCCGGCAGAAGGAAAGATACTTGTTTCAAGTACCGAGAAAGGAGGAAAAGAGTCCGCAGGCCAAAGGGGGAAAGACGGGAAATTGCCATTCTCCCCGACGGAGAAAAGGAGAAAACAGGCCAAGCCGAGCCCGCGGATAAGGCGCTTCAAAACGAGTTATTCCGAAAGGGGGGGTCAAAGAACGGGGGACAAGTTTCTGTGAAGGAAAAGCAAGATTACGACGTGCTGTAGGAGACACGAAGGGGGGGGGGGGGCGCCGAAATTTCATAGCTGAGGTGTAGAGATGCTGCTTCCGCAGCGTCAGACGACACTCAACGACGGCATGACGCGCTCCCCATAAATAGCCTTTGTTCCGGCAGCACCAGGGGGAAGAAGCAGAGGGAGGGCGTCCACGGTCGGGAAAGTCAGGGGGGGGTCGGAGGCGCCGGCGAGAGAAAGAGCCCCTCGGAACCCGAGGTGTGCATTGAAGATGCACAAAGAGGAGGGCGCTCAGGAAGCTAGTTCCGCATGGGGGAAAAAAAGCGGCCGTGGAGACGGAGATGGCTTCTGAGCAATAGGGGAGAGCTTGGGAATTAGAAGGGAGGTGCTACGGTTTTTGAGCCCGGATAAAACTTTGGCCGGGGCAAACGAGGGGGAGTCACGGGATTTCATTTTCTCCAAAGCAGTATGGGAGCCGAAAGGTAAGATGACTGGTCAGCTCACGATCCTTGGACATGAGAGAAAACAGGGGCAATATTCAGCGTTAGGGCTCTTAAGCCGAAAGATGCCAACGGCAAAGTGCAAATTGGGAATGGTCAGTCATAGACTCCACCTGTTACAAGCAAAAAGAGAGGAAAGGAAAAAAATAACTCGTCATAAACAACAGAAGTGAAATGCTAAACTGCATAAAGTGTCTGCGTGTGGGAACCCATCCGTCCGGCCGAGAGGGATAGGGGTTACACAATCAAGCATACGGAAGAGAGCGAGCCTAGATCAAAAGAGGTAAAGCTGGGAACACTGCGCGTCCCATAAATAACCAGAATGAATCTTCAAAATGAAAGTTCTCCATGGGGGAATCGACAAGGAGACGCGAAGCAAAGAATGCAACAACAAGCGGATCATAAAAGTGTGCTCCAAAATAGGAACCGGTATAAAAGGGGGCCTAAATACTAGGAACGGGAAAGAGGAAAATTCCCAGCGAATAACCCATGTTGCTGTGCATGGGGTGTAGGGGGGGAAAAGGAACAAATTAGAGGAGGAAAAGAGAGAGAGCAAGAAAAATGAAAAGCCCGGGGGGGGGGGGGGGGGGGGGGGGGTGCAAGGAATTGGGGGCATCCTTTCCAAAGGGGGGATCGGTCTGGGATTATCAAATGCGAGAGGGTCGGGGGAATAAAAGGGGAAAAGGGGGGGCTGAAACACTCGTTTGTGAAGGGCGGTCTGCGGATGGAGGGTATGAACTGGACTAAAGGTTTGGAGAGTACAAAAGTCGATCTGAGGTTCTCGAAAGGAGCACGGAGGGGCAGTCCACCCAACACGGAGGAGGAGGGGTGAATGTGTGGATCTACTTCACAGCCAGGGGAGCCAGAGGGATGTCGGTCGAACCATTCAACTCTCGTCCTCGTATTGGCTTTCACTCAAAGGAGAACGACAAGATAGGAAAGCAAGGAGAACTTTGCGGGATTGTGGCACTTCTCTGGGTTAACTGGAAAAAGATCTTTGCTGGCAATGGGACACGGTTAGCGACGACGGGTTGAGGGGAAATGAGACAAGCAGAACGACGTACGCGCGGGCCGGAAGGGGGAGCCAACTCCATGACTTGCCTCGAAAGGGGGGGGAAAAAAGGCAAGCGGACAACCCGGTCGGGTAGGGGAGGAGGCGAGACTGGCGGCGATGCAGGAGAAAACTGACGTCGGGTTGCTCTGACAGGGGCCCTCGATCACGAACAGCTTGAAGAACCAAGAAATTCCAAGTCGCGGCGCAAGATAAGAAAGTCGTCCTCGTTACCGAACTCTCTAAAACACTTGCCTGCAGAATAAATCTCACCGCAGCGTAAAAAGGGAAGAAAAGGGAGTAGCAAGAGCAACGAAGAAGCCGACCATCACATCAGCAGAGCCAGGGTTGAAGACGAACACAAGTTCCCAGATAAAAAAGAACATCTCTACCGGGGGCGTCCCCAAGCGCTCGCACACAAAAACGGGGGGAGGGCCATGCTGGCGCCAGGGTCTGGAAGAGGGAAAAATGAACTCGGCGTGGAGTCTAGGGAAGAGCTAAGCCGTGAACAGCTAGCTGAAGGTCGGTCCGCACGAAGGGGGCGCGAAAGAAGGACTTTACTATCAAGCAGGGGAAAGGGGAAAGGGGGAAAAAGGAAATGAAGGTCGCGCACCTCGAGGTCGGCTAAAAGAGAACGCAATCAAAGGCGGTGCTGGCTGTCTTCTTTCGGTTCGACGGTTAGTTCAAAAGTCTGAGGGAGAGGGGGGAACTGGTGCTCTAAGCAAAAACACGGCCTGCGGACGATAACCGAAGGGGATGAAGGACTGAAAATTATGCGAAGGCGAGAAGGATAGGGCGGCGGCTTGCAAGCAAGGGAACTAGGGGCGTGCGGCGCAGAAAGACGCCGGGGACGTCCTCAGCCCTCGTCACAGAAAGGAAAAGGGGGGAATCTTCCGGCTTCCTGTGGGAGCAGTCCAAGGGGCTGAGCGTCAGCCAATCAAAGTAAAAGTCCAAAATAACGAAGCGCTTTTAAAGGGTTCCAATGACGTTCAGTCCAGCAGGCATGCAAGGGTGCTGGAGAAAAAAAAATCGCGACGCAGTGAGAAGATTAAACCTCAGAGAAAGGAAGGTCAAAAATTCCTCGCTCCAAAAAAAAGACGTGGCTCTAAAAATGGGGGAAACGAGGGCGCTTCTGAATGACAAGGGGAGGAGAGAAATTTGGGTGGTCAGGAAGGTAACACCGCCCAACAACCAAAGACGAATTTCAATTCGTGAAAGACAGAAGTGAAAGCAGAAGGACAATAAATTATGCGAGGGACAGGGGGAGCTTTTTCTGACTGGGGAAAAGGGAGGGAAAAAAAGGGGGGGAAGCGTAGTAGTCCTGGCTATTGAGGCGGGGTAGAAGGCATGGGCAGAGTGCCGGCTTCTCGCAAGTCCAGGGTGCTGCGGCTACAAATAGTAGGCAGGACTTTAACTGAAAGACAAGAGGGGGGGTCGAAACATCTGCGGAGAGAATTTGGGGGGAACCGCACTCATATGGCGGCTTGATTCTTAGGGGAAAGTTCAAAGAAAAACGGAAAGAGTTGGTGTCGAAGGAGGAAAATCTTCAAAGGAAAAAAAAAATATTGGGGACCCGAAACCCCATGGAGGAGGGGGTGGGGGAAAAAACCTCGTTCCGGAAAACTGCTTCAAGGAATGCAAATGGGGAAAAGGGAATAAGGAAGAGGGGGGGTCAGCGGGGGGAAAGGGGAAAAAAACCCACCACAGACACCCCAGCAAAGAAGAAACCTCGAACCTGGGCTCCTCTCATTGGAGGGAAGAGGGAATAGGGGAAAAGTTCAAATGATACCCAAGGTCTGGGGTTTTTTCAAAAGGCCCGAAACTTCTCTGAGGAAAAAGCCAAAAGCCACCCCCTAGGTAAAAGAAGCCCGTTCCGGGGGGAAAGGTGGTTCGCTGATGGCCGGGGCGCGGGAGGTTCACAAATACTCCGAAAAGATGGGGGATGTCCGGGGGACATTGTATCCGCGTCGAACTGAACAGCCCTGGGGGAGCGTTAAAAGAAGGGCATCCCTCCGCAAATATGTCCGAATGCCTTCGAAGGGGAAACAAGAAAGAAAAAAAAAAGGTGACACGGCGAAAAAATGGCGTATATTCGGACCACAAATGGGAGTTTGGTGTATATCAGCCCGATGAATGTCTCTGCCGGGGGCGGGGAGACCGGGGTTGACTTTTAAAAGGGTCCGGCGTCGTGACGGTCAGGCTGAGATGGGAGCACGGAAAAAGAAGCTAACCGGTGGAAGTTTACGATGGGGGAGCTTTGGAAAAGGGAGAACGTCACGTGTCCGAAACCAAACATATGCTCGCAAACACGATGAGTAAAAATCGAGAGATGGTCCAGGGGGTGACGGAACGTGCCTTACCTGGAAACCGGTCCACGGAGTTTAAAAGCTGGCGGGTAACAGACCGAGAAAAATCTTACTGACCCTCCATCCATAAAAGGGGGAAAAAGACGGAGCGACCCAGAAGGGCAAAAAAGACATTGAATGGCATTTGATATCCCACAAAATGGGAAACGGATAAAATCAAACACAGGCCTCAAAGAAGACCACGTCCAGGGGCTTATTGTTCCCAGACCCCCGGAGAAGGGAAAGCAAAAGGGGAAGGGATCGCGCCCTGGGACGCAAAGGGTCACCAGACAGGTGGCACCACGAATGTGCCGTCTTCCAAATATCAATTTCCAGCACGCCAAAAAAGGGTCGGAGGGACGACCCGCCCGGACCGAAAGGGAATCAAGGAAAAAAGAAAGTCAAATGTGGTATCGAAAGGGGGGGGGGAAGAGGTATTTCATAGAAGGTGCAGGGGAGGAGGACGTTAGAAAAAAAAGATACAAGCTAGACCTGAAACGGTTTTTGCATCTTTCAGGAAAGAAAACTTGAATGCATTCAAAGGCGAGGGAGGGGGATGTGGGTGGGGTGCACCAACAACGACCCCCCCCAAAGCAGTAAAGGGAAGAATGGGTAAGCGCAGTTAGGAAAAAATGGGGAGAAATAGGTCCCCTCCCCTTCCTTGGGGCAAGAGGAAGAGACTAAAATTTTTTCCAAAAAGCTTAGGGTCCTCCTAAAGAACGAAGGGAGCTCAGATAGAATGTGCAATGAAAAAGGAAGAAAAAAGAAAAGGGGGCCGGACACCATGAACGCAGGGAGAGATACAATATTAGTCGAACGAATAGTTTCATCAGAGCAGCAAGGAGGGGGGGGGTGAGGGTAATACCCTAGCAAGTAAGGGGAAAAAGTGAGGGGGGGAAAAAGACGAAATACGACATCAGAACTACGAATTATAAAACCAACGTTGCATAAGCAATAAAAAGCTCCCTGCCTGCAACGAAGGTGGAAAATGTTGGACAAAATTACGAATTACAACGGTAGGAGACTAAGTTCAACTAGCTTGTTTGTGAGGGGGGTGAAGACACCAGACCCCAATCAGGCAAGTGATAAAAAAAAAATTCCCAGTGCAATTCCCAGCGCGAGACGGAACTGAGGAGCAAGCGCAACGCTTTGGTAACTGTGGTATGAAACTCTGTGATGAAGGTCAATCAGAGGTCGGGACGACGGTTGGGGAGGGGAGGGAGCTAGGTGGGACGAGCATGGCGGCAGGAGAAAAGAGTGTCATCATTGATCATTTGGATAAAGAGTCTGACGTGAAGCCAATTTCTTGGCGGACAAAAAGAAAGTGGGATCGAAACCAAAGGGACGAACGACATGGAATAGGGGGGACGATGTACGGCAGCGAAAGGCTACTCACGCACAATCGCCGCCTGCCTTAGAAAAGGCCTCTAAGATTGGGGAGAAAAGAAATTACGTGGTTCCATACCGGGGAAAAAGTCTTTTCTCATCGTACAGGGAGGGATTAATGAGAAAAACTTGCCATTCGCGGAAAAGTGGGGGACCTCACGAACAAAGAATGGGGAAAAGAGATCACCCTCGAAGGGGCGCTCCAATGCTTGCTGCAGAAGAGGGAGGAGGAAACGGACCTGAAGTAGACGGGGGAAGTGGCGCCAGACGCGACAGGGGATCAAAGCTCTGTGCTTTCGCCGCCCCGGCGCATCAAGTCATAGCGGGGGGGGGTGTCGGAAGGTCCGATGGCGACGCAGAAGGAAGAAACAGGCCGGCCAGACGCGCTCAAACGCTTCGACGGCAGGGTTCGGAAAAAAGCCAGGGGGTACAGCAGGTAGGGCGGAACTGAGTGCTAGCTGGGTAAGCTTATGAGCTCTAAGGAAAAAAGAGAAATAAACTGGCAAACCACAACGGACCCGAAGTTTGTGTAACTCAGGCAAAGGAGCCTCCGCAGCCCGTCTGTTCCTCACGTGGGAGAATTCGAAGTCCGAAGGCTACTACGAGAGGGAAAGTGCACAGCTACACCGTGGCAGCCTGGGGAAAAGCTACGTCGTATGCGTGGGTGAGCTGCAAGAGACCTGGGCGGGAATCTATTTTCGTCAAACTAGTCATTTAGAAGCATCGTTCCCTGGGCCGCTAAAAGGAAGGGGCTCTTTCCGTCCCGGGGCGCGCTCAGCAAATAGGCAAATGGTCCGCAGTGGGG
>Ga0179591_1262097_pt1 | contig 24937 bp, 35 predicted proteins | sample CZOMad2_1_08_16f_FD_182891 | JGI IMG/M metagenome (GOLD analysis project Ga0179591, IMG submission 182891) | Vadose zone soil fungal communities from Angelo Coast Range Reserve, California, USA - CZOMad2_1_08_16fungal (PacBio error correction) | ecosystem: Environmental > Terrestrial > Soil >...
AAGGGGGCGCGCCGGTGGTGCTTTTGAGTTAGGTAAGGTTAGAGACCGATCACCACTCGCACGGCATAGGACTCTGCGAAGTGATGAGGGGGGGGCAATCAAAAGGAGGGGTTGGTCCTTATAAAGGCAAGGCGAGACGTGGGGTGAGAAACAATTGAGGGTTGGATGCTCCCACCGTTGACCAAGATGCTTGACCGGCTCACGCCACAAGAAAAGAGAAGGGTGAATTGCAAGGAAGGGGAAGGCGGTCGTGACGAAAAAGCGCCGATTTGGGCTCAGGATCAATGGGTATTAGGTGGCCCAGTATCACCTAAAAGCGTCTTTGGAGAGGGTTGCACGATACAGGCACTGGTGTTACTACAAATGAAACAGGGTCCATGGCACGTGAAACTTGATCTGGTGGGAAATTGGACTTCTTCCGACCTCGACGGTCAGAGTGAAAAGGGAGCAGTGGGAAATTATTATGGGGGAGGCCGGATCAGAGGGGTAGACAGTCTTTCTTTTTGGTTTCAGAGTTGATCTGCTATCGACTCCAACTATGGCGAAGAGAAAGGGCACCTTTCGCCGTACGCAGAAAGAAAGGAGTGAGGATTGGCTCTCTTGGAAGGGGTTCATGGTCAGCACGCGCATGATTATATTACGAAAGGGAAGGGAGGAACAGAAAACATTTTTTGCAATAGGGTTGGGGGGGTCGGGATAGGGTTACCACTAGTCAGCGAAAAAAGTCGGGCTTGCGGATGACAAAACCGCCGCTGATTGTATTATGGGGGGAAGGAACGAGAGGAGGACCTGAAAGCGGAAGGGGAGCGTAAAAAGATCTATGGAACTCAATGGGGGCGCAGCGCGGGGCGGAAGAATCTTGTCACCCTCCGCGGATCACGGCAATTGGCAAGGCTATTTTTAGCTTTGGCCGATGAATGTTTCCACAAATACAACGAGTCAACGTGCAGTGCGTACCCAAAAAAAGAACAGGGAAATTGCCATAAGGACCGCGAAAAAGGGGGGACTCTCTCGTCCAGCTTTGGGAGAATGGGGATGGCCGGGGGCGTCGAGAGCATAATCGTGCAACAACTCGGACATCCGTTATGAAGAAGTAGACGGGGGTCTAGGAAACCTTGATGGAAAAGGGTTTGTAAAAACCAACACGGAGGAGGGAAAAAAAGGAAAGGGAAAACAGCTTGTTCCATCCAGTTACTTCGGCGACCGGGGGATGCAAAACGACTAGGAACGAGCGTGTCGCAAGAGAGCAGAGCGAAGAAAAAGGCATGTCAATGAAATCAATGACGAAAATGAAGGAGCTACCACCGGGTATCGCTGGGTAGCCCATAATTGCCATATTTCGATGTGTCCTGCTGGGTGACGACTTGGCACTGGGGGACGCAGTTTGGGGATTTGAAAGAGTCGACCAAAAGCTAGAAGAATCCAGTAAAATCTGAGCGGTAAAGATGATCCACAAAAAACGGCGAACTGCTGAACGACGGACAAGCGTGCTGGAGGACGCGGCGCAGCACATTGCCGGGGAAACAGGGCGAGAAAAGGGCCCGCCGGTAGATGTGCAAGGGGACGCGCGGGTAAAATCCAATAATAAACGTCGGGTGGGAAGCGGCGAGAAAGAACGGGTAATTTCCAGGCTGCACTTGGACATACCAAACCCGAAAGTAGTGAACCCGTGCCAGGAACCATCTCAGCAACCGGATCGAAGGAGGCATAGGCGGATTGATCCCGAACACAAGGAAAAGAGCCGCCCAAAAAAACCGAACGTCGAACGTGGGAATGTAGAATCGCGAACAAAACTGAAGTACGCCGCCGGGAAAGGCAGGAGAGAGATATTGGCGGGGACATTAAAAATAGCAGAGGCTGAAACATTCGGGAAAGAGGGGAAGGGCACGCCAGATTGGGGGAGCCTACTAATATTGAGAACCAAAGGTGGCGCAACCGAAGAAAAAGAGACGGGAACAATTCCAAGAGACAAAGAGAAAACCGTGACCCCCATAAACTTATGAGGTAGAAAAAACCTTGGCTGCGAAGGGCAGCCGAAGAAAGGAGGTCGATATAGCGTGATACTATAAAGCCGACGCCATGACGAGAAGGCAAGGACGGGCTATTGGAACTCAAGGAAGAGAACGCTTAGACGGGGCTACAAAAACCGCAAGCAAAACAGTGGCTCAGGATCTAAGGAAGATGGGTCCATACCTGAATGAAAGAAAAAAACGTAAAAATATGTAGCCGGAAGCTCCAGTGGCATGGAGAGAAATGAAAAACACCCGAACTGGGAAAGGGGCAAAAGCCGCCATAACAAGGCCCAAAGAGAGTGGCGGTCGTGATACGAAAAAGTGTTTTATCGGGTGACCTCATTACGAGAAAAGCCACCATACGCCTGCCGCAATGAAGAAAAGAAAGGTTCAAGCCGTTGCAATACAACACTAAAAAAATTACATGATAGGAGCGCGCACGCTCACAAACCAGCGACACTCGAACAATCTAAATCAAGGGGAAGTGGAAAAGAAAAGTCGAAGCATCCCGTATTACATAACCGCACCGAGACTCACCCGAGGGGATCCCAACAGTAAAAAAACAGAACTCGACACGCGCTATCTTAGTTTAAGAGAGACCAAGGGGTGCAACCACACCCTTTTAGAAATCTAGATCAGCGGATTGGAAAGCCCAATAGAAACATGGCAATCTAAAGAAGGGGGGTTTTTTTCGAAAGGGAGCGCAACCAAAAAAGGTGAGCCAGACAAAGGAAGGGCCACTTTCGGTTATACCGATCTATCATAAAAAGGGGGGCTAATACTGAGTTGATGGCCTTCAAAACTGTGTGGGTTCCAATGACAGATAAGGAAGTTACTCCTCTCAAGTGGAGGAGCCTGGATGTGGAGGAAAAGGTCCTCACAAAACATTAATAAAAGGGGATGCCGGTCCGCACCAACCTTTACAATGAGGGGGGGGGAACAAACAGGCAGTACCCCTTGGTAATCAGCGGGAAAAGGACGAGCAGAGACAAACAGGGGAGAAAGCGTGGAGGTGTATCGGGAAGAGAGGGGTTTGTCATCCCAACCAAAGACAAGTACCCAAACGAATTGGTTCCAGCAGACCAGGGAAAAACGCGACTGAAGGAGAAGACTCAAAAAGGGGGGGGCACAATGAGAGAAAGACCCAAAAAAAAAATAAAAGAAAAACCATGGAACAAAGTCAAACAAGCCGTAGGAATAAAAAAAAAGAAGAAAAAAAAGGGAGAGAAGAGGCAAGTCTTTGAACGAATTTAAGCTGACCGAGAGATACTGGGAAAAAAGAAACGTGCCTTCAACAGCGAAAGAATATGAAGACAAAGAAACCAAGGAAAAAAGGGCACGCGTCTCGACGAGTCAAAAGAACTGCGCGAGGGTGAGGCCGCGCCAGGGGGAGGAAAAAAGGTGGGAAGACCAGCCGTGAGTTTTGAAGGGGACGGCATGGGCAAGAGAAAGACCAAAAAAACCGTACCAAAAGACGGAAGCCGGGATATTCGGGTGCTAAGCAAGGGGAAAAAACAAGCACATCCACGGCGCAATGAGAAAAGATTTTTTCCAAGATCGAGGAGGGGAGGCAACACGCGGTCTAACGCGTCCGGTGTTTTCGGCAAAGGGGTCAGTGGGCGAAGGCATTTGGGGAATAGAGGGTGGGACGAGGAAAAGTCCGGCCGGTTCACCGCGTCGGGTCCAAATATAGACGCAGCGATGACGGAGGACAAGAAGAAAAAGATGAGAACCGGATCCAGGAAGAGAAACGGCGTAAACCGGCTGGAAAAACGAGGAGACAAAGGCAGGAAAAAAAAAGAAGAAATCCTAGGGGAGCGAAGAAAAAAATATGGTAATTAGGGGGCCCCCAAACGGGTAACCAGAGCAAAAAAGTTAGCTTTAGGTTGAGGGTGGAAGAGAGAAAAGGGGAGCTTCCATGAAGGAGGCTGCGGTTCAAGAAACATCTTAGCTTTTGATGAAGTAAAAGGAAACCAGTAAACAAAACGCCTTGGCAGGGATAGATGACGATGAGGCAACACATTGGGGGGGTGCGGTTTACATGCAATGGGGAAAGATAAACCCGGCCGGTGAAGATCCGAGAAAAAAAACAACGGAGGAGGAGGAAAAAAGTGCTCCAAGGGGGGGTTTTCGATGAGGGGAAATAAGCAACTTAATGTGGTACAAGGGCTACAAAGAGAGGAAAGAGAGGCAAAGGCGTGACGATTGGATGGGAAAAAAAGTTTAGAAGATCAAACTGGCTCGAAAAGCGGGGACGGAACCCAAGCAAAAGCCGGCGGGGACTGAGGAAGAGAGGCAGACTCTCGCAAGGCAATTAAAAAGGGAGTTCCTGTACGTGGGGGGTATAAAAACTATTTTTGAGCGGTCCGAGAAAGAAGCGACGGCATTCTGAAGAGAGAAAAAAAAACGGTTCTGTAACCAGAAAAATTTATCCCCTTTAGCGGGGAGAAGTGAGAGTATCCGCTGTTTCTCTCCGTGAGGGGAGCACTGCGTGGCTAAATTTCATTTGGGGGTAACCTAGAGCCCGGGACTGGGCGGGAAAAGGAGAGCAACTATTGTTTGGGAACCGAAAAATCGTGATAAACCATGACAAAGGACGGCGAAAAATATTCTAAACTGCTGTGGCCGAAAGATATTGGCTAAACAACTACGCTGCTCCGGGAGAACTGGGAGATGTTGGACCGTGAAAAGAATAGCAGAGAATGGGGGTGGGTAAGGGTTGGGGACTAAAGTCTCATGGAACAGAAGTTCCCCAGAACGCCCACGGAATTGGGCTGGAAAAAGGGGTGCCGGACATCTCAAGGAAAGGAAAAACGCTTGGAGAAATCATGGCCGTTGGCGCTATGGATCGGTAACAAGAACGGAGCGAGGGTGAAGGGGGGAAACGTTATATGGAATAGTAAGAGCTCGGTGCCCCTTGCGACTAATTGAATGGGAAGGAGGAATGTAGCTTTGGATGAGACCGCGGGAGCCGTGTTAAAACTTTGGGGTCGGAGAGGGGGACCAGAGCTAAAGGAAGCTCGCGGTGGAACGGGAGCTTAAGAAGGGCGTAATGGCGGGGCAGGGTTTGGGGGAAAAAAAGAGGGGGGGAAGAGCTATAGGAAAAGAGGGTAGAAGAGTGTTCAGCGAGACTTATCTAGCTAACAATAGAGACTTAAATGTGTGTCGGCCCGTTGGACTTGGGTGAGGGACGTCGAGCCACTGGGAAAAAGGGTGGGGCTACACTATAGGAAAGAACTGGAACCGAGAAGGGAGCTCGAGTTATCACTCATGAGTGTGGTGACGGCAACGCCATCACGGTATGGGGACCGTGGTTGTATGAGAGTCTTACAGAAAGGGTTTGGAAAATATTGCACTAGGGTGGTGGATCCCCTTCGACCTGTTGGTGGCTCCAAAACAGGGATTGGTCTCCCAAAGGGACGATTTACGTGATAGTTGAAGACAAGGGGGAGGGGGTGCACCTTTTTCTTGTGATCTCGATAAAGTGGTGCTGGTGTTCAAATTTTTTATGGGAAATACATCATTGCGATAAAAGGGCGTGGGGAATGAGAGGAAGAACGAGGGGTGCTTGACGGGAGTGAGAGCGATGACTGGGCTGGGAGACGGCGGCGACGATCTATTTACATCTGTATTTGCAAAGAGGGACCCTTTCAGAAGTATGGGCAAGTAGGTGCTAAGGGATAAAAATCACCCAAGGGTAGAAAACACTAGATATCTGAAGGCCGGAAGGGGTCTGGAGCGTTTTGGAAAAAAAAAGAGGGGTGGGTCCAAGAAAGAATTACCACAAGCGCGCTTGGTGATTGGACCTGAAGCACTGAGGGAATGCGCGGTGGAGAAAAGAGAGGGACAGGGGGCATCATCGAAAACCCTGAACTTCTTGATTGGGGATTTGGAAAGGTCAGGCAGTCCGTTCAGCGGTAAACATAGCAAGGATGTGGATCCTGGGGATTGAAATGTGTCTCGAACAGCGGGGGGTGGGGGGGGAAGGGAAGAGTCGCCGAAATCAAAAGGGGGGGCGAATCACGTTGTTGAGGACACGGTGAGGGGGTGAATGGACGTGGCTGCATCTCGGTGATTGGGGGGAGGGAAAACTTGTATAGTAGGAGGGCAAAAAGGGCGCAACTTAGGGAAGTGTTTCTCCTTATGCGGTAACTATGAAATAAACTTAGTAAGGATAGGCTGCAGAAGTCTGGAGATGAGGCAGAGAAGCAAAAAAAAAAGAAACGATGGGGAAGGGAGAATCAAAAAGGCGTTTTTTGTCCAATCAAAGCGCAGGGATTATCTACGTCCGGGGTCATTGCATGCAATTGGACTCGGTTTCAAAAAAAAGACTGTAGGGGGGGGAGGAACAGAGCAAGAACTTGACGCTGACTGGATTAAAGAAAAATGGGAGGTCACACAGTGGTCTACATTCAACGGCGGAAAAAGGAGAGGAAGGGGTTGCACCTATCTCTATGCCAAACAAGGGGATAATCGTAGATCTGTTCAGCAGGAAGCGCCGGCGTGGATCAAGGGAAAGTAATCTGTCCAAGTCATTGGAGTCTGAGGGGAAGTTATAATAGTTCAAGGAAATGGGAAAAAAAGAAAAAAGAAAAAACAACATAATGTAGGCCTACCGCGAGATACCCTGGGTCCTATCAAGTAATCACAAGTTTTCTAATCATGTGGGGGGGGAAGGGGGGAAGTCGAGATCTTAAGAGTGCGAAATCTCAGTAAGGAAAGAGGGGAAAGAAGAAGGGCGCTAGAAGATGGGTTAGCCTCAAAAAATCAAAAAACAAAGGAGGAAAAAGAGAGATTCGAACTCTGTTAAATAAAGTGGTCTGAGATAAAGTGACGGAGGAATAAAAGTACTAGGGTTCTAAACGAAAAGCGACTAGGTATCAGGACAGAAGGAGACTGATCGACACCCCTGGTAAGGCCTTTTACCCCATTTCAAGGGGAAAAATCATATGGTTTGGCAGGCAATTTTTAAGGGGGAAGAAAAGAAAAACTCGTAAGCCAGTCGGACTTACAGACGATATCCACGCCGGAAAAAAGGCGCAGAATTCGCCGCTGTGATTGACATTCTCATAAATACCGTCGGGGAAAAAGGTGTAGAGAGCCCAGTACGAAGGGGGTCTCAACACTGGTAAAAAGGGGGACCGTCAATGATAAATCTCGGCTGGGGCCCGACAAAAAGAATTTTCTCAAATAGGGGTAACATAGCAAAAATAGTAGGAAACAAAAAAAAAGATGACCATAGCATCAACCGAGAGAGTGATATGATGACCCACAACCACAGCCAAGAACAGAAACGAGACGTTTACTAGCGAAACGGACTGTAGACAGCCGGAGACAGCTGCGGACTAAGGGGGGGGCGGCAAGTGAAGCGATAATAGGTAGAAAGAAAGTCGGAATATTAAAGATCAAAGGCCGACCGGAAAAATACTTAAAAAGGTGCTCCCAATCACCGAGAACGCGCCGCAAAAAGCTCCAATCACACGACAGGTGAACTTATTCCACTGGGGGGCGCAGTGAGGGGCCAAGTTGAAGCGGAAAAACAGAAGTCGGAACTACGTACTCACAAGGGACAATGAACACAGGGAAGTTGGGAAAGGCACGAAAGACTACAAAAGTCAATAGAAGGAAAAAGCATCATCAAGAGGCCAAGGCAAAGCAGATTTGGGGGGATCCGGTTGGCAACAGACTAAGGGGCGGCCGATTGTGGGAGCATCAAAAGAAAACAGAGGATAAGGAAAACAATTGTTGCAAAACCCGCCAGCGGAAAAAAAAAAATACTCATGAAGGAATCGGGAGGAACCAAGGGGGAGGAATGAACCAGACTCAGCAACGCATGGAAAAAAAAAAGCGGACTTTGGGAAATAAACGAGAAACGGAAAGATAAGGAAGAATCGCGTCTCTCCCTAAGAAACGAAAAGAGAAAGCCGCCAGCCGGTAACACAGAAAACTCTCCCGACAAAAAAAAGAACAAGTAAAGACTAAACCGGGAATCAACGAGAACAAGAACCAAGGGCCGAAGTCAGAGTCAGAAAATCTGCAACTTTTGCAACACCATGATGAGAAGATCAAATTGGGGAGGCAGGGGAAAAAAGGTTCAAGCGCAAGAGTGTTCGAAATTTGACGGGGCAAAAATGGCAATACACGATCGTAACCCAAGGGAGTGTTTTATTGATTTCGAAAAACTTGGAGACAAGGTGAGGGCGGCCGGGGGGGGGGGGAAAAGATTTCGGCAAAAGCGAAGCAGAGCAGCGCCAGACGTGCTGGGGGGAGCACGTAGTATTCAACTGAAAAAAAAAAAGGGTAACACGTGGGACCATTAAAAAAACCACAGTGAGGGAGCAAACAGAAGAAGTCAAAAAGGCGAAGCAAGCGAAGGGCGCAAGAAGACCCATATAGCTCGCGTGGGAGTGCTATGAAGGTGTGTGACCAAAAAAAACGGAATTGAGGCAAAACAAGAACTATCTAAACAGTTCAGCAGGAAGGAAATGACGCGGAGAGAGATGAAACTCGAGGAAGACCACGCGCAAACGACGGGCAAGCAAAACTCTCAGTGCATTACGGCCAATTCGGAAGCATTGGGCGACCGAAGGAGAAGAAATAGGGGCTTGCTAACGGACTGGAAAACTTCGTGTTAATAAAAAAACAGGAACTTCGAGAACTTTCCGCCGCGCGCTGTCTCCAAAAAAGCGTTATCATTTGGAAAAGTCACGGGAGGTACGGTTGTCGCACATGTCGGGGCACGGGAAAAAAAAGGCCAAAGCCAATATGAAAGTAAGTTATGTGCACGTCCTGTCAAACCAACGGCAACAGAGAAAAACTGGAAGGTATGTGCCATAAGTAACTCTTAGGGAAACAAACTTAAGACGCGTCCGGTTGTTACGCATCGGTTGTCAATTTTTACAGGACTAGATGGAAGGAGAATCTATATTGGACGCAGTGGTCGTGAAGTACCCTTTCAGTCTGGTTTCAAAATGAAATAAGAAGCAGGCAAATGATCTGGTATATGCCAACAAAAAATACACTGTAGGCCTACTAAATGAAAATTGAATGTGGGAGGTGGAAAGAGAAGGATTAGCTCTCATAGCATGACGGGAGAAGAGTTATGCACAAAAAATACTGTTTGACTCAAAAAAACTGGACCCATATTTAATAGGAAGGAAGGTGCGGAGAGTTAAGTCCACCATATCCTAATGAAAAAGGGGAGTGGAGGCTTCGAGTGAGGAAGGCGTCCAAGTTCACCCAAAAGGAAAGAGCTACGTCTACGAGCATTGAGGGCCACACGGTAATGTGCTTTGAAAACAATTCGAGGGAAGAAACAACAAGACGAAACAAAAAAAAGGGGAGGAAAAGAGAGAGAAAAAATCTTTGGTTGTAGATGAGTTCATAAGCCGATAATTGGGAGGCCTCAAAGTGCAGAAGCTGTAAGACACACCTGGAGACTGGGACTTTGGGAACGGGGGACTAAGCTCAAAAATGGCTCGGACGGTAGAAAGCAATTGACACAGACCGTCCTCTTTTCCTGTAGAAAGGGCTTCTCCTCGCACCTGCAACAAATTGAGAGGGCAAGCTTTACCCTTTGGTGAGCAAATATGGGTCTTCAATTGAACATATTCGGTACTGCAAAGGAATACGAGCAGAATTGTAAAAGAACATTTTTTTGGAAAAAGGGGGGGGACTGTGAAAGGCAAGGCTCACCGTGGCATATACAAAAATTAGAGGGGGATAATGGAGATGAGAAATTCGGAAAGTTCCGGGACAAGGGGGTCGCGGAACGACAGTTCATGTCAAAAGCGAACTGGGTCCGGAAGCCTCAAGAGGGAAACCCACCAGAAAAAAAAAAAGAGGGGCTAGGCCACGACGAATACGATTGGGGGGGGGGGGGGGGGTTTCAAACAACTCTCTTGCCAGGACAGTCTCCAATATAAGTTCGTGGGAAAAAAGGAAAAGAACATATAGAAGAAAGAGAGGTTGGGACGGGTGTTAAAGGGGAATTTCAAATAGAAAAAACGTACCGGGGAAAAGGGACTGGTTGGGCCAAGTGGAAAGATACCGCAGGGCGCTGAGATAGTGTACAGAAGTGGGAGTTGGGGCGTCAAAAACGGATGCATTAAAAAGAAGGCCTAGGGGGTCACGCAGAACGACGAGGACTATCAAGTGAGGTAAACAGAGGGGGGGGCCGATGGATCGACTTGCCGAGGGGGGGAGCAGCAGGATAGTGTGAAAGTGGTTCATTATTGGTCCCGTGGAAGAATAATCGCGTGGAAAAGGGGGGGAAAAGAGGGAAAGTGGGACGAATGCTTGCCTTTTGATTACTAAACAAGGAAGAGGGGGCTAAGGAAAAGACAACAGGTTCAGAACCGAGGTGGGGGCCTTAGAGAGAAGGGAAAAAGGAGTTACTATGGGTACAGCACTACTTTGCGGAACAAGAACCGGTGGTTTCGGGGACACTAAGCGCACAGCCGAGGAAGGAAGGATAAGGGTGGTAACTTCCAAGAAAAAAAAGCGGCAAGCCATCCGTCGGAGCACCAATGGGGAGTGACCGAAAGATGGGTGGGAATGAAATTCAGAAAGACTTGGGCGATCACTGAAAAAAATTCAGGGCCAGGCGAGGATGAAAGGGAAAAGAATGTCTGGGAGGAGCGCAAATGTGTTAAACCAAGGCAAAGCCGCTCAAGCTGGGACATTGGGTCAGGGGGGGAGGTCCTCCCCGAAGAAGTACCATTACAGGGAAGAGAAATGGGGGTGAAATGGGGAGCTTGGAAATTGGTGGGTCGGGGGAGGTCCGGGATGAGAGAAGCACCTAGGTTAGGTTCGGTTGGGGTAGGGAACGGCTTGCAAAGAGAACGGGGGAAAAGGCAAGGGGAGTTTGGGGAGGATTTCATCATCATCGCACGATCGAAAGCGCATGTTAGTGGAGGTCTGGTGTCAAAGACAGAAGGTGGGGTCAGACCACTGGAAGGATGGGGGAGACCAAGTCGGAGGAGGGGGTTCGGAGTGCCCGCTTATGAACAATCAGGACCCGCGAAAAAGACAAAAGACAGTTTGAGAAGGCGCCGAAGTTCAGGGTATTGGGGCCGACAAAAAGAGAAAGGGGTTGGCAGGCAGATCTATGGTAATGTCTTTAATGGGCCAGTCAGGTGGGGCGGGGACTAAAACGCGAGGGTGGAAGGGAACTCACTGACAAGGTCATGGCCTGGGAAGGTGATCGGTTTTGGGAAAGGGTCACGGGGAAAAAGGCGCGCTTCTCGGGGAACACTGGGTAAGAAAAGGGAACAAGAGCGGTATAAGATCGGGATGGTGGTTTCATTGATAGTCTAAGTTCAATCGGGTCCATATGAGCGGGGGGGGCCTCTTATCCGGCGGGGGTCGGAAAAAACGAGGAAGAACCAGAAAGGCGGGTTGGTGTTTTCAGGTTCCTCGCGGCAGTAGACTGACGAAGGGCTGGAGATGGTCAAGAATTTCAGGCGGTATGTTGGGGGTTGAGGGTTAAAATAAGTAGGGGAGGACGGCGCAGGCGCCGGATTTGAGTGAAGCAGCGTACCATGGCGTCACCCAAGGGAGAGACGCCGTGTGACACCGATAGAGAATGAAGAACAGCGGGGGGAAGAAAACCCTATGAAGCAGTGAGATCGTACAAGCTTTGTACAAAGGAGGGTAGATCTGGGGGACTGAGCTTTCAAAACAAAAGAACTGCCACAACAAAGGAGAAAAGAATGTTGAAGCTACAATCGCGCAGGGGAGGTAAGTCACGCTGTTAGGAAGTTATCATGGGGAAAGGCTTGTCAGTAAATATCTTGAGGGGAAAAAAAAACCTCGGACTAGTACTTAGGGAAAAAGAACAGGGGGGGTAGAATCAGGGGAAAAGAGGGAAGCAAAACAAACGGAAGGAGGAGAAAAGGGAGGGAGGAAAACAGATGGGTACAGAGTTTCTATGACTGAAGGGGGATTTACTTACTGCCGACGGGGGGGGGAGAAGTCGATACTGGAAAAAAGGTCCATGCCAGGAAAACAAAACAAAGGAAGTGCGGAAAAAAAACTGGTATCGGGCGGGTAAGAATAAAATTGATCATTTTCAAGGCTGGGGTGAAAAAAAAAAATTGAGCAGTTGAAAAGGGGAGGAAACGGCCAAAACTATAGAACAGTAAAATAGGACTGATGATCCAAATCCCGGCGCACGGCCAGACAGGAGACCTCTGTTTCTCGCTGCGGCATGAGGAAAAAGGAACATGGAAGCGAGGGGTCTAGCAGGACGGTGCACAGGGGGGAAAAAATCTGGGACCGTAATCATCGGGGTCTGCAAAATAAGACATGTCTCTTCACGAAAGGGGGGGGTAACAAGCGCCCGGAACCCTACAATAACAAGTCCAATGACAAAACAACAAGCGAGCATATAGGAAGATCATCTATTGGTGAACCGACCAAGCAAATATCTCCAAGAAAAAAGAACGTCCGAGTCAAAGGTTGTCAAAAAAAACGCGCATCCAAAGGGAAAGTGACATACAGCGAAGGAATTGAAGAATATAACTTGAAACAAAATGTCTTAAAAAAGAAGTCTCGAGCTGGACCAAAAAAAGAAATAGAACGTTGGGAAAGAGAGGGAAGAGAACAATAGGCACCAAGGGTCAACAACGGGTGCGGCCATGGAAAAGGGGGGGTAGGGAACACAAGGTGCTGAGAACAGGAACAAGATCAAGAAAAGGGCTCCTATGAGACTGGAAAGGACCTAAAGATATAAGAGGAAAAAGAATGGCGAGTGCCAGAGAGCAACTGAAGAAACGTCATCAACACCACAAAGTTAATGGGGGAAAGATAGGGAAAAAATCGTACCAGGGGCGCGCCTAATTCCGAAAAAAAAAGGGGGAATTCGCACAAGAGCCCAGGGCATGGATATAGGGGGTGGGGGGGTTGTGGAGTGGGAGGGGTGGTGGGAGAAATGGAGGAGGGGGGTGGCGAAAACACCCGGGAAGCAGTATTAAGGTTACAAAAAGACAAAAAGGGCACCGCAGGAGAGGAGGAGAGCGCATCCGTTTGGTAACATCATACGCTCAAAAAACCTTCCGCTAAAGGGAATAGTCGAAAGTGAAGAGGGAAACCAACGGAACATGATAAATATGGATCAAACCACTAAATCTAAGTAAACGAAGAAAACCAACAATCAAAAGAGAAGACGGTAGGGTCAAAACAGAGGCGGGAGAAGACCCAGAGTGGAACAGAAAAGTTTAAAGATTAAGGGGTAAGGCAAGAAAAAAAACAGTCGACAAAGGCGTCTAGAGCTGCCCGAGAAAAATTGTTGGCAAAATCATTGAAAACGAGCAAGCTCCAGGAAAACTCATCGGGAGCCTTCAAAAAATGGTTCCCTCCTCAATTTTTCAAGATCCCAAGGAAACTAAGGGGGAAAAACATTGTTTGGTCACTATCGATATCCAGAGGGGGGGGGGCTCAGAGATTGGGGGAAAACGTCACAAAGGGGGTTTTTTGTAAGATAAGTGATGCAAGACAACAAAACAGTCTGAGATCGTGCCTCAAAAAAACCATTCAAGTAAGATGATCAGAGCACGGGGAGAGGAGTCGACAGACAGAGGAAAAAGTGTTCGAATCGCAATTCGCGAACGCCAACCTCTCGGTAACCCTCGGTTGAAGGAACGTATACCAATAGTGTGGAAGGCAACCGGCACGAAGGAAAAGAATAAGGCAACCAGGGGAAAAACGCCGGAAACGTATCGCAGATGTCAAGGAAAAAAGAGCTAGCACATTGGAACACGAGAAAAGACAGGAAGGCTGCAGCAAAACTGGCTAGTCAGAAACGGCCAAGTCTGGGGGGGAGACAATGAGCCTAACTGGGATATGAGTTAAATAGAAAAAAGTGAACGCATAATGCGGGCGAGTCTCCAGGGAGCGCCAGTTTATGTCAGAAAGGAGATCAATAAGGATTTCCGTCCCTAAGAGTCGGCCGACTGTCAATGTGTGGGGGGGACTAAGCACCGGGGAGGTGTCGTTGGAAGTGGGAGGTGAAAACATACAAGACAAGAAAGGCTTCTATTCTGTGAAAAACACTGAAAAAAACGAAGAAAGCACGCGACATGTAAGGATCAGAGAGGGGGGGGGTGTCCAGAATAGTGGACGAAGAAACGGGAAACCGATGTGTGGGAGGGGGAAAAAGCGGTGGAGATACCAAGTCAATTTGAGAAGGAAAAAGGGGCAAACGTGGAGTAAAGGAAAGGCAGGGGCAGCCGGTGCAAATAATCGCAGAGGAGAAGGAGGAAGGAGAAGAAAAAGATCTGAAACAGCCAACGGGGGAGAAAACAGGAAAATGTGAAACAGGAAGGACAGCGGGGCGTTAGTGCAAGTATAAGGAGAAAAATAGGGGACGCACAGCAAAAATAGTGGATAAAAAAAAACAGTTTAAGAGCATTATATGGAAAGAAAGGGGCGCGGGAGAACGACCCATTACAGACGAATGAAAAATGGCCGGTCACGACAAACGGCATAGGAACGCTGAAGCAGGTTGGTGAATTCTCTGCTGTCCTTTAACCGCTTCCCACGCTACCTGGCTTGAGGAGACGTTTGAGGGAAGGGGGGCCACACTCTGGTGGGGTAAGGAGGGGGGGACAAGAAGGGTAAAATCGTCCTAAAAGACGGAAGAGACCTCAAACAACTGAGAGAGACAATAAGGAGAGTCCCGCGGGTGTTAGAAGACGATGCAAGGAAGAGGGTACTGAACCAGGCTTGTGGCACAAAGAGACATGATTAACCAGCTCAAGCTTAAAAAGGGGTACTTAAAATTGATAGGGAAAGGAAGATAAAAATGAAAAAGATCGGGGAACGAAATTTGATGGCCTTAGGTTATGGTTGGGCGCTAAGTGGTAAAGAACACAACTAAAGCTACAATTAGGGACTGAATACTTGTGCCGCTTTTGTTGAAGAAGAAAAACTGTTTGAGTCGGGACGACGCTATGGAGGAAGGGTACAGTTTTTCTAAGACTCAGACATCTTATTATTTGAGGGAGGGTTAAAAGGAGATTGGGGAGAGGGACGGCCACTGTATTTCGTGAAGTTCGAAAAGGGTGGAAGAGCGATCGAGCGTTTCATTTGGAACGAAAGGAAATTAAAAGCCTAAAAGAGTCAAGATTGAAAAGCTCCCGAGAAAAACGGAAACAGTGCGCAAAGGCGCGCCAATTTGTGAAAAAAAAAGAAATAGTGGGACGCTTGGGAAAAAAAAGAGCTGATGCGCGCCTTGAGAGGTGGCTTTCCAACGGAAACGAATAACCTTATTACGATAAAGGTGTAAGGGGGGGGGGAAGCGGGGGCGCATGCACAGAAAAACACTGAACGCAACTTGGGTCTTAACCAAATTTTTGCCCAGTGGCGGCAAAAACTCGTAAGGCTGGGGGGAAGGCGAGGAGAAGATAGGGGGGGCTTGGAGGTGAACGGGCTCGGGAAGGGAGAATTCAACTTCTATTGTCAAGTATGGAGATAGGAAGCAAGTAAGCACGTGTCAGGATAGACTGAGGCCTGAGTATAGAAAATGGAAGTACTCTGGGGATCAAGAGTAAGCGGGGTGGGAACTGTGGACGGGGAAAACGCTGGGCGAATGGGGAGGCTCATTAAAAGAGGACTAAAAAAATGGAAAAGGAGGTTGCAGGTGGCGTGTCCGTTGGGTGGAATACCTATATATCAATACTACACCGCCAAGAGGAGCAATCGTACTTCGAGGAGAAACTAGGCCTGGTGCCAGGGATGAAAGGAAACAGAACGTTGGGTTGGAGGAAAGAGAGCTCAAGAAGAGGGAACGTCAAAAGGGGTTAAGTCTAGTGAAAAGAGAAGGGTACGCGGCAGACAAATAAGGGCAAACAGTGTTATGATCTATCGGGCTCAGGAAAGGGGGGGGACGATATAAATTGGTGCAGATACCCTTACGAAAGGGTTGGCGCTCAATCTATGAAAGGGGCGACCAAAGATGTCGGTTTCCAGGAAGGGTAATGCACTACCCACCCACAAAACAAAAAAAACAAACCTTTGGTTAAGAACCAACTAGAAGCATTGGAGCGATGGGCGGGGTTTTCGGGGGGGGGGAGATCTCCATCATCAGGAGGGAGGGCATGATCGAAATTTGTGACGTACACATAGGGGGATGGAGGGGTGACGTGATGCTTCCGATAACCGAGGGATGGGCCGTTCGGTTGGGAGGAGGGCGGGGGGGGGGGGGGGAGGGGGAAATGGAGGTGGGGAGAGACGAGGTGGGGGGAGTGGGGGGGGTGGGGGGGTGGGGAGCGGGGGAGGAGAGGGAGGAGTGGTGGGGGATTCAGGGGGAGTAGAAGGTGAAAGGGAGGACGGGAAGGGCGTGGTAGTTGGAGGAGGAGGGGATGAGGTGGATGAGGGTGATGTGATTTGGGGGAAAGGCAGGGAGGGAGGGGGTGCGAGGTTGGAGAGGGGGTGAGTGGGAGAATGCCGGGGAGAAGTGGGGTGGGGGTGGGGAGGATGGGGGGCAGAGGGGGGAGGGGGGGGAGAGATGGTGTGTAGTGCCTTCTTACGATTCAGTGTAGCATGCAGGAGTATGGGTTCGTTGTTAGGAAGTCAGTGTAGGACACCCAATTTCGCACTCGGGGCAACGGACTTAAAAACTGGGGAAGGGGAGGGCTTTTTGCAAAAAGGGAAGAAAAATTGAGAAATTGGGGGTCCTGTATAGGGAATAAAGGCGGTTGAAAAATGACAGAAAAGTGTTCGCGCCACCTGTAGTGAAAGGCGGGAATAATGACGCCCCTACTAGTAGGTGTGGGGGGGGGAGGAAAATTCTTGAAAAACCATCGCCAATTGGGCCGCAGTATCTCAGTGTATCTTCTTGGGGCCAGGTCACTTAATTCTGGTGTTGCTCGGCTGCACCGCTCAAGCAAATGTGAAAACTAAAGGGAAGGGTTGGGCATTTCTTTCATGTGGAAAGGGTGGTTGATTCTGTCGGGGGAATAGCTTTATGGGGAAAGGGGAGAAAGTTATGAACTTTGAGACAAACTATTCTCGAGGACTACGTTCTTGGGTATTAAGCAATATATAAGGTCACGATGGCCACAGGGTTCTAATCTGGATCCGGCTGGAAAGGGGCTGTCGGATTACGGGTGAGGGGCCTTTTGACCAGCCACGAAGTGAGGTCTGAAAAAAAAAGAGTGTGGTCCTTTTTATCAAAGGAAAGCTATTCAAGAATGTTTGCTGCGGTTGTAATATCCAACTGGTGTAAGACGTTGGGGGGGGGGTAGGGTAGGAACCAACGTCAGATATCTTCGGTCGTGACAATGGCACATTCGGGGAGAGGGTGAGGGCGAGGAACCAGTTGCGCACCTAACAAAAAAAACTTAGGGTCCTCGCAGGTGTAACGATCGTGATATGCCAATCGGTGTGCTGGAAGAGGGGAATAAACGATTATGGGAGGGGAGCCGTGCGCCCTGAGAGACCTGGCAAGTAACAATTGTGTGGGGATTAAAGTAGCTTTGGAAAAGGAAAAACCGTACAAAGGAAAGGAGACAACCAATAAAAATGAGAGGGGGGGACATTGACAAACGAACTACCCTTGGTTGAACATATCCTACAGCGGGGAAAAAGTGATCGGTTGTGATGGGGGAAGGGTGGAAAGCAGCTGCGCACAAGCAGCGGACTAGTCGTTTCTGAAGGGAAGAAAAAAAATAACATGATGTGCATTTTGGTTGAGCATAGACTCCAAAAAAGGAGGATATGAAACCAGTAACAAAAGAGGGGGGAAACAATGAAGAGAGTACGTTAGGAGGAAGGACTGGACGCTATTGTCTCAATAATTAATACTAAGAGAGGACACCGGCCATATCAATATTCCGAACATTGTAGAAAAAAAAGGAGAGGGGGACACGTCAATTTAGCAAGAGAAGGGTGGTCAGCAGGAATTCGGGGTTGGCACTAAAAGGTTCAAAGGGTGGAGAGGGGATGGGGAAAAACATGAAAAGACGAGGAAAGGAAAAATGAGAATGTTGAAAGGCTGCCAAGGTGGAAACTTCGAAAACGTCACAAAAAGAAAAGATTCGCCAATCGGTGGGGGGTAGTTCTTAAAACGAAACAAGGCCGGTTACTGGGGTCAGAAGAAGACTCTGGTGTAACAACCGCCGGCGAGACAATAAAAAGTTTCTCACCTGGTAAGAGAGGGAAAGTAGAGGGGGGAATCAAGGAGGAAAAGGATCGATGCCGCGGGGTACCCAGAGTCAAGACAACAAAAAAAAAACCCCCGACAAGTATTGGAAAAAAAAGGGCACTGGAGGACAGCAGCAACCGGAAGAAGAAGCAAGCAGGAGGTTAGGGCAAAAGACCACAAAAACGAGCCAAGAAACAAAAATCGTAAGGCCCGGGGAATGCTCCCAAGCAGCGGGAATTCACATCCGAGACCTACGGACAAAGAAAAAGAGAGTTTAGCGATCCGACAGATCGGAACAAAAGAAAAAGGAAATCAAAAGGACGAGCTAGGTTAATCCCAAAGCCCCGTGGAGAAAAATCACCGAGAACACGGAAGGAAGTCCAAAAAAAGAACAGTTCAAGGAATTTGCGCATTTAGTGGATTCAACGGTGACAGGGCGGGCCCAGACCGACTGAGGTGATCTGCGCTACAAAGATCGCCATAAAATCCAGGGCAGGAAGAAGGCGATGGGGAGAAAGGAAAATTCAGAAGAAAATAGAAAACATAGTCCAGAAAAGAGGGCAGGGAAAACAAGACAGGTTGGGAACCATGGCACAGCAAATCGACGACAAAAGGCAGACAAGAAAGAGAGCATTGGGGAAAAGGTGCAGGGAAAAAAAACAGACATTGCACGCGCAGGCATAGCATTAGATCGCGTGTCGAACCCTGTGTTGATGATGGAAAAACTCATAAAAGCTCGACAGAACAGCTCCTGCCGATCAACATGAATAAGCTTCCGGTAAGTGAAAGAGGTTCAAAATACACTATAAAAAAAACTGACGATACATAGGAGTCTGGAAGGATAGGAAAAAAAAATCCCGATGGGCAGAGAAGTAGGGGAAAAACGGGGAAATCAGCCAAAAAGGAAAGACACAAAAGAGCGATTAGGTACCAAAAGGAAACAGCACTCAAACATGGGGCTGAAATGGAAAGGGCACCACCGAAGCCTTTGAGGAGAGTTCATCCCGGAAGGGCAAAGGTAAACTCAGAATGAAAAAATCAGGTTTTGGAGGAAAGGGGTCGAAAGAAGGTGGCAGAAACTCCCGCGCTCGTGAAAACCCTTCTGGCGGGAAGGAAGACGGACCATAAATGTTGGGGCTCACAGAAGGGGAGTGGCGAAAAAAGTACAATGGTGGGGGAAGAGTCACTAAAGGGAGGAATGAGAAAAAAAGCTGCGAAAAATGGGGTTAAAAAAATCTTCGAACACAAATAAGAAACTTGTAAGTGCCGTACGGAAAAAGTCGGGGCATTCGGGGCGGCGTCAATGCCCCAGTGTTCAGAGGGGATTCGAGCCTCCGGCCGAAAACTTCTTGGAGGGGGTAGTGGGTCAGCCAAAATAGATTACCAAAACCATGGAAGAAAACCGAAGTTTAAGAAGCAGGCCAAAAAGTATGCGCTATCCGAGGAAACCAAACGAAAAGGGAAAAAAATTACCAAGAGCGCACAGGAAATTCATCAAGAGAATAAGGAGAGAATCAGGCAGGCTCATGGATAGAAAAAGGAGATAGGTATGAAAAAAAACTTGCAAACCTTCAAAACTTACAAACGGACTGCCGGGGAAGCTAATTATGCTCAGACCCAGGGTGGGACTCACCTTAGTTCAAGCGGGAAACAAGAGCATGGGGGGGGGGAACCAGTTAGAGTTATTGTTTACCAGAGCGGAGTACGGAGCCAAACACGTAAAACCCTATCGTCACCTTATGGAGTGTAACAATCCTGTCAAAAAAAACCATGAGAAGAGTCTGGAGGATGGTGAAAAAAAAGAAGCGTAGGAGGGAAACTATGGAGGAGAAGCCGTAAAAAGGGGGGTCGCTCTGTGGTAGGTAAGTAAGAAGTTGAGGATGAAATAAAATTGGGTGAAATCTTTTCTTCCCAAACCTGGGGGTGGTAACACTAGGGAAGAGTGATGAGAAATGGAGAAGGAAATAGAAATGATATTCCAATCCCAAGGGAGCCGAATGAGAAATGAAAAAAACTTAACCTGTAAGAAGTCCCAAGAAGGGCGAGGTCCAAGCAGGGTAAAATCAAACGATATGGTGGAGAAAAAAGAACTAGGTTATAAAAACAAACGAAAAACAGTGTGCCTTAAAGGGGCTTCTCCCCGCGTTGCCTTAAAAATTAAGCCTAAGGAAGAGCCAGTGAGTTCCAGACAACGATCGCGCAGTGAGGCGTAACTCAGTGGGAAAACTGCCAACCGAGAGACGTGGCGATGAGTAAAGCAGGAAATTGTAGATTGAAACACGTAATATGGGTGGCCCGGGGGTATAAATCGATAACAAGCATCTCGAGTCAGACAGAATTCGGATGAGAAAAAGAGTAGAAAATGGGGTCTATGAAAGGAAAAAATCCGCACCGGCACGGGTTGCACGATCCAGCGACAGCTAATCGGAATGGGGGGCTGGGGAGGATACACATCACCCCTGGTCTAGACGAGTAGACCGCGTAGCGTCCAAGACGGGTCGGGCAAAAGCTGATAAAAGGCAAAGGAAAATTCAATGCTACCATTTCGGACCTAGTTATACCGGGTGGGGGGGGGGAAGATCAAAAGTGTCGGAGGGAGGGCAATACCACGTAAGTCATGAAATCATCCATCCTACACCTCCAAGGAAGGAAACAACATAGGAAAAAAAAAATAACAACAACAGACACCCAAAAACCCAAAAAGTAAAATGAAAAAAGATAACGCCACACCATAACACAAAAAGCTAAAAAACTTAACTAAAAAAAACCACATCCTAGAAGGAATAGTGTAATGGGGAACAGAACGAAATAACGGACGAAAAAAGCGTGCACGATTGAACGAGCAAAGGAAAACCGAACAAAAATTCACCGTCTGACAAACAGGAAAAGGAAAATCTTCAGAAGAAGAAGGGATCTTTGGCGACAAAAGCAGAAATACTATGCGACTGGGGTATGTTGGAAAGGACTTTCGCACCGATAGCAATGAAAAAGTGCTTGGGGAAGGGGGGGGGGTGGGGAAGCTCAGCAATGCCGTTAAAACACCGTAACCCCATCGGGCGTCAAAATAATTTTGAGGGCCTGTGCGGAAACAGAGGCGAGGGCTGGAATACTAGAAAGTGCTCAAGTGTGCGGGGTTAAGCATGGAGCTTAGAAGAAAATCGAATTGGTTTCAAGGAGAAGTGCTATCTAGTACCCGCGGAAGGGGACAACCTTTTGTCATATGTAGCGACTGCCAGAAGCGGTGTCATCCCTGTGGGATAAGGGGGGAAACTTGTCTCAGAGGGAAAAGAAAAGAGGGTAGGACATTACCTATTCGTGGAACTGGAGTCGGGTGAATTTTTTGGTGAAGGGGGGAAGGGTTGCGGAAAAATACACACAGGACTCGCAAGACAACAATCCAAGCGGGTCTATCCTGCTTGGGGCAGAGCGAAAGAAAAAAAAAAGGAGACGAACAGCTATTCAGGGGGGTGCCGAACCCTGTGAGGGGAGACAGGGGGGGGAAAAGGATTAAAGTGGGAGACCAGGGGTCGGACACAGCCGTGGACCGGGAGGAGAGCGATTGGGGAGTATAACCCTGATATGAATAAACGGGTGACGAAAAACAATAAGGCACCTTGGCTGAGGGGATCATAAAATCACTACCGTGTGAAGGCGTGCAGGGATACTCGCTGGGAATACCCTGCAACAGGAATTGAGGAGGACCTGGTTCAGGGAAACTGTCTGGATCGGGGGGTTGTCGGCTCGTGGGGAAAGAAGGGGAAATTAAAACACTAAAAAAGATCTGGGAAGATTGGTTCTGTTGGGTGACGGGGTCGGAACCTAAGGGGAAAGAAGATGTGTTTAATGCCGGACGCCAAAGAGGGGGGGGAAAAAAAGGGGTCAAAGATGTTAATAGTTAGCTCTTCAAAGGGGGTGAAGCGGAAAGCGCGACTGGGAATATTTTCTTCGACTGGTTGGGCATTGACAGGGCGGAAAAAAAGGGCCTGTGGGCAAAAGTCGGGGTGTTAAAGGTTGGAAAAGGAGAATTTCTCATATCCACCACCCGGTGAGCACGGAAAATAAAAAAGGCGGCCTGGGCTGGAGGCATGGGAAAAAAAAAGGCAAAAAGGGGTTTAGGGTTGGAGAAAAATTACTCTTGTGGTGAAGACCCAGACGGTAGGGGGGTGAACGACACCTGGGGCGGCTTGGAAAAAAGGAAAAATCAAATTCTGAGAAGTGGTGTCTTGAGCGTCAGTAAGGAGAAGTCGAAATTTCGCCGGATTGTGAAGCATGATACAGTACGGTAGGGTAGAAAAACTATCGCAGGGTGAAGGGGCCAAGAAACCGGTGTTTCAAGACGAACTGGTCCGAGGGGACTAACGCTGGGTGAGGGGGGGCTCTGGAAGAATTGCGGGAAAGTTCTGGAGAAAAACGTGGAGAAAAGGTTGTCGCACACCGTAAAATTTGGTCCGTGGGTCTGGCCAGGGTTTCCAGCCATATCTGATGACTCTGCCAACTGAAGTATAGCAATAGCCTGAGGCGAAAAGCGTTACCTGGCGGTCGAGATAAAGCCAGCGGGGAGTGGGAATTCTCTGGTTCGGTTGAAGTTCATCAATCCAAAAGGATATTAGAGAAGGATGCTAGATGGTGTTTCAATATTGAGGGTGGGGGAGAAACAATACTAACTTTCTGGGGGGGCAAGCCACCCGAATTGTGGAATGGTTTACAGAATCTGCGTAAAGTGGAAAAAGCACACTACTAATGAGAGAAGCAGGGGTACAACGGTCTATGCCCAAAAAAATTCGTGTAGGAGAAGGAAGAAAAAGATGGACATCGGTCACCTGCAGAAACGTTGGCACCGCAATCGTGAAAGGCGAGGTTATACTTTTGGCGGAAGTCGTGAAAACAAATCACAGAAAGGGGTCAAACGTGCCAAAAAACAAAAACCAAGTTCAAATTGGGGGGGGGGAAGTAGGAAGGGGGAAAGAAAACCTACACGAAATTGATAAAAGGTTGGAAGGATAATGGGGAAAGTGCCGGGTCAGGAACTAAAAACTTAAAGTCGGCCCCTCTACGGAAAGCCGTTGAAAAGAGGGTCCGCCTAAAACCCGGGGTAACGGTGGGAAAAAATCTCTATCAAAAAAACTTAGTAAAAAAGTATTTCGTAAACAAACAAGGTGGAATTACCCAGAGGAGAAAAGGGGAAAAGAACGGCCGGATTTCATAAACGGGACTAAGAACTAGGTTGAATATGAAAGAGAGAGTACAATCACTCAAAGAGAAAAAAAGATCCCAAGAAAGATGGAAAAGAAAGGGGGGACAAAAAGGTCTCTGGGTAGCTTTTATCCATCAGGGATGACGCATTATTAACAGGGTGTGTCGAACTGGTGAACCAGAAGCAGTGGGTTTAACGGAAACAGATAGAAGACAAATAGACTTACACAGGACATGATCACACCTTCGAACACGGATGAACAGTCACAACGTGTTGAAAAGCGTGTCCTTTAAGTGAGGCGCCGGCACCGGGACGACTGGGACATAAGATAAAGGTGGAAACCCCGAGAGCCCTGACCTGAGGGGAAAGAGGAAATGGCCGTCAACGGGTACGATCGGGGGGGAACTTCAGGCAAGACAGCGGAGGGGAAGCATCGCAGCAAAGTCCTGCACCCTCGGGGTACACAAATAGAAAAAACCAAACCAAAAGTCTATGACCTTGACAGCTTACCATATCGCAAGAAAGGGAAGGGATCATAAGAGGGATTGAGGGAACCATGAAACAAAAATGAGCAAATCAAATCAAGCTTGTCCTAAGAACTAGGGGAAGATAAGGAAAATGCGAAGACTTGAGGACAGAAGAAAGGATACCCACTCTTAAGTTCAGGCGAGGGAATCATCTCAACCAAAATTTGGCAAGAGGCTATAAAAGCAGGGGTAGGAAAATCCCATAAAGACAGGGAGTCCAAAGAGGACAAAATCAAAGAATCGCGCCGAAACAGAAAACGATCAACAGGCAAAGGTAAAATCCTGGGAATCTTCAAACCTGTTAAGAAAGGGGGACTCAAATACCCAGGAGTAGGAATACGTGGCAGACTGTACTCAAGAAATAATAACTAAGACCAAAAGGGGCGATTGGACGCCGGGATAACGAATATGTGCATCAAAACACTAGAATCAGTCTGAGGATTATCAATTCAAAGCATCTGGTACAAAGAAAGGGTGTGATGCAAAAAAATGAGTCAACTCAGTGAGGGTATGTCCCAACAACCGCTGGAACATGGGCAACAAGGACAGAACACCAGGAGCCTTAATTGCGAGCTCGGGACCGCCTTTTGTAGGGGAGCCCTCAGGACGAGAGACGAACACAAGGAGTAGGGGAACAACAAGAAAAAATGAAGACTTTCCCAAAAAACCTAATTCAAATTTCAAATAAACGAAAACGGAAGAACTAGGGCAGATAAAGAAAGGAGGATAACCTCGACGACAATACAAAGGCCTGGTACACATGAGGCGAAATAACCAGGACATGAAAATTCAAGCCCTGGCTCCATGAGGGGGAGAGAACACCGCAAACAAGAAACAAGAGAGATCTTGAAGAGGGAGGGACAGAACGAGAGTTGTTAACACTCGGAAGTTGCTAAATACAAAGAGAAGTATCAATGTTTACCGTAAGAGAGACAGGGCAAAGTCATTTGGGGGACATTTATCAAGAAAAGTAGAAAAAGAACAGAACGTTAACAACCTTTCGTTAGGGGGGACCGGAATAAACTAACCCGGAAGGGATGGAAGGGCAAAATCAACG
>Ga0179591_1298802_pt1 | contig 24850 bp, 30 predicted proteins | sample CZOMad2_1_08_16f_FD_182891 | JGI IMG/M metagenome (GOLD analysis project Ga0179591, IMG submission 182891) | Vadose zone soil fungal communities from Angelo Coast Range Reserve, California, USA - CZOMad2_1_08_16fungal (PacBio error correction) | ecosystem: Environmental > Terrestrial > Soil >...
GAAGGGGAGGGTCTCTCTTGCCACCATCAAAGAGACATTCAATCATGAGCTCTTTGAAAGAAGAGAAAAAAACTGGGATGAAAAGAAGAGAGATGGTCAAGTATCTGCAGTCATGAGAGAAGTGGGATCGGCGGGGGCAAGGGCGACCGGATTCTTTTCTGCGCAACGGAACGGAGAAGGCTACCTTGGCTTACGGTGGCTGGGCGGAATCGTTGGGCGGGGGGGGACGGGAAAGTTTGGACACATACACAAAAATACTAGGATTCTAAGAAAGCAGGTATAACTTTTGGAGGGAAAGTGGGTTTTGACCTCGGGGAACCTAAGAAGGCGAAGCTTTCCTCTATAGGTGACGTTGGCGGGAACGAGACCTTAGTGTGAAAGGGCAAGCAATTTTAAAACTTTGGGACAAAAGGTAAAAGACGATGATGTGCTACTGACGTTTACAATCGGGAGGCAGCGACTCTTCTTTGGAAGGCACGGGTGAGTGGCGATGGGAGGCGGAAAGGGCTCTCGTCGGGGTAAACGGGACGCGGGAAAAATTGGAAAAAGTGGAAAGGGGCGCAGAATGGGGGGGAAAAGGGTTTTGCGTACAGTTCATTACGCGGAAAGGGGGTGCGTTGACGGCATTTTGCCAGATAAGAAAGATGTGGGGCAGAGAAGACCGGGGTTAGAAGCTCCGGTCGCTACGGTTGGGGCGGGGAGAGGGAAGTTGTGGGGGGACCTGCGGCGGGGATTAGGGTCAGGCGGGTGCATAGTGAGGAGGGTGCTTTCTGCGCAGGGGATAAGGAAGCCTTGGGGGCGGCATGAGGCTTAGCGTCGTGAAAGAATCTGTTTTAGGGGGAAGGGAAACGCGCTGGGCGAAGGGCTGAGAGAAAGTAAGGAAGTTAACCCGGGGGGGTGATGACATTAATGATTCCGGGAATCCGGTGAAAGGGGGAAATGGGGGGTGCAGTTAATGCCTCGAGAGCGGAAGAGTTTATCCTGGAGGAGGGAAAAGTTTTACGCCAAAAGGGGGGAAAAAGCAGGAGCTGCTAGGCGAAGATAGTTTTTTTTTTGCGAGGCCGCCCAAGGGACGCAAAAGGCTCTACATTTTCTGGGAAGGGGAGTAGCTTGGGGGGTGAAGCATAAAAGTCTCGGAAGGGGGGGCTATCGAGCGCGAGGGGGTGCACTTGTGCGATTGTTTGCCGAAGGTGGGCAAGTTACACGATAGAAAATAAAAAGAGGTTTACCGCCCGGGAAATTTTGTGCCGATACCGGCGTGAGTGGAAGAAGTTTCAGGACGCGATTTTGCCCATTTCTTGAAAATTGGGGCTGGAAGAAGACTGGGAGGTGGGTCTGGATGGTGATGAGGCGTGGGTAGGGAAGAGGCGGGGGGTGAAAGTGTGGTGGCTCTAATTGCCGGTTATCGACGGGGAGACTGAGAAGCGCGTTTTTTGAGGGGTTATGCAGGCGCTAGATGCGAGAGCTGGGGTCTGACGAGTGGGCGCTTGCGAGAGGGAAAAACAATATTCACGATGGAAATTGGTGTCCGAAAAAGAGGAACCGCCGATACTACTTAGGGGGGTGGCAACCGATAAGGGGCTGCTATTGTTCTCAGGAGGGGGGTTGTCTAACTGGGGGGTTGGGGGCCGGTTGGGGGGACGCGTGAGCAAGGGACGTGAGGGAAGCAGGAATGACGGGGTCAGAAAGGGTGGGCGTTGAGTCGAGGAAGAATGTGATCCATAAATAGATCAGGGGGATTGTGTGCGCAAGGAGAGGCGGAGCAAGTTTTTGGAGGCCGTGTCACCTTAGAAAGGGAAGGAGCTAAAGGTTCAAAGAATAGCGAGATGTAAGACTGGGGCAAATGCAGAAGGGGCGGGGGAAGAGAGGAAGGGGGGAGGAAAGGGGGAAAGCATGAAAGAGGGAAATGGGGAGGAGATGCCCTGTGTTTAAAGCCCATGTTTGGATGAAACGAAGGAAAGGATGGTCGGGAGAAGAAAAAAAAAGGATTACCGCGCCACCCGGCAGACGTGTCTCACGGGTCTGCGTCGGAGCATGGGTCCTCGCTGCGTTCAGGGAGTGGATTCAACGCCGGAACCACCGCCGGACACCGTCAAGTTCCTAGAAGGGGCATGGGTTCACGAGCAAAAAATAAACAGCAGGCAGGAAATAATCGAGGGGATCTACGCGGGGGAAACCATGTGGTCATGGAGTTCCAAGCAAAAAGAGATGACTTTTGCGGGACAAAGAAAAAGGACTCGTGCGAAAAGTAAATGCTCAGGAGGATGGGGGATCCGACATTGGCAAGGTGGTGCCTAAAAACATCAACAGTCAGATGCTGAGGAAAAAAACAACGTCTCAACTCTGCAGCTCTACGGGGGGGGGTGAAAAAGCAGAATCTCGCGGGTCTACGAACCTGCATCAAAACCTGAGGAGCCGGGTCAACGTGGAGAAAAAAAAAAAGTAGGGTGCGTCATTGGACATTGAGAGAGCGAGGGTGGAATGTAGGGTTACCACCAGGGCTTGCCAGAGCGCCTTGGAAAGGAGGCAGCGGGCCGATGAAAAAGACACATGGGAGGAAAGAGGTGTCAGTCGTCATGGCCTCGAGAAGGGATAAGGGCAAATCACCACGAACGTGGAACGGCGAAGAAGGTAGAGAAAGACCAAAGTTGGGGAGTTCGAGGGGGATGACATGCCTTATTCAGAAGAGGGGGGACGCGGTGACGGTCCAGGACAAGGGTTAGACGAAAGGAAAAGTGCTTGTTTAGAGGGAGAGAGTAATGATAAGGAAGGAATTTTCGTCGTGAGATTCGCTCTACCAATGAAGGGTCCCTCACTTGACAAGAGCGGAAAACATCTACTAACGGCCAGTCGAGGAAGGGGATTTTTCACGGAAGTCAATCCGTGGCACGGCAATCCTTCACGTCGATAGTTGGGGCATTCTATTAACGCGGGAGGAGGGATGAAGGGAAGGGCGCCTCCGTTGGGGAACGCGGTGTCATTATGATTCAGGGAGAGCCTTTTGGGGGCAAGAAAAAATGGTCCTGGTTTCGTCGGTAGGTTCCTTTTGCTAGGGGTAGTGAAGCGGGAAACACAGAAGAAAAACAAAAGTCAGTAGAAATTCGAAGCGAGAACGGAAAATCTCACATGAGGGAGGAACCCCAATTCTTGGGGCACGGAGGGAGAGGGCTTTGCGAGCACGACCACATGGGAGATGAATTGATTGAAACAGGGTTGTATGAGCAAGAAAAAGGATAGAGGTTTTGCATTAGGTATGCTGATGAGGGAAGGTTCCTGTGTGGGAGGAACTGCGCATTGAGGGTCGGACATTCGTGACGATGCGAGAAATATTCTCAGGTCAGGGGGGGTGGGTAGGAGGTCAGGAATCTCATTCCAGAATCAACATCGGCCAAGAGGCCTTAGGCGACCCGAGAGAAGCATAAAGTATGTTATTGATTTATAAGACGGAGGGAAATGTATAAATCAAAAATAGACGAAGTAGAAAAAGACTCTTTTTGATCGAAAGGAAAGAGGGTCATGAGTTCAAATGAGAGTGCTTAAAGGAGTGGGGAAGAAGCTCTGATGAAGAGGAAAAAAGAGGAACAGTGCAGCTTTTCAATTGGCTTCATGTGAAAAAAGCGAAAAGGGAATCTAAAAACTTAGAGATTGGGATGACTACAGGGGGAGAAAAGATCTAGAAGGGGAAGAAAACTTCAATGGAAAAGTCTCTAAAAAAGGAGAAAGAGGAATCGTGAAAGAGATTTCTCTTTAAGATATCCGCATTCAAGAAAGGAGATCTTCCTCTCAGGAGGACGAAGAAAGCCGAGACGCTGAAATGCGTCGAGTAGGCTGAAACAACCTGAGATGGTGGTAAGGATTTATACAAGATTAAAGAGTAATTAAATTAGCGAACGGGCTCTATACTACCAAGAGAGAGAGGAGAATCTCCGGAAAGTGGGGAAGAACTTAATTCTTAGGATTTCTTATATCTACTATCAGTTAGGCCTAGTATGAAAGAGGAAAAAACGCTCAATTTAGGGAAGTCGGTGGATTTCTGGTTCGGGAAAGTTTGGGAAAAAACCGTCTGTCAGACGGAGGACTCTACTTAATCAAAAAAGAACAGAGTATAAAAAAGGACTCTTCGGGAAGAGGGGAAGCAAAAGACATTCTAAATGGTGACTCCGCAAGGGGAGAAGGATGAGTCATCCTTGAAGTAGGAACTAACCGGAGATAGATAGAAGACTGGTAGGAGGTGGTAAATAATGAATTCAAGGGGACATCTCTTAAGATCATGGGAGATGGGGGGCCAGGGTACTGAGTAAGAATGACTCTTTTACAGTTCTCTTTAGAGGGGACAGGAAGCGATGGAGAAGGTAGAAGACAAGAATACAGAAACACCGACCAAGGAGGAGTAGTGGGAGAGATAAGTAGTCCCAATAGCAATCCTCTGCTTTTCTGACGAAAAAAAGGAAAATGTGGAGAAGGAAAAAAGGATAATGTAGGAGAGAGTCGGAAATGTAAGGAACCTTGGACAGTTCGAGATCGGGAAGGGATCGAAGCGATGCTCCTACGAAAAACTTCGTCTATTCAGGAAGAAGCGTTGAGTCCACATGGGAAAGTGAAGAAGGGAACTTACAAAAATGCGGAGAAAGGGGGGAAGGTGGGGGGTCCGATCAAGGGGGGAAGGGAACTTTAAGAGAGCCGGTGAGGGTGCTTAGTAAGGGGAGGGACGATCTAGAGGAAATAAACTCTTAGTGTAAAAAAAAATGGGTCCAAAAGAAAAATAGAAGTTCAGGCGTTGGCGCGTGACTTAACTCTCAGAGTGTCTAGGGAGGGGCGGATCCGATCTTCCTATAGGATAGAGTTCCGGTCTGGAACAAGGGTCAGAAGGGAAGGAGAAGAGAAGGGACTTTCCGAACGGCTCCGTCTAAAGGGATCCGGTGAGATTTAAATAATCAACTCTTCTGGAAAGTGAAGAAATAGAGGAAAAAGTTATCTGTAAGAAGAGAAGGAAAGAAGGTCAAACGAAGGGTGTAGCCAAGAAAATTCCTCTCGCAATAGGAGGCTGTATAAGATCCAGGGCTAACACGCGAAGAATTTCGAGAATGAATTTAGGGAGGGTTCCGCGCGTCCGAGCGGGGGGGCATTATGAGCCACGCGACGTGGGGGCTCGTACAAAGTAAGAGGAAGGCTTCTTTGGAAGCCGCAAAAGAGGCGTTAGAAAGCGTTCATAGCCAGTCTAAGCAGGAGAAGGAGCTATGGGAGATAACCAGGATGCTTTACAAGGGCAATTTTCCTCGAGATGAAAGAGGAAGAAAGGAGACGCTTGGGAATCTCAAAACTTCCTGATGATCGTAGGAGGAAGTAGAAAAAAGGAACAGGACTGGTATCTCGCTGAGCAAGAAATAAATAGGGGGGAAGAGCTCTAAGAGATTTCACCGGAAAACGGAAAGACGATTTAAAGGAAGAGGGGGTTACAAGTCAAGATACAGAAATAGTCGCTAGCCTGTGAAGACTGAAGCCACCACCTGAGAATCAATAAGAAGGAGCTTACATTACTTAGGAACAAAACGAACCGTAACAGGCGAGAGAGTCAACCTGGAAAGCAGAATCGGCGACGTATGCGGGGGGGAACGCATTAGATAAGAGAACGCTTCATAGGGGTTGGGGGATAAAAAAAAAAAAACAAATATCCCGGGATGGGTAAAAGGGGAAAATACCTTGAGGGCTACCTTCGAGGGTCTTCGGTCGACAGCTGCATTCCGGAAACGGACCCACCTATCGCCGAAAAGGGAGGGCCCTGGGAAGCGCTCGACAGCATAGTTCAAAGTCACCGCGGCAGGGCGGAGCGAGAAAGAAATCTGGGGCGCGCTGGACTCGGTCTAATCGGCATGAAGCAGTAATAATGTTGCAGGGGATGCTGGATTGTCCGGGAACTCGTGAAAGCCATAAAGTCTCGGGACGGTTCTGGGGAAGGTGGGGCTCCGGGTCAGGATTAAAGACAGGCCGTCTCATTTTCGCGAAAGAATTTTGTCGGGCTCAGGAACAGCGCCCCGGTTGCGGGGGGCAGAAGGTTCTCTAAGTAGAGAGGAAAGGAACGGAGCTGCGCTACGGATTTGTCTTCTCTAACTGCGAGTGTGCACGGGCTGGGGTCTACCGGAAGCACAGCAACCGGGACCTTGACGACTTCGGAGCATCTCGTATGGACGACTCATAAAGGCGGCAGAAGGGAAAGCGCTGCTGAATTCCCGAAGCTTCTTGGCATACCGGCGGGTAACCAATCCACCAAGGCCTGCAAGCGAAAGGGGGAGCGTCAAAACATCCAAAAGAGGAAGCGCCATAGGAGTTATGGTGGCGGAGGACACGGGACGGGGATGTCCGTGGAAAACTCACGGGGGCAGATTTAGAAAGTCTAGAATCTCAGCATCTACGGGGTGCTTCCGGCACGTATGCTTCGGCCTAAGAGGAAGTCTATCTTTCCGGGAGCACTAGGGCCGACGACTCTGAAACAGCGAATTCCTCCAAAATTGGGGGGCGTATCGGCGCATCCTTATTGAACCCAGTAACACTATACAACGAGAGGACATTCCGAAGTGGGAAAGGGGGGGGTTTTAGGACGATCGCTAACCTTTTCAGGCGCGGGGAATGGGACGTTACGTAAAAGTAACCGTTGGGGGTGGGCGGCGGGAAAATAAAATGAAAGAAAACGAGAAATGCTCCGCCGCAAACGTGCAAACGAAAGCTCCTGCCCGACGCGGGGGGGGGGAAGCCAAAAGAAAACCACCGAAAAAAAAACTGTCTAGCGCAGGGGGCAAGGTATTGCTCGATCACAAGTTTGGAGCGGGGAAAATAAACATGGAGACAACAGCATGAACACATCACAAATTTATCTTATCCGGGCGGGAGGGCGCTAAGGTCAAACGAGGAGAGGATGATACTAAGGGGAACTTAAGGATCATAAAGTCCTCTGTGAGTGAAAAGAGCAGGCTGGGAAACCGTTGTATTCATTCCTTTGCTCAAAGGAAGGCACTAAAAAAAACGAAGGGGGCAACTTTGCGCCATTAATCGACAGACAAAGAAACGCCAAAAACCACGGCTACTAAGTCACTTGACGCATGCTTCCCGTGGGGAACAAAATTTAAGCTCGGATAAAAAAAAGGACACCAACGAGTAGAACAACAAGAAAAAGACCGCCCTAATAGACCCCAAAGAATTCTCACCAACGGAACGCCGACAACCACTCCATCTGCAGGAGCCCGAAACGGCGCCCTATCGTCACACGCCTCGACACGATCCTAATGCAATCCATAAAAAGAAGGGGGGGAGCTAAGGCACCTTTAATCCCGGATAAAAACCGGCAAAAGGTCCACCAGAAAAAAAAAAAAAAAAAAAAAAAAAAACGCAAAAAAAAAAAAAAAAAAGAAAAAAGAAAAAAAAAAAAAAAAAAAAAAAAAAAGAAAAAGAAAAAAAAAAAAAAAAAAAAAAAAAAAAAAAAAAATAAAAGGAAAGGGGAAAAAAAAAAAAGTAAAAAAAAAAGAAAAAGAGGAAAAAGAAAAGAAAAGAGAAAAAACAAGAGAAAGAAGACAAAACACATAGGAAAAAAAAAAAAAAAAAAAAAAGAAAAAAAAAAAAAAAAAAAAAGAAAAAAAAAACCCCAAGAACCCCCACCCCCCAAAAAAGAAGAAGAGAGAGGGAGGGCGGGGGGAAGAAACACCAAACTAAAAAAGGAATCCACAAGAAAAAGAAGAGGGAAAAAAAAAAGTAAAAAACACAAAAAAACCAAAATAAAAAACACAGGGAACAATAAAAATAAAAAACCCGAACAAAAAACAACAAAAAAGAAAACATTGAATCCTGCTATTCGCCCCGACAGACCTCTCCGTAATGAAAACCAACTAGGGAAAAGATCCAGCACTGAAAAAGGAAAATCAGGAGCCAGGGACATCTGGGGAAACAGAAAAACGGAATCTATTAGGATCCGGGGACGTAACGCATTGCAATGGACACACAAAGGAGGGAAGACAAATCGTAAAAGGGGACGAGGTCAAAAAGGCCGCACGAGTCAAGCGGCACGCAACGCAAAACAGTGTACGTCTGCCAGCCAGACGCGCCGCCACCACAGAGGGGCGGAAAAGTTACTAGCGAACCATCAACGCCAAAAAACGAAAGAAGACGAAGGAAGAAAAAAAATCTCCGCGAGCAAAAAAAGGTAAGGTTTTCCCCGCTCCAGGAGAAACGGTGAGCGCCGCCGTCCGAAGACTCAAGCTTTAAAACCGTTGAAGGTGATAACTCTACCTGGACCTGAGGCATCTAAAAGAGAGAAAGGAAAAAGCATCCACTTCCTCACAAACAGAACCGGCCCGAACCGGCAGCCAGAAGGAGGAAAAGACGAAAAAAAAAACACAAAACTTGTCGAAAGCCTGACTCAGAGAACGAAAAAAAAAACCAACTCTCCCAAAGCCATAGACACGGGACTTCGGCTTTCTGCCTCCAATAGAGTAATTGTAGCGCAAAAATGGCAGAACCGGTATCCCACCATGAAACGGTCCTTTACCAAATTTCCAATCCGCCCCGTGAAAACTCCACTTCTAACTGCGCCCGGAACCGAAAAGAAACACCAACCGATTGGGACAGAGAGGCCTGGCTAAGAACGCACACGCCACCGGAAAAGCCAAAGCGCGAGCCAACGATCAACTGGGACACTAACGAAAAAGAGCGCTGTCCAAAACGAAGATAAATTTGGCAATTCCACTCACAGAGTTCGCCAACGCCAAGATCAAACGGCAGACCATCAGCATATGACGAAGGGGGGGAAACGTGAGGAAAATTTGTACTCGGTATAATTGGGTGGCTATGTCAAACTAAACAACTAACAGCCGCTAGCAGCCAAAGTACGGTAAGCCCTGTCCGGGCTTAACAGTGGAAAAAGGCAAAAACCCCAGCAAAAAAGCAACGTCCTCTGCCTACCCCAAGCTCTGGAATCTCTCAAACGGAGTAGGAGAAAAGAGATTTCCAGACTTGCAAAAGGGCAAGGGAGTTGGGGTAGGAACGACACGGGCGAATGGAGAAGAAGAAACTCCGAGTATACCGGTTGGCTTCGTGCTGCGGATGGAGCGGCTATGTTTGCAAGTTTGCAATCCCAACATTATACAGCGGTGTTTTCAAGGGGACAGCTGACCACCTCGCTCGAAGATCTATGGAAGGGAACGGGCTTGGCGACTCGAAGCCTCCGGGGGTGAAATGCGCAAGTAAAACCGGAGGAGCTTTTACACGCGGATGCGACCGGAAATACAGGGCGCCGAAAAAATTCGTCTTTGCGGCCCGTGATGGGGACAAGAGAACTGCCTATGTCCAAGGGGTGGGCGCCGCGCAAGGGAAGGTGGGGGGGAAAAGGGGCATTTTGAGTGGGGGTGCGTAGGAAGAAGGGGGTGGGATAACGGCGCATTTGAAGAGTTACTCATTGTTAGGCCAAAAAAGGGGGGGAGCCTCGCAGCTACGGGTCGGAGCGAGGGGTAACGGCCGGCGGGGATGTCGGACGGTCGGGTGAAAAGGTCGCGTGGGGAGGAGGAGGATGGCGAGAACGCTTCTGATCAAAAGGAAAGTGAGCTGGTAAACAAACCTGAAGAAAAAAAAAATGCTGACGGAAAAAAAAAATAGTGCCTGGAAAAGAGAGGCTTAAGGCGCTTGAAAATTAAATCCGGGGAATGAGTTTTTGCTGGTAGCAGTCCGCGCGGGACTTGGCACGTTTTATCCGGAGTCGGGACATACGGTCAGGAACGAAAGGGCTCAACTGAACGCGGCGGTGGGGCGTTTTTTGTGCGATGACGCGGCTGCGCCAAGGCCAATGCAATTGGGACCGGGCGGCGCCGGCTGGGGCCGCCAGAGGTCATGGATCATTGAAACATGTGGGAGAGCGCACGATGGGGGCGTGCAGATTTTTGTGGGGGAAAGGAGAGGAGTGGCGGTTAGTCCACGGGAATTTTAAAGGCAATCTGATTAAAAGGTGTGTGTGAGCTTCGAGGGTTACGATTGATTCCGTGGATAGGGAAAGGTTCGTGTGGGTCAAGAAAAAAGGTGTGTAGATGGTTTTACCAAAAGGGGAAGTGCAATGGGGGGGAAGTGGGCGGGTTTATGACGGGATATGTGACTGAGCGCGCGTTGGAGAGTCAGCAGGACAATTCGTGCTCGAGGGGGGGAGTGGCGCGTGGAAGGGCGGGTTCCGAGGGCGTTGGGAACTAAAAGAACCGGTGCGGCTTCTGGGAGACTACGGGGCTTTTGTGGGTTGGGCCTATGAGGCACAGGGGAAACGGGGGATGTGTTGCGGCGCGCTGAACGTGGGATCGGCGCAAAATGAAACGTGGTAGAGAAAGGCGTCGGACTACTTTTGAAGACCGGTGAGAAGTTGGAGGACGGCGAGGAATAGGAAGCGGGGGGTGGTGTTGGTGGGGAAGGGAGTACGTAGGCAACGGAAAGTTGGAGGCATAACGACAGGAGGATCTACAGGTGGCAAGGAGCCTGCTGGAGGACTACGGGGTGCGAGAGCAGGGGGGAAGATTGAAGATTGAAAAGAGTCCGGACATTGGTGCTGCTGTTGCACTCAAAGAGCCGCATAAAACGAGTGATCGACTCCGTGAAGGCGAAGGTACGGCCGGCCAAAAGCGAAATCGGACAGATCTTGCGGGTGTGGCAGAGGGCATCTTTCAAAAAGAGAATGCCAAAAACTAGGAGGGGAGTCACGAAAAAACCGGCACTAAGGGCACAGCGGTGTCGAAAGGTTTCGCGGGAATAAAAAAAACGGAAATCATCCGGCTTCTAAGGAGGGGCCATGTCTCCAGCTTAGGTTTTCCGGAGCCGCCAACCAGGGGGGGGTGAGATGACCGCGGACTCCAACAAAAGGCTTCGGTTCAGAAAAAAGAAGGCTACGAGATTCGTCCTGGACAAACACCCCGGCAGAATGCGGGGGGAAACCACACAATCTGCGGACGTTGGGCGCAGATCGAAAAAGTAGGCTCTTGAGCACAGAAAAAAAATCCAAGGCAGAAACGAGCATCAACTTTGCCCGGATGGTTGGCGTCAAAAACATTGGTTGAGTAAGGCGTTGGCACCGGTGGGTCAACTAGAACTCACATCGCAGAACCGAGGGAAAAAATGGGCCAAAAGGGAGATCGAACAACGTGATGGGAAGTCCAGTAAGGAGAAAAGGTACACTCTTGCAATGGGAGAGAAAAAACGGGAACCGGAATATTGCATAAGAAAAATGGGTAGGCACGGGTAGGTAGGCCGCCACGAAAACGCCCAAGGCCACCGTCTATGTGATGCAGGGCGGGATAGATGAAGAAAAAGAGGGAAAAACTCGTCTCGATCTGATTTGATCTCAAGGGACACCACCATGCCAAACATTCGAAATGAAGGTGAGGGGCAAAAAAAAAAGCATCCGGAGCGCGGAAAAAGGCCCTGAGTCAAAATACGTTGGCGAGACGAGGAAACAAGAAAGGGATCGCTCCCCGTATGCAGCGGTGGGCTGGAATAGGTAAGTCAAAGGGGGAGGCCTAGGAAGGGGCGATCTGGATGGTCCGCTGTGTCTTCAGGCGAAAGAAACCAGAAACACCGAAGTTCGCGTCTAGCAGGACAATCTCCAACTGAGGTTCTACGAAAAGTCGAGGTGGAAGCTTTTCTCTTGGGGGGAGCCGCCTCCATGTCTCACGATTCAGGAATGGGCCTTGTAAGATATCACTGGACGACAGGCTTCGGCGGGGGGGCTAAAGCGCCTTACTGAAAGAAAAAGTGTGAGTTCATTGATAAGTTGGTACTGAGCTCGCGCGGCATCTTCGTCGGGATTCAAATGGGCACACTGCGGCTCTGGATGCTGTGCCGGGGGGGTAGGAGCAGTAGTCTTCTCGAGAAATCAAAGCGGCACAAAAGTGGAGGCCGGCGCGACGAGGCTGGGGTGGAGTAAGCTCCGCCTGCGAACAGTGAGCAGCAATGCCCGGCTGAAAGCAGAGGCCAGGGGCTGTCCATGTAGTGTGAGAAGAGGGGCAGCCATGTATATGGGCTTCGGTACGGCACGAAAAAAGGTGTAAAACTTGGGGTATTTCACCGAACCAGGACACGTAAGGGCTGCGCCTCGTGCGAGCGACGGAAAATAAAAGCAACCTTGCACACGACAGGGCGAAAAAGGAGCGAAGAGCAGAGGGGACGAGTTATTCGCCGGGGACAGTAGACTGGCATCCGAAGATCTGCGGGGAGGCAAAGGCCTCCGTCATAATATTTCGAAAAATGACCTAGAAAAAATCGGTGGCGGAGGTGACAGCCATGGATGGTTGCAAGGAGACAAGCGCAGTTCAAAGGGGAAGCGCGGGAATTTCGATAAAAAGGACCAAAAAAACGGGAAAACGCCGGAGCTGTTCGTCAACGGGGTACGGTAAGAGAAAGGTCCGGAAGAACGAGGTCCGTAGCATGATAGGGCAGTTAGAGCGCTTTGGGGTCGTTTAAGGGATGGGCTTTGCAGTTGGACACGACGTTTGTAATAAAGGAACGCGAGAGTAAGGACAATGCACAGCAGAATGGTCACAGGGCCCGGCCTGGAAGTGAGGAGGACCCCTTGAAAATGACTCCTCAAAAGAGTGGGCTTCCGGCCGGGTCCAAATTGTTAAAGGCCAGAGACCTGCGGCCTCAAACTCCCGACGGGGGGTGCGTAAGGAGCATCTCGTAGAGATGTCCAGGAATACTAGGACAAGACGCCATGGCCGGGTTTACCGACGCTAGCGACTCCGGGAGGGTCCCGGGTAGCCGGTCGGGGGGGGAGGCCAGTAAAGAGGAGGGGGGAGCGAACAGACGGATAAAGAGGCGAAGAAGAAACGGAGGATGAAAGAGAGGGGGGAGGCTCAAGACGCGTCGGCCCGACAAATACACCACCCGACGCAAGGCTCCTTGAGAGACGAAAATCCAAAGCTCCCGGAAAGAGATACCGGGCATGAGCGCCACGATGTCAACCACGGAACTGGTCCGCGATGAGGGGCCTGGACAGCAACCCCTATGCGTGACGGTCGGGTTACTGGCCTCCACGGAAATGAATCCGTGGTCGGGTGTTGTCATGACTGGAAGGACGCGCGTAAAAAAAAGGCAAGTCATGACACGCGTCTGCGAAAAAACCTGGGGTCCAAAACCTAATTCGACATTCGGTGGTCTCTTCGGGGCTACTCTGAACTCTAAGGCGCGGGGGGGACCGAAATTCCGGATAAAGCCGATTCCGGGCCCCAGTGACCGGCGCGGTCAGCCTCTCAGATTGGGGGAAGTGCGACTGCCGCTAGGCTAGTGAAGAAGTTATACCCTCCACGCAGGGCTTTTAAAAGCAACGAAGAGGATCAGCAGGCTCAGGAGGGGGACATGTAGGCGTGCCATCTGTTACGCGCGAGAGCCTTGGGATGCGTGTAGAGAGAGGAGAAGTTCTAAACTAGCTCGACTCAGGGGAAAAACAGAAACCAGTAGTTGCAGCGTCTTAAAAGCGTCGGGATGAGATGATTACAAAAAGAAAGAAAAACGTGGTGAAAGTAGTTTGCAAACCCAAGCTCTGTTGAAGGGCCATTCGCGCGTGAGAAGGAAGGCACTCATCGCCTAAGCATGAAGCAAAGCAATCCCCAGATGTCTAGACGGAAGCTTAGGCGCGGATGACATCCAGGAAACAAACGACCGGGAAGAAGGCTCCTTACCATAATCGCAGCGGGGCAGGACCCTCGGGGCAGTTCTGCAACTGACAAACGCCAAGTTCGGGCATACAGCAACTGGGGAGATTCACCGGCACGGAGCCGAGTCGAATGACTAACCCCAAGTCCAAACCAAAAAGAGGCACTAAGCTCAGAAAAACACTGGTAAGGACGACAGACGGACAAGGAAAGGAATTGCAAAAAAAAAGGAAGCCGTCAGGCGCATATGAACAAAACCATCTCCATGACAGACGGAGACCATGGCCGAGCCCGCATGCACAAGAATGGGAAACTGGAAGACATGGTTTGTAAGAAAAAGGGGTGAGAGGTCCTTGCAGAGATGGAGCAGAACGCCCTCAGCGTGGTGTAGAGAGGGGAAGAAGACGTCACACCCATCACATATCGAACACCTAATGTTCCTTGACAGGGGAAGAAGAAAGAACCGCGTGAAGAAAAAAAAAAGAAAAAAGCTGTGGGAGAGAGCTCCAAAGTGTCGCCCATGAAGCAAGAGAGGTTCAGTGCAAAAAGGGGACGGGGGCATCCCGTTGTCTATTGCGTGGCCTTGAACTGTCCAGTTAAGAGTACAATCTTTCAAGCTCGTGTGATCAATTCCTGCCGTCATCAGGGGATAAAAAAACTAAAAAAAGTTGGGCAGGGGCGGGTGCGCGTCGTTGGAGCGGCCCGAAAGATTAAGGCATGATCGACGAAATATTCACGTTGGGGTCTTTCGAACGAGCACCCGTGTCAACGTGGGAGCGCCAAAACGTCAAAAAAGTCCCAACACGGGAACGACGTCGACAAAGAAACTGTGGAAAGAATGAAAAGGGGACGTTTCAGGAGGGGCCGCGTCGGGAGCCCCGGGGGGAACCAACAACACATTCCACAAAAAGCGAAGAAGGCTCACAAGAAACCTACACGCCAACATCCAGTCCGCGCGGGGGAGGGGATAATGGCATAGAAAATGCACAGACCACGCACGTGCGTGGAACGGGGAGCGAAGAGACATATGGGGGGGATGGTACAAATGCTAGTAACGACACCTGGGCCGGATTTCGCTGCGCAGGATCTTGAATCGACGTCTGTAACCGAAAAGACATTGTGTCCCCGTCAAATTCCGGACAAAGAGTAAAACATTTAACGGGGGGTTCAGGTTTTGGGTAAAGAATGTCCGAAACAAATTCGGGGCCAGGGGCCGCATGAAGTTGGGGAAAGTTCAAAGCCGTTGGGGGCGGCTGAATAGACAAATACAAACAAGAAAGAGAGACCTCCAACAAAGGCCACGCAAGCTCCAGGCCCTATTTCAGGGGCAAGCTTGGGGGGGCCCGGCCGGAAAAAGTCCGCAGTGTAAGGGAATGTCTTCGTCACTCGTGGGGGGAAACTGTAATTTCATGGGAAGTGAAAAAAATTCAGGCACGCTTGAAGCCGTCGTCCATAACGGCATTTCGTCCCGGTACCGTACAGTGGATGAACGTTCAAAGGGCCTTAAACGTAGTAACGCTCCAGATGGAAGACTACTTTCAGACCGTAAAAACGTTAGCAAAAACACTTTCCTGTGCGCCGAGGAAATGCATACAACCTCGGAGCTATATTAGGGCCGCCATAAATCGTGGGCCACACCACACGCCAAAAACGTCGCCCAAGGAATTCCTAAAGACGCCAAATTACAATTTCACGTCATGTTGCGACGCCTCGTACCACACCAAAAAACAGCGCGACGACAAAAGAAAAACCGCCAGAGAAAGGACCGCCCTGATCAGGGCGACAACCGAAGGGTATAATCACCAGCTCACCTGTCCGACAAAGAAGAACATCACGAATCATCCAGAAAACCCTCCCGCGCCCATCAGCGGAAGACGGCAAAGGACGCACGAAAAAGGGTCTAGGACCTAAACGCGGAAGCTTCAAATCAAAATATAACTCCCAGGAGAAAAAAAAACGGGGTGGCCACTCCAATAACGCGGTTCAAAAGCCCCGCAAACGACTAAAAGGCACATACAAATAACACTGGAGATAGAAAAAGGAAAAGAAACTAAACAACACAAAAGACGAAGTATAATAGAAAAATTCCGTTGAAAAAGGCCGCTTAGCAGTGGAACCTGAAACAACATCCACGGTGGACCCGGCCAAGCAAGCACGGAGCGGGCTGGCGTACAGCGAATTGAGCTTGTTATAGCGGAGAAAAAAACAGAGAGCCGCCCGGAGAAAAGTGATATTGCCTTGGCGTAAAAACGGCCAGACGTCCCAAAAACGCAAGCCGCGGAGCATGAACGGATCCAATCTCGGGTCAAAGACGAGTGTCCCCGAGGATAAAAGTGCCAGAGCCGATCGCAAGCCGAATACCACCAACCCGGTAAAGAGAGATAGACTGAACATAAGGGCTGGAAAGGAACGCACAGGTGCAGCTTGTGTCAGGACCCAGCAAAAGTCCTAAACGAATATCCCCGAAAAAAGCATAAATACGCTGTCAGACGCGAACCCCAAAGCGAGAAGAATCGACAAGGGACCAGGGACCAGATCCCCGCCGTACAAAACTCAACTCCCCCCATGCACCGTAGCGAGGAGCTTCAGACTCCCCAAACAAAAGTTTCGGGAAAATGCTAGCCTCGAAAATAATGAGGAGGACTGACAATGGAAAAATACAGAACCCCCCCCCTGAACCAGGGATTTGGCCAAAATAGTGCAAAACTAACATAACCACTTCAAAAGAGGAAACAACGCTTAACAAACCGGCGCCAAAACCGATGGACAGGCTAGCCAAGCTAAAAGGGCTCAAAAGAAACTCACACCGGTCAACAATGAAGAGAGCGGCGACAATCAACACTGAGGAGGGACGCGACTTTTCGAACGCCGAAGGAAGGAGGGGATTTGAGCATTTAACACTCCGGCTTCCGAGTGGAAAAACACGATCAAAAGCGAAAAAAAAACATAGGCGCCGAGATTGTAAAAACCTAATGACATTACGGGGTGGGGGGGGTGTATGGCCAACTGCAAAAAAGAAGAGCTATAACACGAGGCAGTAGCGTATCCATGAGCGTAGAAAGTTCCCGCGGTCCCACTATGCTCCACCAGCAAAAAAGAAACTCGTCCGACATAAGGATCCCACAAAGGAAAAAGGAGATATTTCCAATGGCCAGGCTGTACGGGAGCGGGGGGATGGGCAGCGGTGTGTCGAAACCGAAGACATGTCTACCCTCTACCGTGTTGGGCTTCGGGCTGGGCTCGGTATCGCGATAATGTGTCAGAGGAAAAAAAAAGAGGGTGAAATGAACTGAGCTGAACCGCTGACAAGCCGAAGCGCGAGATGCTGATGGAGTGGCAAAGGGACGGGGCGAACTCGAAGCCCTCAAAAGGATTCATTGGGGTCCGTTTTCAATCGGCGCTGACGGATGCTGCAGGAAAAAGGGGTGAGACCGAAGACTGGGCGTCTTTGGGCGGCCCGTAGTGCATGGTGACAGCGCTCTTGATCTGGGTCCAAGAGGGTGGCGCCGGGAGGGGCGCAGTTGAGGGGGGTAAAGAGGCAATTTTCAAGTTTGTCTTAAGTTCGTAACTTGGGGCGAAATTGTGAAATAGTCATTATTGTTCAGAGAAGCTCGGGTCTATTCCGGCGCGAAGGGGGGGCGGATAGTTGGGGGTTTGTGTAAAATAGGATTATGGGGCGGGAATGGTCGGGGACTCAGCGATTTGGCACGGCAGCGGAGGCTGAGGTGGGGCGGAACGTGGCGGGAGGCTGGGTTCTAAAAACAAAGGTAACAAGGCGGCTAGGTAAAACTGATCAGAAAAGGAGGAGAGGGCGTCATTAATCCGGGGAAAGGGGAGTGCGATTGGCCGCGCGGCAAGGGCAAGGTCAGATCGGGACCACTGGGACGAGTTCGGCACACGGGTCCGAAGGCGTCGTTCGGCTTCGCGGCTGGGATGTTTTTGGTGGGGGCCGAGACGCCAGAAAAAGGGCTACATTTTTGCGCGGGGAGACGCGAAAAAGGGGGTGGCCAGACGCATGCAACTGGAGGGCCTAAATACAAATGACGCGAAAAGGCTTGGGTCGGTGGAAGATTTTGGTCAGGCCCTAGGCAGTGCACAGGCGAAAGGCTCGTCCAAAGGTTTGGTAGTAGACGGCGTTCGTGAGGCTTGTCGTCTTCTTTTGTTAACCTGATTATTCCTGGTTCCAACAATTTCTACCAGTTGTGTCAAGGTCGTTTTGACGTGCGGGAAGGTTGATGATGGTGTGTACGGGCATGACGGATTGGACAATGGTGGAAATTGGCATGAGCGACGTGGATATATGTGAAAACGCGCGGGCTGGGGTTTAGGAAAGCTTCAGAAAAAAAAGAGCGGCAGGACGATTATGCGAAGTCAAGGGAGGAGTTGGAAAAATTGGTGTCGCGTAGCCGCGGGAACACTTCCTGGGGGGAGAAAGAACAGGGCGGCTATGGGGACTCTGCGGGAGGAACGTGGGCGGGCCGGGGGTGGTAGGGCGTAGCAAAAAAGGGGAAATAAAAAGGGGTCGAGGTGTGGCGGTTTGATTAGACGAGAAGGCGTCAGGGATAGAACGGTGGGTGGCCAAAAAAAAAAAGGGACCTGCTCAAAAAAAAAAAAACGAACAAAAGGCAACGGAAAGGGAAAAAGTTTAACGGGAAGACAAAAAAAGGGGGTCAGGTTCGCAAGCGGCGTATGGGCAAGGCGAAGAATCAAGACTAAGGGAAACCCGACCACATGACACAAAAAAGCTACATTCTGGGGATGCTGAAAAGAAAGACCATTGAAGAGCACTGACCACCAAACGACTATAGAAGCAAGGAAAGGACAGAAGCTTAAAAAAGAAAGACAACGTCGAAATCGAATGGTGCTTTGCGGTGGCACGTGGTGGCGGCGGCGGGGAATCCTCATGAGGAAATGGTTTTGGGGAACAAAATCAACTTACGTCACAATGAAAACAAAATGCGGGAATGGAAAAGATCATAAAAAATGAAACCAAGCAACTGGGATAAACGAAGGAACCATGTCTCGGAGGGAGTTCAACCAAGAGCCGCAAAACAGCAGAACGCAGGCAGGGAAGTCTAGACCTCGTGAAGAAATGTGGGAATGAGGCACGTAGGGCGCTTCAGGGAGGCGAAGGAAGAAAAGACAGCAAATATGTGAGATGTGTCGACTCGTCCAGAGCGGGGTGGCCACGGTCACCAAGTCGGAGTTGGGGTTTAGTACTCCACGCTGCAAACTGCAAATTCTGAGCGTTCAAAGGTGCAACGGGGTGTTTTGGAGTTTGAGGGAAGGGAAATGTCCCGGGTGTGTGGGGTACCACGGTTCTGCATACCTTTATAAGCCCTGCAGGTTAGCAGACCACTCATGGGAGGAGGTCGGTGCGCATTCTAAGGTCGTCAATGTACTATTTCGTATTGTCTATTTCAAAGAAGGGAGTTTAAAACCGCAGAATGGATTGGCGATGGAGGGCCTTCTCAAAACCGTCAAATGATAGCGGGGGTGGGGGGCATCAATTTGACTGGTGAGAGAGCCGCAAGGCCAACCAGGCTGTTGCAGCGGAAAATGAAGACCCCTTCGCGTAAGATACTAAATGAGGTTTACCGCTAAGGAAGCAATGTGCCAAGAAAAAAATCAAAGGGGCGCAACTCCTACCGGAGGCACGGGGAACTCGGGGGGGGCTGCATGCCGGAGGGCCGGGAGCTATGGATTACTAACAACAAGCTTTATTAGCTGATTCGCCTAGCGGGGCCCGCTGGAATTGCTTGTAGAGAGGGTTGGGCACGACATGTCCGGGGTAGGTAATGCCGTTATCTAAAAAAAACCAGATAAGCGATTGTCGTCCCTTGAGAGGGCTCGAGACTGACGGCGTGGACAACCAGTCGCGGGGCAGCGGTATTTGCATGTCTGCACGCCATTCTCCGATGGAATGGGAGGGTATGAGCGCGAAAAGAAAGTTGGCTGCGTGCTGGTGTCAACTTACAGAATTGAGAGGGAAGTATCAGTTTTGTGATCTTGCAAAGGAACTCTTTAAGGGGTATTCCATGGACACAGGCGAATCTCAAAGACGTTGGATCGGGGGGTAGGCAGATCACCTAAGACTATTCTCTAGTGGACGGGAAATCGCGCGGCCACGATACGTGTACTGAACCTGAAAACAAAGAAAGGAAGCGTAGATGGTGGTGGGGGAGACGCGCGGCGGACCGCGCCCCATCGCGCAGGACAGACATGGGATCGCCAAAGTGCGTCGGGGTAGTTCCAGTGTCAAAGACGGGGGAGCTACTCAAGGAACTAGCCTAGTTGGGTGTCGGGGGCACTCGGGTCACCCCGTCGAGGAGATGGCTGGAATCCAAACAGAAGGCCGCGGCACAAGACCCCAGTAAACGGCGGAGCCGAAGTCGATGATTTCAAAGAGCTCGAAGCGTCCCGCTCACCGCATTATGAGTCGCCCTTGACTCGCCCGGGGCGGCGGGGACAGAATGTTGTTGCACCGGGTAGAACTTCAGAGCAAAAGAAGAAACAATGCTCCAGGAAAACTCGGAAATCGGAGCCGGCACGCTCCGAACGGGGGGGGGACGACCGCGGGGACTATCTAGCGGAATTTAGGACGCGACGAGACTAAGATGAAAACGCCCAATGTCGAATGGATTTTTTGCGTGGGCTTTGGGGGTACAGTTAACGACGTCGTTTGTCGGGAAAACCTGTCACGAAAAGGACCGAGTCGATCACAGGACCATTCCCATGGAACGAAAGAACCCTGACATCTACGGACAGGTGCGTCAAAAGTGAACGGTCACGTCCAGGTCGGCCACGAGAACGCGGCTCGCAGCAGGGGTGGTTCTTCATGTCTGTCGGGAGGGAGAGAGCGATCCATGATCTTGCCGGGCAATAACAAGGGCGCTGCGGACGGACAAGAGTCAAGGAATATATAGCCCGGGGCAGGGTTCGGTCAGGGGACGAAACCGGAGGACGGGAAAGCGGGAATCTCTGCGGCTCTGAAGTCAAAAAATCAAAACAAGAGGAGAAAAATATAGATCCTATCGCTCTACTCGGTGCAGTGCTGGGGCAATACGACACCGCCACGCGAGAAATACATTCGAGATCAACCCTCAATGCGCCCCGGATTCGGGAGGCCGCCAGATCGCTCGCGATGGGAGAAAAAACGAACACAAACACGGGGTCGTCTGAAAAAAAAGAAAAGAGGAGCGCGGCCACATGTGCGTTCCTGCCTGTAAACAAACGACTCCCCTGAGGACGTCGCATTTGAGGGGGGCCAAAAAAAAAAGGGACCCTTTGTGAACCCGTTGGAGGGTGATATGTTGGGGAAAATGAAATAGAAATGCTCGCCCATACAGCGTCGTATCCCACTGTCCAAACGACAGAGACAAGGAGAGGGGGGAAGAGGGGAGAGTCTCATAAATTGTGCTACGAAAGTGAGGGCTGCAGAAGACGCCGTCTCGAATGACGCCTTGTTGCAAACAGACGAGTCGGGGTAGAAGGGAAGGCCTCAAAATAGGGAAAAAAAAAATATATCCGGACCGCGCAAATTTTCTGTCAGGTGACAACGGTGCATAAAGAAAGGCTGGTCCGCGGCCCCGCGGATACAAGGTCCCAGTGGCTGAAAGAAAAGGGAGAACAAGCGGGGAAGTCGGAATCGCCTTCAGAGGGGTCAGACGGTCGGCCAATAAGGGGGGTCACTTGCCACAACCGTTTCTCGGCGATCAGGGGGGGGACGATGGGGAAGGATCTATGCAGTGCAGCCCGAGGGGGGGGACCGACTCGTAACACCATAGAAAGCCAGGTCATCTGGAAAAAAAGGCCGTAATCAAAAAGGGCCATCAACATGGACACACTACAGAAAAGTTATAAAAGGGCCTTAAGGGGAGCGAAGTGGGGGCATTACGGGAACCCATCGAAGTCAAAACATCGTCGCTTGGGCAACGCCACCTAGGGGGCCGCTGCACGCTAAGATGTCTAGGGCTAGAAGAAAAATGATATCGAGAAAAGGCAGGCAAGACGTTTAACCCCAATAGGCCAAGAACGGTCAGCTGTGCAGCGCAGGCACCAACCTGAACTCACTATGGGAGGGGGAGTAGAAACATCACGAAGAAGAGGGGAGCGCAAGAGACAAACAAGGCAAACATGCAGGCGACCATGGCGAGGTGCCCGCGGCGGGGGGGGCCAACTGCGACTTGGGTTAGCCCCGTGGTGGAATTGCGCGCATATCGAGAGGCGACCGGAGGGAGGGTCTGGAGGCGTTCGAAGCAATAACACCGACCAAAATGGGCCAGGAGCGTGGAAAGAGAAAGGGAGCGCATAGTCAACAGGGGGGCCGGGGCAACCGATAAGCATCACTGATCCGAAGCTTTGGCGCCGCGTGAAACCTCCGCGGCGTCAACGATCAGGCCTTAAGAAAAATTTGGCAGTCCGGATGAGGGCCAACGCCGTCGGCCCCCCCTTCGAACCGTGGAGTAAAATGTCTTGGCAGTGAATGAGTTCAAAATCAGTCATGTCGGGGAAGAATAGAAATTGAGTACTAAGGGCGGCCCCTGGTGACTGCACAACAACGTTGGAAATTGCGACGGCGCTCAGATTGTAACTTCGAATATAATTGGGGGGCCTGCTTAACGAGGGGGGGGGGACTGTCTTAAAAAATAAGAGAAGGTCAAGTGGGGTGGCGACCAGGAAAGCCCCAGCGTCCCAGTACACTTGACGACGTCGGGGGACAAACGGTGGCCTGGGACGACCGTGTGTTGTCCGGAGGCGGCAAAACCGAAGTTCCTAGGGCACGGGAAGCCCGTGGGGTCACACAGAGAAACCCTGAGGATCTACATGTCCAATGAAGCAAAACATGTGGAAAGGAGAAGTATGTTTTAATGTGACAGCCACACAAAAGCGCGATGTCTGCGGGTGAATACGAAAGCGTGGCAGTAGTAGAAAAAAAAGCAAGGAAAAGCATCTTGACCGTTGCGGGGGGACACGGACACGAAATCGGGGAGAGGGCCGAAAAGATAAAGTTCCGTGGAAGCACGATGATTCTAGTCGGGGACGGCAGTGAGTCGGATGAGGTCTCCGGGAAACCGGCAAGCTAGAAATGAACAAGGGGGTCCCCAGCACGGCCGGAGCATTTTTGTTTTTGGTCCTGCAGGCTGTGTTTTTACGAGGGCTTCAGACAAAAAGTGCATGAAGGTGAGATGCAAGTTTCCTGGACAGTTGTTTAGGTGAAACAGAATAGGCAAACGAAACGAAGTACTCCCATATGTACCTAAACGACAACCCGCTATCACCAAACTAGGGGAAGGTTTCAGCCCTCCATATCGCCGGTGCAGTTGGTTCTATAACTCGGGGGGGTCTAGGCGGGGCATCTGCAAAGGAGGGGCAGGAAAGCATGCAGTCAAAAAAAGTAAGTCGCCGATGGTAGAACCTCCAGTAAGCTTCCAGGGCATCATAGCTCGTCTGGAAAGACCGCAGGCTGAAAAGTAACGCCTTTCCCTTCCCGGGGGGCAGTTACACGGAATCCCTTCCGTTCTACCGCAAGGCAGAAGGCACAAAAAACCCCAAAAAAGGGGAAGCATCACTTGCCGAAGTTAACAAACGCGCACAACAGACCAACGACAAAGATAAGTCCTAGAAGACAGGCAATAAGTCCCCACTTTTTGCAGGAAGAATAGAGCCCAACGCGCGCGGCACGGAAAAACGTCATCGAACGCCAGCACGTGCACGCCCGAAATCGGAGGCAAAAGGAGCCAAAAAAAGCATTACGAGGGAAAAGCGCTCCTTCAGAATCCTCGAATCCCGAAATGAACAAGCCCATGACGGGGTGCACGATACCGCCATCATCAAGCCTTCTAAATGCAACAGCCAAAAAAGGGCGCTCAAGAAACCCTAGAGCCTCAAAACCGTCGAGAGCAAAATCGATAAACCGAATTAGCGGAACGGCCCCGAACCATGCCCAGTGGGAATCTAGAAAAGGGAAAGAGGCCCATGAGAAGGGAGGATCGCGAAAGAACCACTATTTAAAAAACTAAAAATTAGGAAATGGAAACTTGCTAGAAGATAGCGGATCTCAGGTCAAACGGAAAAAAAGGTAAGCACCGAAAGGCATACGGCAAAGATGTACAGAGGCACCGCACTTGAATTTTTAAAAGAGGGGCCAAAAAAGGGCGGGCGAAAAGACTCCCAAGCAAAGAAAATGGACGGCAAATAGGTGGCCTTGGGGGGCACCCGGCGGCAAAAATCTCCAAAAACGAAGCACCCGCGGAAGAAAAAAGATCCTGGCAGCAAAGCGACTCCACCTGGAGCAGTGGGGGGACCAGGCCTCCAGAAAGGGGAACGGCGAGGCGTCTGCGATACACAGCAATCACTCTAGAAAGGAGAAGGCCTCGGAACTCCTTGGCCCTGAAAAGGGGGGGAGCCCAGGGAGTGATGTCGAAGACCACGTCCACGGGGCCATCGGCCTCCAAACTGATGAAAAAAAGGCCATCCGAAAAAGACCGGGAAAACGGTCGAGAAGAAGGGTAACAGCAAGTAGGCCAACTGCAACAAACCCAGGACGCATCACCCTACCAAATTAGAGCGAAAAGACGCCTTTTGGGTAGGGGGGTCTTGAACCACTCCACAAAAGATACATGTAGGTGCCTTCAAAAGGTACAAGTTGAACCCCCAACGTAGAGTAGCTTCAATTGATGAAAGAATTCAGGCAAAAAATCGCGTTTAAAAATAAACACTTCACTGGGGGGGAGCCGCTCCAAACCACACTTTGGCCAGAGGGCCTAGGACACTATAGAAGGCGGCTGCTCATAGACTCACAAGTCCACAAAACGCGAAGAGACGGAGCCACGGTACAGGGAAAGGGTTGCGGATAGCAGATCCGCGCTTTGGAGCCCGAAGACGAGCTTAAAATTTTGTGCATTCTGCAAAAGCAAGGGGCCTAGTTGAAATCGACAAGAACGGGCCCAAGGGTGCGCAAAGCACTCGCGATGCCTTTACGACGCAATACATTTGAGCGGTGTAGACAATTTTTGGAAATGGGGGGAGAAGGGTCCCCGAGGCAACACAATCTAAGCGCAAACGAATGAATCACCACGGCCCAACCCGTGAAAAAGGTTCCTGCTAGTAGAGGAACAGAGGCCTCTTGGAGCCTCGGCGGGGGAGTAAAATCGAAGTTTTACCGTTTCCTTCATTTCAGCTCGTGC
>Ga0179591_1271209_pt1 | contig 24839 bp, 23 predicted proteins | sample CZOMad2_1_08_16f_FD_182891 | JGI IMG/M metagenome (GOLD analysis project Ga0179591, IMG submission 182891) | Vadose zone soil fungal communities from Angelo Coast Range Reserve, California, USA - CZOMad2_1_08_16fungal (PacBio error correction) | ecosystem: Environmental > Terrestrial > Soil >...
CAGCCTGGGTCGGCGACGGGTCGAGACGAGTAGGAAATATCCGTGATCGACAGCCAAGTGGGGGGACAGGAGGAAGAGAGAAAAAAAAAGGGGAAGGGGGACTGAACAAGGCAACCAAAAAGACAAGTCCCTCCCCAGATGAAGGGATGGTGCTAAGCCTGACGGGAATGAGGAAGGGCAGCTCTTGAAGGTGCAAGAAAACTCCCACGAAAAAATCAAATCTCGGCATTGGAACGGAGGCTGAGAGTGAAATCGGAAGAGAAGAAATGGGGGACCCAAGCAGGTAACGAATGCCTCCGTGGGCAGAAAAGAATCTCTTTTTTGTGTGGTGGGGGGAAAGAGTTCAGTACCAATGAGGAATAATAGAAAATGGCCAGAAGGGCAGGCATGGGGAGAACGGGAGCAATCCTCTCCTTCTACAGAAGAACGTAGCGAAGCCGTCCGGCTTTAACGAGGAGCGAAGGAATCAAACTAACTTTTAGCACCGCGGCGGACGCGGATCGCCGGGTAGTTCGTTAGAGGAACGATACACTCTGGCAGAACACAGGCTATAGGAAAAGGGTCCGCACTGGCGTTGCCGCGCGGAGGTACGATAAGGGGAAATCCGGTAATGAATCAGCCGGCAAGAATCTCTTAGCAATCTTCATAGGAGAACCTCTAGGTCACTGGACCGTGACCAGTGGAGACTACGTCCACACTAATATAGGGGTCTCGACTAGGAATGCTCCGTTTTACCTACCCCGAACGAAGGGAACGGATTCCCATCTAGGGAAATAAAAAGTTCAAAAGTGATCGCCGATCTAGCTGCAAAGGTCGAAAGATTAGATCTGAGCAAAAAACTCCTTCCTTACAATTGAGGATGGGAGGACTGTCGAAACTCTCGGGGAATCAAAGGGGACCAGGAAGAATAGTGGCGCCTTTCTCGCCAGAGTAGAAGGACGTCAAAGTAAACCAAAACCGTACGGCGAGATGGTCAGCGGGAGTAAAAAACAACTGGAGGCGACAGTGGTCTGCCGATGCCGGAAAAAACGCAACAAAGCAGAGAGAAAGTTTTGGGGAAAAGACGAGAAAAAGGGCGCAAAAAACCGGTGGAAGCACTCAGAGAAGAGGAAGAGAGACTTCTAATAAAAAAAGCCTCAATCTGAGAGGGGGGGGGGGGGGTACCTCTTCGAGGAAAAATTCTGGAAAAAATTTAAAGCTAGGATTGACGTGAAGGGATCACTCAATCAGAGGCTCTCTGCATGGTCACTCATAAGCGATCTACTATACAGACTTCGAAAAACTAGAGCTCTACCTCCAAACCAGAAATCGTCGTTATCTTCGCGCTGATCTCCGCGCTAGAAGGGAACTCAATAAATTCTACTCCTCCTTCTGATCCGAAGCATAAGGCACGAGACTGCGAAATTTCGTGGCTTTCTGTGTCGATCTCCAAGAGGGCTGAAGGAAACCACATCGAGACGAGGTGTACGGTGGGGAAATTCCACTCGAAGGCGCTCCGGAGAGACCAGACGTCGAAAGAGGGGACGGGGGACTCGAGAAAAAAGTTAGACTAAGACCCAAAATTAGGGGGATCAGGGAGCGGGAGGAGGGAGCCACTGAGAGACTCCCGGACCGTCGAGATAAAGGAATGTAAAAAGGCCGCGACCATTAAACCCCCCCGCAAGAGAGCGGGGATAGCAAAAGCAGAGAACCTTGCCGTGTCAGCAGTCTGTCGAGAGGGAGGAGAGGACGCCGGACCGTACGGCCTGCCCACTAGAACGCGTCGAATGCCCGTAAAAGCAGGTGCTTTAGAAGGGGAAGTTTCGCCTTCTCAGTACAACAGGGACTCGTCAGGGGTCGTTGGAGGAGACCGACGAGATGTCTCCGCCGCACCCGCAAAGGGTTCCAATCGTCTCCGAGGACTGCTCCGCCTCCGAGCCGAGTCTGCAGGGTAGAACATCCAAGGTAACTCCTGGGGTTCTCATAATTCCTACTTTTTCCCGGTCCCAAGCGACTCCAAAAACCAACGGTGAAGGAGGAGTCTTTGGGTCCATAGTCCCCGAGAACTCCACTAACAATATAAAAATGGGGACCGGCCTCCACAGAATTGGGGGGGGGAACACAGGGGGTGGTGTCCTATTACACGAGGGACCTGCCGCGATCGGCCAGGATCTTAAGCCGAGGAATCCAGACTGAACTACAGATCAAGCGGGGCAGGTCAGGTCGATCCGAGGGGTCGGCGTAAAGCAACCGTCAAACGCAGGGGGGAAAAACGTCAATATCTTCGTAGACTGAAAAATACCCCTCCACCGGACGACAGGGAGCGATCTCGAGTCCGGTGGGAAGGGAAGGTCTACGGGCCGCGGACGGATAGAGCCAGCAGAGGAAGTGAGACCGGGCTGGGAACACTGAAAGGGAGGTGGCTTATCGAGGAGGTTTCACTATGAAATGACTCTAAGTATGAGAACGGACATCTTCAGGGAGATTCTCAGGGGCCTTTGTTGAAAGCGATCAAGAGGCCCTGCAGCCCAGCATGTAACCGCGCCAGGGGAGCGTCTCTCCAGGGTTAAGTCAACTAGCGAGATAAGGAGGGGAGAGGCTTTGGTGGGAAAACACTATCGAAGGGGAATTATTCGCCGCTTCCCATTCAGAGGTCCGACTGATACGCGATTGGGCGAGAGCAAAGTTGCCAATAGGGAGCACTCTTGGGATTATGAAGGCCACGACCTTATAGCGCGCTGCGCGGGGGATGAGCGGAAGACTCGGTACGTCTTGAAAAAAAAGACCGCGTCGCGGAAAAGGACAACACATATAAAAAACCGACTCGAAGAACGTGCGAGTGCTCGCCCGGATAGAGAGTAGGCGGAAGACGCGGTTATACAGGCCAGGCGGCCTCGCCGGAACGGAGTTCTCGCGTGCGAAATATCACTGCGCCGCCGCCCACACGAGCCCCCAGGTCTGGAAACGTTAACGAAAATTCAAGGGGATGTCGACTCCTTCTCAACGAGGAGGAGAGAAAGGATAACACTCTGAAATCTCGAGAACGGCGTCAGGGAAAGCCAAGTGTCCTCGCTCCAAAAAAAGAAAACGGGAAACGGACTGGGGGAAGACAGGGAAAAGAAGACCCTGCCCGCGAGAAAGTTGGACGTAAGAAGTATCCCTATTCCGAGAAGAGTTCTACAATTGCAGACCAAGTCCTCGATTTATAGCAAAAAAAAGTCAACGGAGACTCATTTCTACTTCACGCCACCGCCATCAACATAAGCAGGTCTTACAGTCCTTCTGGGGGAGCGGGAGAGAAAGTTAGGGCGAACTAGGAAAAGGGGATGAGTCTCTACATCCAACCAAGCCGTCTTCGATATCGATGGTAGAACGGTCACTTTCTAATTGTGCGGTGAAGGGGAACTTACTCATCCGAAGAGGAACCCATCAATCAACGTGTGGACCGTTCCGACTTTAAAATCCGTCGACCTCTGAGGAAGCGCCTCTTCTCGGCAGCACTGCCAGGGCGGGAAGTCGGGAGGTAACTTTGTTTCCCCGCGAAGGCGTCACAGCTCGCACAGGAAAAGGCACTCTTTTGTCGAAACGCGGTCGTCTATAGGGGAAAGAACTAACACCAAACGATTCTGAATCCCGGGGGGAATGGAGAAAGGGAGAAGAAAACCTAGGGTCAAAAGGCAGCTCTCTTCAAAGAAGAGAAGTAAGCGATGAGGCGTATGGGGGCGGCGGCGGCGGGAGGAAGAGGCGAAGAAACTCTCTGGGCCTTCCCGTTGAGGAAACGGAGTACAGTCCTCTGAAACTAGAAGAACGACAGATAGGGGGGGGCGGCGTCCATCGAAGTCTGCAACCCGTCACGACCTCCTTTCAAAGCTGTGGGAAAGAAGTAAATTTAGAGAGATAGGGGGTTGAGGTTTAGTCACCTAACGCTATCCCCTCGGATGTAAACGGCGTGACGCCACCTCCTTCATCCTCAGATAGGGGATGTCAACTTTAAGTTGAATGGGGTTGGAATTGCTAAGGAAAGGAAAGGGAAAACTTTTCGGAGGGGGACAAGAAAACCAAGCAAAAAAAGAATGACGCTGGGCGTATGACCAAACTCATTTCCTCACTCGACGATAAAGAGAAGTGAATGAAGACGTCTGACGAGGAAAAAGTCTGTCAGCAGGGGAGCGGCCAAACAAAGGGTCAAAAGCGGCTGACTAAGAGATCAGGGAGGGGAAGGCTTGGAAGAAGGAAGAAGGAAGCAAGACTCTCGGCAAGGACCTAAACTTGCAGCGGAATGAGCGGGGGGGCGATAGGGAGGACGCTACCCTGAATGCAAAATCCGGCTGAAGATCTCGGGGGGGGGAAAAAGCCTACCCGAGAAGAGGAGTTGTTAAAAAGAGAACAAAGGAGTTGTGTGGTCTGGGTGTCGGAATGTACTGGTCGGGGGGGGAAAAAGACACAGTTATAAAGGAAACGAAGAGTTTTGTTGATCCGAGGCAGGAGGTTTTCCCTATCTTCACCCAAGGAAAAGCAGAAAAAATGGTGGGAGGAAAAAGAGAGTAACTCCACCCTCCTGCTAAGGCTGGTGGAGAGCAGCGGGTAGGGATAAGGGGCACCAATAAAACTGCAACTTGGTACTACTGGGACCGAGGTAGGAGAATCCCGCTCGGGAGGATTTAATGAAGGGAGTGTAGTTCTCGATAAATGATAACAAAAGAAAAAAGAATACATCCGCCTTTCTCGACGGCAAACGAAGAAGCGCGAGGACTTCGAAGAACTGGTTTAGAGTCACAGCACAGGAGGAAAGGGGAAAATAACGGGGGGAACCAAACGATGGTCGTCCCCTCCTGTCGCTTGCAAAGTGATTGACGCTAAACTCAAGCTGATCTAGTGCGCGAATGTCAGGGAACTAGTGACGGTCTTTGCGGAGAAGAGAACTCTTAAAACTGTCCTTACGAACGCTTCAGCCTTATGAAAAAAAAAAGAAAATATCTGCTCACGAGTGGCGGGGGGGGGGAGATTCCTCCGAAGTATCCGTTCGGCCTCAAGACGTAAGAAAGACCATCATAGAGATTAAACTACGAGAGTGAAAGAGCTCCACCTTAGAGGACATACCTCGGCATTCGTTAACAAAAAAAAAAGATCCCGCACCAAAAAGAAAACCTTCTAGATAGATATCATAGAAACCACACAACGAAAAGGAGAAGGGATTAGAGCATGTCAGGACTTCTGTAGATCGGATACGTAGAAGCCGAGGCGGAATTAAAAAGAATATCCTGAGGTAGGGTTGGCAGTACTTGGATCACAAAACCAAAGAGAAGAATCATCATCTTTTAGGTGAAGTTGAGAGGGCCGAAAGGGCGAATAGGGGAAGCGATAGAGAGAGGGAAGAGTATGGAAGAGGAAGGGATGGAAAGCGTACCTCAGCGGGGGCCGGGAAAAACGCGGGGCGATCTGGGGCGGAGTCACGCGAAAACCGTTAGCCACGGACTTCGCATTCTTAGGCGAAAGCGAGGGAGGAAACTTCTGTCAAAAGAGTAAAAAAAAAATAAAGCCGCAGGGAAGGTAATCAGCCTCGGGCGCACGGCTTGTCCAGGGTGGGAGGGAAAGCCTCGGGGGGCGAACCGTGAGCGAATCCGTTCGGACGATTCAGTTCAGTGCCTTCGCGCGAACAGCGGCCGGCACAAGTACGAGGGGAAGGATGAAGCGGAGAAATCCTACCCCAGGAACACAGTCGAGGGAGGAGAGATCCGGCGATCGTCGGGTGACACGTGTATCGACGCAGAAGGACAAAAGGGAGAAGATAAGGGGGACACACGAACCTCCACCCAATCGAGAAGCGGAAGGCGGGACTCTCGTTGACTAACACAGAGGGGAAAGGGTCGGTCCTGCAGATTCGCACCTGAGATAAAACCAGATGGATATTTAAAAAACCAACTAGACTGATGTTATAGGTACAACCTTCGCTTGACGCGGCCCTACAAGTTTCCCTTGCAACAGAACATTACTGGGGCGAAAGAAAAAGCTCGGTGGGAGGTGCCGATACGGGAACACCACCAAAAACGGAAGCGCAAGTGGGGAACTTCATCGGGGCCGGCAAAGACCATAGAAACGACGCCGCCTCGGCACTGCAACTCCGTGGCCGCGAAACAAGAGAAGGGGCGAGGGGTCTGAAAGAACGAACGATAGGAGAGGTTAAAAGCAAGGAAGTGGGCACCTCGGTCGGTTCGAAGAATAAGTCACAGCGCAAAGAAATTCCGCCCACGTCAGTCTCTGAGCTCTGCGTCAGACGAACATAGTGTGGCAACCACCCGCTCGAAAAGCCTAGGTAGCGAGTAACAAATCGAGTAGGGGTTCTAGGACTTTACTGCAGGGTCCCGCAGGGGGAAGGAACCTCAATCAAAAAAGGCTGGGAACAGTGATCTGGCGGGGATACATCTACAAGGACTTTGGCTATCCACCGACTGAAAAAAGAGGAACAAAAAAAAAACATGTGTGGCGCGAAGCAGGGGGATCAAAAAAGGGGGAAAAAGGGAAGGTAAAGTCTCAAAACCACCGGAAAAACGGACAAGCACCTATCTGAAGGAGTGAGGAGGGGCTCCTGACCTCCTGAAGGGCAGAGGGGAAGGGAGTGCTTGACTTTTGAAAAACCTCACAAAAAAATCTCTCATAAGAGAAAAACTGACTGTAAAGTTTGAGTGGAAAGCCTTCTGTCTTTGGGGATCACCAATAAAGAACGAAGCCAGGGTCCAAAGGTGAACTTGAAGGGGGGGAACTTCAAATAATAAATGGTATGCCTCCGAGTTCGAGGAAAAGGGGGGAAAGAAATTCTCCCTAAGCCAGGAGAAAACTATATTGCCGAGAAAGGAGGGAATCCGTCTGTGGAAATTCAGGGTCACGGCATGGGTGCCCGCCGTTGATAGCGCTTCTCATCGGGGAGTGTGCTGTTTGGTATCTGCGTAAAAATCTGCAGAAAAGAAGTAGGACGATAGCCCGCAAGGTAAGGTCGGTTGAACTCCGTCAATTGAGAGTGAAAAGTGTACGGGCCTATCTCGAAGCGGGGAAAAAAGAACTCCGGCCGACGTCAGGCAAAAAAAAACCGACAAGTTCAGTAGCACGAGGGAGGGAAAATTGAACCAGGAAGAGGCAATCCAACGAACGGGAAAGGGGGTTCATCTACGTCATGGCAGGAAGGGGATTCTTGACGCAAAAAACACAATAGCCCGGAGAAATGCAAAACGCTATCCGGAAGCAAGGCTCTGGTATTCGCGAGGAGAACACTGTTACCGCGGTCCCTAAAAAGCTGAAAAGGGGGGCACGAAGGCAATGCCTTCAAGTTGGATATGAGGGCGGGTCTTTCCCTGGCGAGAAAATTGAGGCAGCGTGTCCTCATTGCTCGTCCCGAGAGGACGCAATTGCGAGACTGGGAGACAGATACGGGCGCAGGAAGAGGACTCTTACGCAACGGCCGCGGAACTTCGTCTAGGCTAACACGCGAAAAAACAAAGATCATGAAGAGGAGGAGGAGCGCACGTTAGTCGAGGGGGCGTCGAGTAGTATCATCGCCGAGCAGCAAATCTAAAGGAAAAGTCTCAGAGAGAAAATGAATGTTTAAAGAGTTTCCCGGAGCAAAGGTTCCCGGTAGAACTACAGTGAGGTTCGGCAAGGATCAAACCTAAAACGCGAGAGGGAATGATGGAGCCTCAGACCGCGCCTACTAGAACTCAAGGGAGACCGCGCAAATCGAAAAAAAAAAGGGGTAGCGCGATGCTAGCGTGACATCGAAGAGCATGCCGCCCTACAACGAGGGGGAATGACAAAATAAAAAAGCAAGGACGCTCAAACCCCCAAAACACCCGAGCGGGGCAAAACGCGAGTGGAAAGAAATTTAACGAGTGGCCTCGACCCTATGAACGACGGCTTATATGGGAAAGGGGGGGGAGAAAGCGCGACGCTCCGGGTCGTAGCTCCAAACCATCTAGAGGCAGAACAAGACTATTGAGAAGAAACGATCGCGACAAAAAAGCGAGAAGTTATCCGGAGGAAGGGCTGCAGTTCTCCTAGGAAAGGATGGAAACTTACCTGTGTGTCTAAGCAAAGGAGATGGGATTCGGGTCCGGAAGGAAGGTACATGCTCAATCTTCAAGAACGTCAAAAAGCAATTTTCCTTTTTCAGGGAAGTCGTAGACTGGTAGCTCAAGATCAAAAATCAAAGTCGGGAAGCACTGCCCACGAACGCGTCGAATAAAGGGGGAAACTAAGAGGGCATGAGGAATGGGGGAGCCGTCGAAATGAAAGAATTTAACCTCAGAAGGAAAAACTTTGGCCGCCCTCATGGGCGCAAACGAGCACAATGGAGTAAGAGGGGCGAACACTCGGACTCGATACTAGAAAGCAATCGATCGCTGGCGCATAAAATAACAACTTATTTCCCCCCGGGCTCGAAGACTCTAGACGAAAAAGAATTCGAAAAAAAACACGTAGAGTAAATATATATTGGGGTGCGAGCAAGCGAGACGGTCTAAAAAACTCATGCTGGGTCACAGAAGGGAAAACTATCGTCGCTGGTGTGCAAAAATCGCAAAGACTCTCTAACACATCTGGTGGGGGGAGGAGGGAAAAATTCATGAAGCAACTGAACCGGTAAACCGGGTCCGGTATTCGATTCCAGGCGTCACTGGAAAAAGACGCCATGCGAAAGGAGGAAGAGACGCAGAGGGGCGCAGTAAGGGAGACGGCCGGGTCAACCGAGAGCGGAGGTAGAAACCGGGGGAAAAGGAACACCATTTTGCAGGAGAAAAATTTACTTAAGCCGAAGTATAACGAAAAAATCAAAACTATGAGAGCTTTCCGGGGGGGGGAGCGCGGAATAGAAGTCAATATAAAAACAAAAACGGAAGCTTGTGGTCGCGACTCTCATGGTAGAGTTAGGGGAGCGCCGTCGTCGCCATTGAGAGCAGGATCCCTATCTTCGTAAGGGAAGGCATTCCCAGGCAGCGCCTTCTCTGGTTATCTATAGATAGTCAGGAGAAAACTGAAGGGTCAGAAAGAATTAAAAGAGGTGCTGGGCGCGGCCGAGCCCGCTTGACCTCCTTCCTCGGACGATAGGAGTTTCTACGTCTTGAAGGGGGTACAAGTACTAACTCATAAGCGCGTATAATGGCGCGTAGCCGCGCGGTCGAGTAAACGGAGATATCGTTTCGTGGCGAGAGTGAGGACTCAGCAAAGAGCGCCTCTCGGCCTGATCGTTGAGTGCTTCAAAACTTAGAATAGAAAAATGAGCCGCCTCCAAAACCTGAAAAGTTGGGAACGATCTCCCGAGGAAAAAGTTCAGGAATCTTGAGGGAGTTCAGTCGCAAAAAGGAGGGCTAGGAGGCAATGACTAGCTCTGGCCAAGGATCAAAGCGTGTCCGAAAGAGCAAAAGTTCTTCATTAAGGCTGGGGGGAGCGTCTTGGGAAGACGAAAGCAACGCCGCGGACGTGCAAAAGTGAAGGAAGCAACTCCGATCCGCGAAAGCTGGGTGCCGCGAATGAAATGGAGCTCGAGGGGGGGGGCGAGAAGGGCAAGGTACTAACTGTCAGCAAGGGGGGTGCAGGGAGAGAACCCGGGATAGCCTCCCATGTCTACAAGGAGGGGATCTTAATCGATGGGGAGGGAGAACAACCTGGGGGGACCAGGGCGGAAATCTCGCGCGATTCAACATGCCGGAGTATATCTACCATCGGAAGCCTAGGTTATTTCAGAGGGAACGACTTAGACGTCGAGAAGACACTCACGTCGGGTTGGACAGGAAGACGTTCCGTCTACCTCCTTCCGAAGGCAGGCTCCTAGAAAAGCCGGAAAGAGCTTCAGATTCCCCTGGGGAGGCATAAAAAAATCACACGCGCGCGGCAAACGCCAGCAGACGCCGCGGTGTGGAGAAACGGTTCGTTCGAGAGACTACCTCAGGGTACTCGAGAACGAGAATAACGCTCGACCAAAGAAGAAGTAACACAAAAAGGCGTTCACGAGAAAGAAGGTCACCTTCAGTAAAGGACAAGCGCGAGGAATCATTGTGGGGCAAAGCGGAGGATGAGCACTGGTAATCCAGGAGAATCTCGCGAGGTCCTTAAACGACTCACCACTGCCTAAGGGAGGAAAAGATGAGGTGTCTAAACGTAGAAGTCCGTCATAGGCGGGGGGCTGACCCCCTAACGGCAGAAACACACGCAAGGGGGAGTTGAAGCCTGCCTTTTCGGAGCGATAGCGGGGGGGATTGTTACCGGGAAACCAGCTCAACGGAACATCGACCTTCCCGGCGGCGACGGACCACATATCGTCCTGCTCTCTTTAGGGGGAACGTGGTGCTTGACGGCCAGGAATGAAAGGGTGCCGAGAGCGACGCGCCACCACGGGGCAAAAAAAAAAACGTTCAGCAAAGATCAAGTGGCCGGAAAGGAAGAAGACTCACTCGCTACTTTCATGGGAGGAAGAAGGAGCCCGATGCACCACTACGCATGCATCCCACTAGAATAGGCGGATGGGGAACCAGGGACGTTCCTTGACTGGAGGATATAAGGAAAGCCTACTGGACGCAAAGCTCTCAAAAACACTTCGAAGCCGTCGGGTGGGGGGGCGAGATGGATAGACGAACCAGGCCTAGTCAATAATTCATAGTTGAGGAAGACAAAAGAGGGCTGTAGTGGGATGAGGAACCCAACGGAGGGAATGATTGGGAGTCAACTTCCAGGGAGGGGGGGATTCTGGCAGGGCCCCTATGATTACTGGAGCACCCCGTGACGGTTTGAAGAGGAAGAGGATCGTCAACCAGTCACCGACTTGATTGGGTACTTAGTCAAGATCACCAAACACGCGGCAAGTGATGTGGAGAGTATTTGCATCCAGGGAAGGAAGAGTAGAGAAGCACCCTAGGGCAGAGCCATTGAAAAAAAAGGACGACGGGAATCGACTGTTCTCGACGAACGGGGGTGTTGGGAGGGGGGGATGTCAAGTCTCGTGTAGGAGGACGAGGGCTCTGATGGGCGGACGCGGGAAGAGGAAGAAACGAAGAAAGCGCTCTGAAAACTCACGTAAAAAAGTTTCAAAAACACCGAACGGCCACGGAGGACTGGACCGCCACAAGAACCAGAAAAAAAGGGACGTGGGGCTTCGGAGAGAAGGGGGGACTATTTGGGGAGAGGAGAACGAAAATCACGCGAGCGACGAAAGAAATACGGGGTTCTATCTGACTAGGTTCGATCGAAAAGAGAACTAGTACAGCCCTGAAAAAGCTTCATGAGGGGGAAAAAAGGGGGCGGACTCTTCTGGGCACTTCAAGATAGAAGATGAGCGGGTCTTGTGGACGAGCGCGCTGTACCCCGACGCCCAGCACATAGTCACGCCGATAAGTGAGGATAAAGGAAGTAAAGAGTACTACTAAACTGATCGGAACCTTCTCATAAACCTGAATTTAGTGGACCGAGAGAGGTTGAGGAAGAGCCCCCAACCGTGACTGAATTAGGAGTCACCACAATCTCAGACAACAAACCGGAGGATGTAAATGATAGGGAGTGACCTGAGCAAGGACTCTACCGAGAGCAATAGGGATCATTCCACTGAGAGGGACTACTATCATGGGAGGAGAGGAAAGAGTAGGAGGTAGAAGACTTGTAAAAGCTCTTTGTATCTTAACAAAGATACGCGAGAGACAAAAACAATGACGCGCTTGGAACAAGGGTCTCCCTAAGGGTACGGGGGAAGATGACAAGAGGGGGCGACTGCCACTGAGAACCAGCGCAAGAAAACGAGGGACAACTGACTAAAAAGACCAGTAACGACTGGTAAGTAAGATTCCACCATCTCAAAATCGGCAGGAAACCTTGAAAGGCCGGGGGACCCTGCGGGGGAAAGGCAAGCATGGCTCGGTATAAGGAAATTCGGGGAGCCGGAAAGGCGAATCGCAGGGGCCGTCAACACAGAGCCGGGAAAAAGCACAGCCTTGGGGGAGAGACGCTGCTAGAAGAAAACCAATCACGGAAGGAGAACACGACTATAAGTCTGAGAATGAAAGAACGGAAAAGGATTTAAACCATGCAAGTGGAATTCAATTCATCTCCCTGAAGCAGGAAAGAAGACAAAATCTGGTTCGCCCGGAGATGTATTTTACTCTCATAAAAATCTGAAGGTCAGGGGAGGGTGATGCTAGTGGAAACCGTTCGTACGAAAAGGGGGACAAACGAACTTGGATAGCTGGAGCTCCAAAAAATCATTTCTTCCCAAAGACGATCCCTACCTAACAATAAAGAAATAAGAACTGAGGGGGTGGCAGAAAGATCTCAGGCGATGGGGTCATCAACCTCAGAGGTCTCCCGTACCTTTGAAAAAGAGGAATCCTGGTTCGCTTGAAAAGCGATCCAAGGACATCATCCCATGATTAAGGAGAAGGAAAACGTTAAAAAAGCGCTGGAACTTCCGTCCATATACAAGAGAATGAAAGTAAAGAGGATCGAGGTTCGTGGAGATCGTACTTTAGACGGGCCAATCAGGCCTGAAGGCCGACTGAGCTCGTAGTTCACGGCAATTAGGGAACTGAGCTAAAAATAGCTGACCCCCAGAAGGAGTCTGAATGATCGCACATTTCAACGTTGAGGTAAGGACGCCAAGCCACCAAGGAATCCCGTGACCAAAACGGTTCTGGGTCATAAAAGTCCGTAGAGGGTCATAATCTAGACTTTTAGAAAGAAGCGCCCGCTATAACGTCACCTTCTCGCAACGGAGTTATTACTGGTAGGACCCCCCAGAACGAACAAGAGTCAGACGAACGAGGTGGATCGGCAGGCCCGTTTGATAAGGAGTCCGCTATTGGCAGGGGGGGAAACGGATCCTCTCTTCCTCAGAGAGTAAAAAAGAACAGAATAGGCGCTGAACCGCCTATGGTAACGCGGAGAGACGGTTAAAAACAGAAAAGTGTTGTGATCGAAGTCTCAAAAAACTTCTGGACGAACAGCTGGGGAGAGGGGTAGGCCGCGGAAGGAGCACATCGACAGGCACGTCGTAGACAGAATGGGTCAAAAGCCCTGGGAAGTGGAAAAAAAAAACTCCGCGTGGGGAAGCATCCGTTCAAACTCCAGACTGTCAGTGAGCTCAATCCAGGGGAAATGCATCGCTCCTGAGGAGGTAGGATACAGCTAAGTACGACAGGGGGGTCAGTTCAACGTCTAACTGTCAAACCGACTTGAGGGGAGGGCCGGACGTCTTCAAGGAAGTTAGCGCGAAACCAGCGAAAAAGTCAGGGGGAGCGAGAGCTATCTCGTACTCCTGTTTGCGTTCTCCACAACAGTGTGAAACCATAACCCTATCCCCGAGCAAAGCCTGCCTTGTAAGGCGTATGGGAGGATAGGCTCGCGCTGAAGCCCGGGGGAGCGACGCTTTGTCAATGACCATCGGACGGCCCAGGTGAAAAATCAGGGAGAACGTCGGCACCCGAATAGATGCATCGGCCTGCACTGAGGGACCGCAGAAGTTCCTGAACGGCGTCTAGAAAACGCTCACCCATCAAGCAGAATGTTTTACGGAGGGAGCGCACTGGCGGCACGACCGGAGCGTCATGTTTCGACACGCCGCGAGCCGCGAAGCGCACAGACAGAATCAGAAACCAGCAAATAAAGAAAGAGTGGGACCTAGGGTGAGCCAAATGGAGGGGACTGGGGCACGAGGTTCACAGGGCAGTATAAAACTCCACGCCTGGAGAGCTTCTTTGGAAGGCAATATCATCCGATCTTTTCACGAGTAGAGCATCTACCGCTAACCCTCACAAAAATGGTTTAAATGACGATAGAAACGAAACTGATGGGAAGACAGTACTATAGAGCCGAGGCCTAAAAAACGCTTCAAGTAAGGAAAACATCCGACCGGACGCCTATTTCGTTGTAAGATGTGAGAAGACAAAGAAAGGGAATCAACGAGGCATTCAATCTTCACGACTCAAAAAAATCGCAAAAAAAGACGCTTCCTCAGGCCTTAAAAAATGACGAAGAGAAAGATATTAGACGGGGGAGCCGGAGAGGAACACAAGAAGAATGTCTTATACCTCTCACCAAAGGAAAGAGGAACATGGTCGGCGCTGAAGGAAGGGCCCGAGTCAAGTTCAATCGGGGCCATAATACGCTCACTCCCCAAGTTTTAAGCCGTCTACCGGAGCGGCGCTCGCAAACGGACCCGCCCAGGAGGACTAAGGCCAAAACGTAAAAAATTCTCCGTGACGATGGTGCCGGTGGCCCCGAATGAAAACCATTGAATAGGTCCGGTACGGTGCGCGTCGCATCGAGCTGAATGCCCTCAACCCAACTGAAGTCTAGTTGTCTCAAGAGGAAAACACAAAGTACATCCGGACGAATTCGCTGCTGGGAAGGGGGGGGACTAAAGGGTACATCAGGAAAAAGTCCCTAGAGCACAGCTCTCCACCACGATTTGAATGAAAAATCGAGGATTTCTCGCCTCTACGACACGTTACCTCCATTATGGGAACGGCACGCCGATCCAGAGGCGGCGGGACGTATTCTCTCATCCGACTAAAAGTACGGATGACGGGGGGGCGTCAGCAGGGAAAAGAGTTCGGCACTAGAACCGTCACAACTAAGACCATTAAGCCGAGAAAACAGAAAAAATGGAAAATTAAAACGGCGCACCGTCTACATGGTCAGGAATGCACTGTTCCTAGTTACGGATACTATCGGGAGAAGTAGAAACGACCTCTGGGAAAACGACTAGACTTCGTTGCACTATGTAACTCAGGGGGGGGGGGAAGAGGGGCGGTAGGTCCCCAACAGAGAAATTAAGCCGGTAACCTGTGTTGAGCCATAAAAAACATAAACTGAAGCTCCTCCGTCTCCAAGCAAATTGGGAGGGCGCTCCCTGGTCATCATAAACGGAACAAAAAGTTGGGACGGCCGAGACTCGTTAAAAGTGAGTAGCCGTCCGCGCCCAACAAAAAAAAAAACACAAAAAAAAAAAAAAAAACAAAAAAAAAAAAAACCAACCCAAACAAACACCAACCACACACCACACACAAGAAAACAAATCCGGGAGAGACTCGGGAGCTATCGTCTAAATCCACGAAATAGGGCGGCTATTCTAAGCTTAGGAGCGTGATCGGGCACGTCAGGAATCGCCTCAGTACGGGGAGATGAGCCGCGCTCGCGCAAGGAGCTAAGGACTTCTCAGATGGAGAGGATCCTTACTGAGAGGCTGAGGATGGCTTAAAATCTAAGACAAAAGAACGTCGTCGGGCTAAATTTGCGATATACGGTCGCCCACGCAAGAAACGACCGTGTAAACCGCTCTACCGGGGGAGTGGGGGAAACTCGGTTAGGGTGAGGTATATGGCGTGACCGGCATAATGCCGTAAATGAGATCAACTCGCCTTGAACGGAAAAACACGTCTAGAAAAAAAAAGTTCTTCAGGGAGGGAATGGGAGGTCTGAACCTCAGAAAGCTCTCCTCCGTAGAGGAGACCGGGACGAGCACATTCGATGCACTTGAATAACCTTGAAGAAAACTAGCGAGCCATGTCGCCTAGTCTAAGGGGATCGCAGCTAGTAGAAGAACAGCGCAGAAGAAGGGCGCGTACGGCTATTGTCTCGATGGGGTAGTGACAAACCTAAGGTCAAAGGGCTTGAGCTACTCATCGCTAAACCGGGGCCTTCGTCTATCTAGATGAGAGCCCGGAAGGGGTGTAAGCTGAAGACTGACTCAGCAGTCGGTAACAAGATCCTGCACGGTGGCGCCCTGGGCGCTTTAAACGTCAGTAGAAATAGAGGTAGACGTAGACGCGCTGAGAACTGAACCGCGTTGCGCAGAAGAGGAGACTTACACGCAACGATGGGCAAAAATGACCAGCTGAATTGTCGAGACCGTTCTGAAAGCGGCGGCCCTTAAGGAAAGGAAAAAGATAAACGATGCGGAAACGAATCACTACCGCGCGGGTACAAAAGAAAGTTCAGCAAGATTAAATAAAATATCTTATTTCCGTCCGTACAGAGGGACACGGTCTCCCATTCTCAGAGGAGGAGGGGGAATTACGGTGTTGACGTCTTCAAAGGCCTCAGGTTCAAAAAAAAAAGTGCTGGCCGCCACGGAGGAGAGGAGGCCTCAGTAGGAAAACGAAGAGGAAAGGAGGACCAAATCCGTTCAACGTCGTGACACGTTATCTATCTAAAACGGGGGGAAGGGTCAAAAAAAATACCGTCTCGACAAGCACTTCCTTCTTCGGGGGGCGCTCTCATGAAGCTAGGTGGAGGTCAAATGAGCCTTGGTGGCCTGTTCGTCCTGAAGTCACGTTCTGTTTGCCGATCGACGTAAAAAAAGAACAACAGGAGTGCATCGTTAGTAAAGAGAAAGTGCCCGGCGACCTACGAGAAAAACGTCGTCCGCTTTCAAAATTCGGCAACCGAGGGACCGGGACCGTAAGAAAAATATAAGCCCACAGAACAGCGATAACCGAGGGGGAACCCACAATAATCGTATAGTGGATGAGGACCGAAAATCCGCAAAACTAAGCATTCTAACTGCTTCTTGGGGGGGTGGCTATAGTGGAAAACCTACTGGGGCCACCGGCCGGCGAGTTTGGCGCCACCGTTTCTCCAAAGATTGTCAAAGGGCAGGGGCCCCCCTTCTGGTCAAGTTTGAGTGGCGGGTCGGGTGAGAGTCGGGATACTGAGAACTATGAAGCGCCTTCTCTCACGGAAAAAAAGTCGGCTGGGGGCTGGTGGTTCCCGCCTCCATCAAAAAGCCCACGAAGTACAGATTGGAATGAGGAACCGGACTAACCAGCTCTGCGAAAATGACGATGGAGGGGACTCGAGGGGAGTCATCCTGTTGACCAGGGAAAAAACCTAGATGACTTGTACTACTGGCAGGTCGTTCAAAACAGACAACCTAATCTCGTCGGTCAACGTGCTTGTGGTGGAGACCGCATGTTCGATGAGGAAAATACGCTGTCTTTACGAAGGAGGAGAGGCAAAAGAGGAAGAAGAGACAAAAGAAAACAGGCTCGCCGAAAACACTCTGACGCTCCCGAACACCAAGGACGAACGAAAACCACCGAAAAACCAACCGGAGAAAGGCTATTCTCCTGACTTAAAAGGGGAAAAAAAAAATGGTACAAAAGGAAAAGGGGGGAAAACCAACAGGGACTCTCGGGGGGACTGCAACGGTCGACACCTCGCGCGACCTACCGCCGCTCGGATACCGGATGGAGTCCGTGAGAAAGAGGAGGGGGGTCCCTGGATTTGTCAGCGCTTGTCCCCTATGATAACCAAACCTAAAACGAAAATCGAGAATACAAATGGAAGAGCCCCAGGATCGTAACCAGGCCATCATAGGTCGGGGGAAGAGGAGAGGAACTAAGAGCGGGCGGAACCTCTTAGCGGATCGAGCTCTCTCAAGACAAGTAAAGAGATTGCTGTTCGAACCGAATTCTCGGGACGAGGTCGCTCGTAGCCGGCGCGAGAGGAGCGGAACAAATAAAAGGAAAAGGGGATCACGAGTGAAAGTTAATGTCGCTCGACACGTTCGTGTGTATCAAAGAGGTGCTGAAATTTGCTCGAAAAGGAGCGTTGGACGAGCGGCTCGAAAACGCCCGCGCAGGATGCGGGAAGGGAAAAGAACCGAAGTAAGCCCTCCGTCCTGGCATCGTCGAAGCGATCGCCCAGAAACCAACCAAGCTCACCGGCCCTACTTTAAGCGAGCTCGGTAGTCCCGGAGGGTCAGCGCCACCAGCTCGCAACCAAAGATAGACGGAAGAAGTTCCCAAAAAGGGCGGCTTGGGGCAGGAGGGGACAGGACAAAACTCAGTAAGTGGAGGCAAACAAGCATTGAGTTCTTCGCCGTGCGAAAAGTTAGGAAGTCCGCCCATCTTCAGGTGAAAAAAGCGCATAGGTCCTGGCATCCGACGCCGAGCGGAAACAAGATGACCACTCTTCGAAATCCGACGAGATAGTCAGTGCACTGACAAGGGGAAAAAGAAGGATTCAGGGGATGACATAACAGAGTGACCTGAAACAAAGAAAAAGGATCGCTTGTGGCGGGTGAAAGGTCTGGACTACTCAGAAGTCTTTATGTATCTCCTGTTGAGGAAAAAATCACAGGCACCGCGGCGGAATCGGGGGAGCAGCTGCGGGCAAGAAAAGCACGACAGAAAAAAGCCATACCGAAGCCGCCATCAGCCCGGCCGCCGGTGGCCCTAACAATGAGAGAAGTCGAGGTGAAAAAACTCTCTGAAAAAAATGAAACGGCCGGTGTTCGCCGGGCACATCAAGGCCGACAAAGGACATGACCATGAATGGAAGGGGGAGGAAGGGGAAGCGAAAACCGGTGGCTCGGCGGAAGAACACGCCCGTTCTTAATCGAGGGAGAGGGTCGCTCAAAGTAAAACGTACTGTGGGTCAAAGGCGCTCCGCGTCCTGAAAGTCGGAGAAGTGGTCGATCGGGACGGGCAAAGAGAAAAAATTCGAACGAGCAGCCCCTCGTGCGAAAAAGAGAAAACAAGAAAAAATGCAACCAGGACCAAAAAAAAAATCCGGCACGAGATGAGGATGATGAGTGTCAGCCAAAGGTGGCGAGAAGCAGAGTCTGGGCCAGACCAGAACCCTATATCTACCTGACGCGTCACGCTTAAATTGCTTTGTAGGACCATTTCTCCGACGAGGACCGGCATACGGAATAAGCAAATCAGTGCGAGTGAGACAGAAGGGAAGAATCTGATACACTTAACTCAAAGAGAGTAATTTGAGACCTCTCCTAAAAAAAAATCTGAATCGATCTTCAGTCGGAGTAAGCCCTTTTGGGGGGAAAAAGGGAGAAAGACCTCTTTCGTCTCTGCTCGGGCTGGGGGTGGAAAAATAGTGGATCCTGGGTCTTCCCTGGTCTTCTCCCTTCACTTAAAACTGAGGAAAAACAGGTCTCAGGGAATCTCTCGTTTAAGAGGAGAGTAGAACCTACTCGGGGAATGCACCTTCTCAATTGAGCCTGCAATCATCTGCAAAATGCTGAAAAATCGATTGGTCGCCTGGACGGGACCACACGCAAAACTGGAATCGGTCATCAACGGAGGCTCCAACGTAGAAGCTAAAGACAACAGCCTTCCGGGGAGCTATATCTCGTAAAAAGTTTCTCTATATCTCTAGCGGTTAAAGAGGTGGAAATACGCTAGGGACACCGGCATAATACTTAGGAATAAGAGTATTGGATATCTGAGGGGTAGGGAGAGGGCGATCCCAGGCGCTGGTTTGCGTCCTTTTATCGGGACGAAATCGTTAAATCACGGTAATCGTTGCGCGGCATCGGGAAAAATTGAAGAAGCAGGCCTTCGCGAAGTGGTCTTCGGCACAAGGAGAAAAACAGAATCTTGGGAGGAAAAGGACGTACTTCGTCTACCGGGAAACTCGTAAGTAAAAACGCAAATGCGAAGACATCCTCGGACGTTTACCGAGGCCAGGCGGGGCGCAAAGTCGTTAGAGGTGGGGGGCAAGCTGTTTCATATGGGGAGTAAGAGACCGGAACGCAAAAGAGACTGTCGTTCCAACGCCCGACGAAAGCTAAAGACATCTCCTCTACGGCCCAGCTCGACAAGAAAAGGGAGTGATCTGCTCTGGTTCGAAATATCGACGACGCTGAGGCCGAAGACGCGACCTAGAAGAAAAGAACCCATGCATTCGACCGGCAAATGCTTGAAGACAAATTTCAAAAAAAGGGGGTGGATCAATCTCAAAACTATCCGCCGTAGTTATGAGTTAAGGGGGGGACCGCTACTGACTAAGGCTCCTACTGGAACGGCGAAACTAGGGCTAGAGTACTCGAGAACTTGTGCTAATAGAAAAAAATCGTGCGGGGAACGGAAAGGAAAAAGCAGACAGGGGATTCTCACACCCCTAGGGCGATGAGTCGAGGGCCGGTATCATACTCGGCAAGGCAGTGATATGAAAAAACCGGAAAGAGAAGGGAAACGGACCCAATCGCTACTTCGCGGCGCGAAATCCTAAAAACGCCGAATCCAGAACGAAATACAATTAGCATGCTTAACTAATGAGGTGTGGGATATTCCGAAAACGGGTAAACATAGTCCGGTACTTGGGGCGTCAAAAAAAAGCCTCAGACTTCAGACTTAAACTCACCAAGTGCTCTCGGGAGAAATTGTTAGGGCTAGACGAAAGCCGCGATAACGGCTGTTCCGGGGACCGGGTCCCCCTCCTTTGGTAAGAGGAAGCTCAGGCGATATAGAGAGAAAAAAAAAAAAACTTAGGAGGGAGGAGATATGTCTCGCCTCTAAGACTGAAAGCAAAACTGAAGGTTACCTCAATGTGGGCCACGCAGCGCAGAAAGAGAGTCTCTTATTCTAGAAGACGACCGCAGGATCGAGGGGGAGGGGAATCAGGCATCGAGCTACAGAAAATAAACGAGTCCTAAAAACCGGGGACGCCTGCAAACACACCTGCCGAAAATCGAACGCTCACGTCTACTGAACGAGTGGGCATGAGATGGGGTCCGGAAGTGAACAGGCCGCGTAGAACCGGGAAACTGAAGCAAAAAGCGGAGAAGCGTCTTTAACTAGGGGGGGAAGAGCAGCGGGGTCTCTCCCGACAGCCAGTGATGATAGAAGGACCGGTTCACCCCGCGATCATCCCTCCATGCAAAACGCTCAACTAAACACGGGAGCCGAGCTTTCAGGAGGTAATCTAGAGAGTCGGAGGCCCGTCGCCGTTTTTTATAAAAAAATCGAAAGGGGCCCCTTAAAATAAACCAAGTGTGGCCCCCAAAGGAGCATCTCTAGCGCGGCGCAAAGGGGAAAAAAACCTAAATAGTGACAGGTTGCGGGCGGGGACTGCAGGTTAGAGTGAGAGCCGGCGAGCCTGATAGCGGTGTCGAGACGCCTAGAGATCTCAGAGGGAAGACTAGTCGCGGAAAGAAATCGCGTTCGAGTCTCCTGGACGAGCTTCCTGAGACACGGATGCCGACGAGGAGACGAGAGCGAAGGTAGACTTCTATCATTAAGCAATGGAAACGCCGCCTCAACCACCCGCACGCCATTGGGCCCCCTCGAGACTGGGGAAAACGTTTAAGGTAGAACTGGAGGATGAGTCTCTATATACCTGGCAGAGGATACTCCAAAAGGTAGATTTCAGGCCCTTGCGCCGAAAGACCTCCTCGATAAAAACGGGATTAATGGGATCATGCTACTGCTGCGACCGAAAAAACGAACGTTTCTTCGCACGAATGACAAGTAGCGCCGTGCTCTAAGAACCTGCAGAAAAAAGTATGGCGAGGCGGCCAAAAAAAGGAAAGTATCGATCGCGCGACGGCACCCCGCCTGAAGCCAGAAGTACGCCACATAAGCGCGGGAAGAGTCGGAAAACTCGTCATGCGAAGGACATCTTTCCGGCGATGAATCGATTAATAGGGGAGGGGTGGCTGTGGGAAGACGCTTACTTCCGAGAGAAACCCTCACTCGTGGTGGACCCAGGGGGGCAAAAGAACTTTCAAATCGTGTATCACGGCGCAACTCATTCAGAGCCTGAACGAAAGGGATTCCCTATGGGCGAAAAAAAACATACACATCGCGTGAAAAAACCAGCTTCGACGAAAAAAGAGAAAAGAATCCGTTAGCTTACCGTAGAAAGAAAGGATCACGCGAGGAAAGAACACTAAAGTCCTGGTCAAAAACAGCCAAGTATCAGTCGATGGAAATCGAGGTCGGATGTGAGACCGAGCTTGAGAAACTTCGGAAACAGGAGTCATCCATCTTGATGGAATGGCCGTTATTCTGGCGAAGGTCTTCCACGGAAAAAGCTCGAGGATGATGTCTGCCAAAGCGTTCCGCGCCTCGGCGGGACGGCCAAAGAGGACGGTACAAGTGTTTACGCAGGTTCTGCGAGATCTGAGGGAGGCCACATATTCTCGCCCTCGAAAAGAAAAGCGTGTACCCGCCTCAGAAGAAAGGCTATGAAACGGATTTCCTGGTAGTGGGAGCGGGATGCCAAGGCCGAGCGGCGTCCTCCAGAAACGAGGGCAGATCGATTAACGAGAGAATGGCAAGTCGAACTCATACCGCAGAACGGTAAAGGAAGAGACCAACAAGAAAGACTTCAAAAGGCCGCTACAAGACCACACGCGATTACATCAATATGGCCTCCACTTACGTGACCGAAAGATAGAGGACCCTCATCAGCAAGCGGAAGTGACGAGAAGAAAGGGGTCATCCGATGAGCTCTTTTGGCGAGCGGATGGGAAGGCGACCGATGCCGATGGCCCCAAGTCCGGCAGGAAAAGAGGGAGTGGTCTCCACTACTATAGGTCTGAAAAAGAGGCTTATGTGACGGAGGTAGGGGTCTTTTCGGTTGAAACAAAAAAAGATAAACGAACCTAGCTCACGTGCCCCGAAGTGGGGTGTGATCGCTTGAAAGAGACGCCATCACCCATTAAACGACAGAAGAATTGTAGTCACGAAGGTCACCGGCCACCCGGCGGAGAGCGTAAGCGCGAGGAGCTTGCATCCTCGCGCTCGTCGCCTGTAACATCCGTCCGTTCATTGCCAAACGACCTCGGGCTAAGACCGGGGTTGGTAGATGTCGAAGCTAGGGGTCGATACCCGGCTACGCAAATGACGTCCTCTGACGCAGCGAACTGACCGAAGTCGAACGTGCTCGTGAACTCACGGACGGTTCGCCTTCACGAATTCACGGAAAAGGGACACGCCCAACGGACCAACCTACTTCCCACGGCCGTGAAATGCGGAGTCACTCTTTGCTTAGGGTGGAGAGTGACCATTACTCAATACAGCTAGCGACGTAAGAAAGTCGGTGACGACGGTAATTCGCGGAAGCAGGGGGGCTAGGACGCCCCATCGGCGAAATTTCCGCCACGATGCCGGCCTCCCGAGTAGGATGCACTGCCGCGAATCTGCGCGGGCGTTGCAAAACGACGCGTCCCCTATCGAAAAGGGAATCACCGCACGAAAAGGGAAAATACGAACGGACTCACCTGAGCTGCCAGCATACGCAGGGAAGAGTTTCAAAAAGAGGCGAAATATCGACCTCGACGTACGATTACGGAGATCGAACAGCACGACTCTCAAAAAAAAGGAGTAATGAAAAAAGAAAGAAGAGAAGGGGGGGAGGGGGGTAATCCGCAAGCGCTGAGGCATATCGTCGAGCGATCCAACGTGGAAATGTGAGGAGGAGTCCCATCGGGCGCGCTCGAAAAATCGTATCATCGTTAGGATGAGATTTGGCTCGTCCTGCGGAAAGATGGGAAAAGAGGAAGCAAACGGGACCCGCGAAGAGATTGACGCGGAATTCAGCAGACCGTTCCCAAACTCCTCAATAAGGACATGTCTGTTGGCATCGACTAGGCCCGAGAAGCAAAAGAGTCCAACTGGACGTCGCTCGCGGATAGCTGGATCCAGGGGCAACATCGCCACCAAGAGGGCAAGACGAATAATGCAGTCCAATTGGACTCGCCGGGGGCGGAAGGGGGAACTTGTCTAACAGAAATCAGTAGGCACGTGAAAGAAAACGAGAAGTTCGACGAAAAGTTCGGACGCTTCTTCGGTCGATGGGAAAAGGTAGAGCATTAGCACTAGGGGGACTCTTCAAAGACCGAGCGGCAGAAAGCCGTGGGTCCAAAACATTCACGGGAGAGAACACGGGGCGAACGAAAGAGTCGGCCTGAAAGACGGCAGGAATAAAAGGCAAAGTCGGCATGCCAAGACAAGGAAAAACTCCCTCAGAATGAAAAACGGCAGCTGGTGGCGGTGTCGGGAGCAAAAAAATAGGGGAAAGTCTGGGATGGTGGCGAAAAGAGTTACAAGCCTCGAGAAGACACGGCCATCGTGATTCAGAAAGGCATCTGTCAGGGCCGGCAACTCCGAGGGGGGTGGGGGGGAAGGGGGGGGGGGGGGGGGAGCTACCACAGAAGGCACAAGCAAAAAAAAAAAGAAAATAAACACAACTCCGGTGGCCTCATAAGCTCCAGAGCGAGGTTCAACATCAAAGATACGCCGGTGCAACATCGAAGAGGGCCGTTCCCATAAAAGAAGAAAGAAAACCGCAGCTGACAGGCTAGGCCGCGTAAAAGCGATTGCGTCCTTCATCCATGTACAAAAGAGTGCGGATCCACCAGGCTCTCGGAGACGTGGGCGGACCTGGATTAGGGCGCGGGCCGCAGACCTGATCTGGGGCGAGTGAGGGTGGTGGTCGTAAGGAAAGACCTGAAGCGAACTTCCCCTCGTGGCTTCATCGTCAACAGGAAAGGAGTCCGGCGAGACAAGAATAAGGGGAAAACCACCGCTCTGGAGGAGGGTGGCGTCAAACCCTCCAGGTAATGTAAAGGGGAGCTCGGCGTGAGACGTTCATACACCGAGAAACCCTATGCAGAACCTCGGGGAGGTAATTGAAATTGGGGGGTCGGACTGGGTGCCGTAGAGGGGGGAGAAGACTAGATCCTGGGAATCGCTCCTGCTAATATAGAAGGTATACTGACATTCCTGTAGGACGACTACCTGTAAGTCCCTCCTAATGGCGATAGTGGAAAATTCAAACTGCCGCCTCTTCTACAATAAGATTCCTCTGGCTCTGAGCGCTTCTGAAGAGGAGATAAGGAAAACGACGCGGGGCTTTATAAGGGGCAGAATCCGAGTTCGTCTTCGCGTACGCTCAGAAAGCGGCACAAAGGCACGCAAATTAAGGAGGCATGTACAGGGTTCCGTCGCAATAAGGAAATGCGCCAAAAGTGAGGGAGAGGCGAGATTGGCCATCGCTACCGAGAACGGAACTCCCAGGTGACCGCGTCGAATGGGCCACCACGAGTGAAGAAGGGGGTCATCGTTCCGCTAATGACCCCG
>Ga0179591_1299663_pt1 | contig 24808 bp, 28 predicted proteins | sample CZOMad2_1_08_16f_FD_182891 | JGI IMG/M metagenome (GOLD analysis project Ga0179591, IMG submission 182891) | Vadose zone soil fungal communities from Angelo Coast Range Reserve, California, USA - CZOMad2_1_08_16fungal (PacBio error correction) | ecosystem: Environmental > Terrestrial > Soil >...
CCTTTTTCATCGACCGGTCGTGAGACAAGTGGGGCAGAAACGGGAAAGAAGGTTAAGACCCCGGCGGCGGGAGCGCGCCAAGAAAGTGCTGACACCTCAAGCTTCAGAAGCTTGCAGGTTTGATTCCCTGGGGAAGCCGTCGGGCGGAGTCACTTCACCACGGGGGGGAAAAGGGGGGAGGTCAAAAGAAGGGCACAACCCTACCGAAAAAGGCCGACAGACAAAGAAGGTGGTCTCTGGTTCTCCAGGATGTCCTGGCCGGGGTATCAAAGGGATTGGGTAAAAAGAAGGGCCAGTCCTTTTAAGCCTTCCAAAGGAAAACAAATCCCCTAACTAGGGACTCAAAAAAAAAAGCCCAACTCTGTAGTGCAACAAAACCCTAGAAATTGGGGGGGGGGGGGCAACGTTCGCGTATCGGCAGTAGCCGTAGCACTTCATTGGACGCCCTTTGGAGTGCAATTTGGATGCGCCCCAAAGCAGAGGGGTGGCCGACCAGCCCACTTTGGAAGGGATCGAAGGGGAAACACGTTGACGTAATGAGGGCGGTCTAAAGGGCCAGCGAAAAAGGGAGAAAATTGGGAAGATTCGGCGAGGGGCAGCAGCGTTCTCGGTGAACCCCGGGGGGCAAAGAGGAGGCTCACACAAAATTGCAACAGGTGGTGGGGGGAGGAAAGAAAAAACATGCCGGGCTCATCTGGTCCAACACAAAAAGAGAGAGTAATGGAAAGCGCAGAAACAAAGGACGGGCACCGGAGGACGGGAAAAGGGCAGCACCCTCGAGGGAAACTGAAAAAAAAAGAGACATCGGAAAACAACAAAGGAAAAGGAAGGATAACAAAGAGGAGGTGGTGGGGGTCCGTGTCGACGGAGGGGCCGCCATCGGACCAATCTAGCGGATTCCTCAACGGCAAAAAACTGGTCAAAAAGCGAATGACGTAAAGAGGGTCTCAAAAGCGGAAGTGGGTCCAAGGGGGGTCGACATGGCAACCCCCACTCTGATGTAAAGACCCAACTGGAAAGGTTAGGGCGGCACCCGGCACAAGAAAAAAGAAAAACAGGCCTTGGACAATAGGAAGAAAGCAAGGTAAAGGACAGTCAGAAGGGCCAAAAGAATTGAAGGGCGGCGCTGGCCCGGGAAAGGAAAGCATGAGAAGAGTAAAAGAGGGCTTCCGAGAACTAAAGGGGAAGGGGGGAAGGGGCAAAAAACAAGGAGGTGGAATCACGAGGTAGGTCCTAATGAAAAAGTCCAAAAAAGAAACCCGACGACAATGACTGCAATCGCGAAAAAAAGCTGGGGGAAGGCCTTGACCAAGGTTCCTCAGAGGAAAAAGGTCAAAAAAAGAAAGGTTGTACGGGAAGCATTGAACCCGGAAAATTGTCGGCTGGACCAACGATGGATCCCGCTGCAAAAACGAAAAGCGGGCCAGCGAAGAAAACAAAAGCCCCAGAAGAAGCAAGGTTTCCGAGGGGTTCAAAACGTCGTCCCGGGCAACCAGAAGCCGTGGGACGATCAAGAAAAACGCCAGAAGGGACCGAAAAAAAAAAAACTCAAGTTTCACTAAAAAAACCACAAAAACGGCTCGGACATCCCCAAGCCCCCCCCCGGCATAGGAAAAGACCTCGGTGAAGCACTGCGCACTCTGCAACAGGGACGGGAGCCAACGGGAACGAAAAAGGACTGAGAGACACTTACCCAAGAAAAAAAGGCGGACGCCGTGTTGGGATTTGTCGGAGAGAAAGGGAAAGGGGTCCAAGAGCGGCCTCACCTGAGGCCCCGAAAGGGGGAAAAAAAAAATCAACAAAAAAGGAAACCGCGAAATGACCCGCGGGTCACCACAATGGAAAGGGAAAAACACTAAAAAGAAACGAAGGGGGGTACTTACTGAGCGGCCGGGGACAGACTCCGTCCTGGTAACCAATCCGAATCACCCAAGGGGACTGCGGTATAGTGCGTTACTGGTCCGAGGACGGAAGAAAAAAGCGCGACCACCGTGTGGAAAAACCAGCCAATGAACGGCCGAAACTGAGACCTCAGGGGGGGGGCTCCCAACACCTACTTCCCGTGGTTCGTTGAAATTCAGAGCGGAATCGCAAGCCATAAAAAGGGCGCCGGAGAAAAAAAAAGGGGGCCGGTCGACATACTCCCAAAGTATGAAGCTGGGATCAAAAAAAAGAAACCCTGGAAGCGACGACCACCTGCGACAAGTTCAGGAAAAAGGAATCAGCACTGCGGACACGGGGGGGAACCCCCGAACGAAAAAGCTGGACGAAAAAGCCGGCTCACGACGGAGTTTGAGATCCTCGGACCTCAGGGGCAAAAAGTTCCTATCTATCTCGGCTAAAAAAAAGGAAAAAAAAAAAGGCGTTTTGCGCCGGCGGAATTACCAAAAAACAACGGGGCCACTGGCTGTAAAAGGACAAAACCGCCACAGCGAAATCGCGCACTGGGGAAAAAAAGGGGGGACCCGGGACTGTGAGAAGGAGCAACTCAACCAACAAAAAACCCAACATCAAAAAGAATCGTTGACAAACCATTCAAAAACGGGGATCACGCAGCTCGCAAGTTCGAGAAAAAAAAACTTAACTTACAAGGGGGCACCCATCGGCGAGGGGCTGCACAACAGGAGCTGCGCCGTACCGATACAAAAAAGAAAAAGGCCTACAGAAAGAAAAGAGGGGGGGGCCAGGAAACGGTAAAGGCAACGGCAGCCAGAAGCAAACCAAATATATGGAAGGGCGAAAAGAGTGCCCGTCCGGCCCGGACCTGCCTCGATGAAAAATACTCGACCGCCCGCAAGCCGTATGGGCAGGCCGTCCGTGAACTTGAGGCCCAAAAGAGGACGGGAGGGGGAGGAAGAAAAAAACCCGGGCCTCTAGAGGCCCCTGACCAAAAGGAAACAAGACCAACAATGTCGGCCCTCGAACAAGGCCCAATGAATACAGGGGGGAAAACTCGCCCAGACGGAGACTACGCTAACGACTCAAACCTCAAAGAACCAGTGCCGTAGGCAGCGGAACCGCTGAGGATGAGTGCCGAATCAAGTAATTGGACCAGCGGGAAGAAGCTGGTTGCCTTTGTCAGCCGGACTGCATTTTTGGGGACCGAAGCGGGGGCGGGGATCACATCGATTGTCCCTGGCTTGCTCGGCGCAGGGGGGAAGAGGGGGGGGAGGGGTCTCCACGAGAGCAGGGGGTAGGACAGCTCCGCCGGCCACCCCGCCAAACTCTGAAAGAGGAAGAAGTCGAAAGCCTCGGAACATTTCGGAGCCCAGAACCTCTGCGATAGGAAAAAACAAAAAAAAGGGAAAAAAAGAATGGAATGTCGCCGAGTCGGCCAGGGGACGGGGACCTGCGAAAAAGAAGTGAGCTTCGAATCCTGAGAAAAAAAATGGGTGTTTCCGCGAGAGACCGGGAAAGCTCTGGTCAAGAAACACAAAAAAAGGAACTGCACACAGGCAACCATGCCTATTCGGATCAAAAAAGAAAAAAACACAACGGATGAACTTTCGCCCCGGGGGAACGGAAAAGGACCCGCCCCGGCGCGCGATGGCTTCCCTGGGGGGATTCAGCTTCCGTCGCCCGCTTCAACCTTGGAAAGGAGGCGGAAGGCGGACGAAAAAAACGGGCAGTGGTCGCTCTGGGCGGACGCGGGAGAGAGACTTCTTCGATTTCAAGCTAAAAAGGCAGTCAGGCCCCTGAGGAAGGAGACGGAGGAACCATCCCGTTGCCCCCCAGAACCTCTGGGGAGGAAGACGTGGATGCGAGGACGCGGCTGTGGAAGGAAGAAGGGGAAGAGACATAGGTCCTCGCTAAGCGGAAGACTAAGCATTCCCCCGGAAGGGAGCCGCAAACGGACTTCAAAAGTACGTCCGAAAAAAAAAGATGGTGGAGGTCTGCCGGCGTGCGGAAAAATTCAAGAAAAAAAAAGAGCCCCAGTTGAACTTGGCAAAACCCAAGCGCCAAGCACAGGTATTCTCTAACAAGGGGCCGGGATCCGAGGACCAGTTGGGAGGCCTTCGGCAGAGCATAAGGGGGGGTTGCCCCAGGAAAGAAGGACTGGGGGCAGCCCGCATACCGAGCAAGTCACGGTGGGGAATGGGGGGGCCAGGACAGGGCGAGGATGGAGGGGGTTGGGGGGGGCTCTGTGCGGTGGGACGGAAGGGGGGGTCGGACGAAACAGCCGAGCCTGGGTTGCGCATAAGCAAAAAGGGGAGTTTCCGCCGGCTAGGGGGCGACCATCAAAACCAGGGCGCCGATGTGCGCCATGTTAAGAACGCCGCGAGCAAAAAAAGAAGTGTTCGGGGAGGGGGGAAGAGATGTGAAAGTAGAAGACACGGTCAAAGCGGAAATTCAGGGAGGGGAGGAGGTACACCCGTCCCCCCCCGAGCCGAGTGTCTCCCGAGGGGAGGACGGGACCCCCAAAGATAATTTGATACGATGGGAAAACCCTTGTACACAAAAAGAGGTAAAAAACGTCGGGATCGCAAGGGGTCAAAATGTCCGACAAGCGCACGACGGAAGTAAGGCAGCCGGGGGGAAGAAAAAAAACCCGGTACCTCCGCCGCGCCACAAAAAACCACTTTAGGGGAAAAACTGGGCAGGAAAAGGGAGAACGAACACGGCCGAGCGCCTCGGGTAAAGGGGTCCTCATTGCAAAAGCATTAAGCCCCTGTGGAAGTCAAACCTTGACAAAAAAAAACCTTTCAGGGCCAGAGGAAGGAGAGTCTAACTAAACGACAAAGAACGTTCGGGGGGAAGGGCAAAATAACGTACCTTTCAAGGGAGAAGTTCCCAAAGCGGAGAAAGAAAAAAAGGGAAAAGAGGGTGGGTTTCCTCTGGCGGGTGGGTGGAGAAAAAAAATGTAGGGGGAGCACCGAAAAGAAAAAAAGTGCGGAACGGGAAACTGGTATAGCGGTCGGGAGGAAGGAAAGAATAAGGGGAAGGCCCTTAAACGGAGAGAACCGGCCAAAAAGAGCGGTCTGACGGGTGGGAACGAGGGAAAAAAAAAACAGAGTACGAAAGTGGGGGATGTGCCGGGAAAAGTTTCCTCGGGTTTAGCAAAAAGGGGCCGGGGGAAGGAGGGAGGAGAGAACGAGGGGGGAAGCAAAAAACAAAAACGCGGTTCCATTTGAGGAGAAGGGAGGTACTAGTCGGGCCTTCGGGCAAGGTGGGAGAAAAGGAGCGGCCGAAAACGGGACCAAAAGGGGTGGGACGCCGCTGACGAACGGACCGCGGGGGAACAGTAAGGGGCAGTCATGCTTGCCGGGGAAAATCGACGCCTCGTGCAAGGGGAAAAAACGGGCTGAGGAGTGACCAGCAACGGGGCACGTGCCATCCCGGGAAAAAGAAAAGTGCCCTACGCCGGAAGATCCTGTCGTAACCCAATAGGGGAAGGAAAATTATGCCTTGTGGGAAAAATTGGTTCTTCCAATGGGTGGGGTGATAGGGCCCCAGGGGAGAATCCCCCTCAACCTCGGGGGGGACGTCCCTCAGAAAGGGAGGTTCAATCAGAAACGTTTTGGAAAGAAGTAAGGGTTCGGTCGCCCAGGAGGGAGCGGACGAGGGTAAAACGAGACGTGACGAGACTAAAGGGGGGGGTCTCTTTGGAACCTGTTTAAGACAAAAGAAGGTGTTTCAAAAAAGGGCCGTCGTTGGTAAGAGAGAAAAAGGAGCAACAAGCTCAAGTGTCCTGAACCATACTAAAAGGGAATCAAAACCACCAATTTAGTGATAAGGAATACGGGAATCGGAGGCGCAAGCCGAAAAGAAGGGGAAAGAAAGCTTCAGAAAAAAACACAATGCAAGAACCAAAACAAGTGGATTAAAATATAAATGTTTGCAAAGTTCCGCCCGAAATGGGGGTCGAAACGCCTACATCGCAGAAGTGCATAGTGTGGACACTTAGAGGGGGCCTTGAACCAAAAAAAGGGCAGTCCAGGTTGCTGAGGATGGTCGCCAACCGGGGGGCCAAAAAAGGAAGAAAAAACTTCGCGTCAAAGGGAGGAACAATAACGAAGCATGGAATCCGCCCGAGCGTTAAAAAAAGAAAATGAAAATCCGGAGTCTACTTAAAACTCAAATCTTTCCCTTCCAGGCAAAAAAGTCACTTAAGTCCGGTGCGAAAAAGAGAACGGTCACGACGAGTGGAAGTGGAGCACAACAAAAAATTCCATGGGGGGTCTCAGAAAAAAAACCGCCGGGCCCCTCGAAACAGGGAGAAACAAGGCCGAAAGGGTTGGAAAGTCAAGTCTCGCGGGTTCCGCAGAGGAACGTGGCGCTTGCGATACCTCAAAAAAAAAAGAAGTCGCTGGCGGCCGCAGAAATAAAGAAAGGAAACCAAGAAAATGCCCGGGAGGAAAACAAACTCCGTATTTTTGGACCAAAAAGGTTTCGCCGAAATGGCAAACAAGACCGTGGACGAATCCAAGAAGAGTCGGGAAGGGACTCAAAGGACCCCTGTTGGCCTCATGCCGGGGGGGGGAGAAAAGGGGAGCCGAAGGGGAAGAACTACCTCGAGTGGGAGGAAGAGGAAAAGGGCAACCGGGCCTGGTAGCCCGGTGACATGAGGCAAATTGAACCATCGAACAGGAACGCCAACTCCAGGTGGGGGTGGGAAGGGGGTTTAGCGCCTCACAAGAACCATGTCATTAAAGGGACGACGGTCCTCCCGAAAAAAAAATCACCGGGGCGCACCTCGAAGACGCCTACAATGGAGCACTGCCACACACAAAAAAGAAACTCGAGGCTGCCCCGAAATCAACTAGCAGCAGCTAACGGGGGAGGATTAAAGAGATCCGACCTGGGGAACGGAGAAGTGGAGTCCCGACTCGGTGACGCGGAATCAAACACCGGGTGGACGGCGGGGGCCAAGAAAGGCGCAACCTGCAGAACCCTCGGAACGGCCCACACCGGAGCCGTTGGTCGGGGCGGGCACACCGGACTTGCGCAGCAGAAAAAAATTCGACGGGGAAACAGCTGGGCTTCCCGTAACTTCGAGGAAGATCGGTGCGCACGAACAAAGCGGACCCCAGAATGAGTCACAAAAAAAAAAAGAACTAGAAAAATGGGGGTCGCGGAAAACAGGGAATACTCCGCTGGGGGGCCCCGAACTAGGAGAACTCGCCGGGAAGCGTAGGGGAAAACGAGCGCGACCGCAGGGAGAGCAAGGGGGCGGCAGACCGAATCTCTATCGACCAGCTCCAAAAGCGGTTGGGTCTCTGCGTGGTGAAATCCGGAAAAACACAGGGGGGCCCGGCTTGGCTGGGGGAAACGCAAGAACATCGCGCTGCAGCGTCCCAGAGGGGAAGTGGAGGACGGAAAATCTACCTTCGAGACAACAAACCATGCCTCAGCCTATCCAGGAAAGGGAAAGGAAGCTGGATCGCCCGGAGCGAGAAAAAACAGGACTTCCTTCACCAAATCGGGCGACAGTTCTTCACAACGGAATGATGAAGAACCACCAAAGGTCAAAAAAGAAAACAAGCGAGGGTGCTCCCCGAAAGGGGACGGGGGATGAAAACTTTCTATCTCCGTTAAGCCTCTTGCAAGAGCCTCAGTGGCGAATGAAGCCCAGGCGCCGTGAATGCCCCGACCTGCATCTTCGTAAGAATCGCCGGCAAAGAAGAAATGTCTCCGCCTCCGTGAACGACGGGCACTCCAGGAGGGGAAACGAACAAGGCGACCGGGCCTCGAGGCCCTGGTGCCGTCCAAGGAAAAAAACTGGGGAAGCCTCGACGGAAAGTGCCAGGACGAACTCAAACCGCACTCAGAAGCAGGCCCACACAAAAAACAAAAAAGCCCCAGTCGCCGGCGAACAACAGGAAAAAATCAGAAAAAACGTCCGGCGAGGAAAGGGAGGTTGGGAACTCCCAAAGCAAGAGGGAAAGGAAACACTGAGACCCGGTCAGGGGGGAAGTTGAAAAATTAGCTGGCGGCCCGGGGAAAAAAAACTTCATAGGCGAAATCACCACTGGATGGAGAAAGGGGGAAAATTGGTCGCTTCACAGCTCGAAAAGGACGTTTGTGAAAAAAAAAAACTCAATCCGGGGTCGCAAAACGGAACCGCGGCGCCCGACCGTAGCGAGAAAATCAACAGGGCCAAGAAGGAGGGACGCCCAGACTGGGTAAAAACACCAACAAAGGAAAAAAAATAAGGGTTGGTCGCCGAAGTCTGGGCAAGAGCGGACAAGAAAGACGCTACCTAAAAGTGGTCCCCTCGACCCCCGGAGACAGAGAGGGAAAGTCCGGCGAGCGATGCGGACAAACGCTGGCGGAGAAAAAAACCGACGAACCAAAGCTCACTGCGGCCGTTGACCTAGTCTGAGTCGAACCTCCCTTCCAAACGGGCGCCATAGAAAAATGGCACCGACCAAGCCCCCGGCGACGCGGGTAGGGAACACTCCTCTGCTGCTGGTCAGCACACAACGGCCGCTTCCGAAAGAGCTACAGACGCCCGGCGACTGGCGCTACAACCGAAAAAAAGGGGGACAGGGTCCGTCGTCGGCGAGCAAGGAAAACTGAAAAATCGTCGAGCTCGGGGTGGGGGGCGCCCACCAGGGAAACGACCAGCGTTGAAAAAAAAAAAAGGAAAGCCTCAGATCTGGGGGAGGAAAAAAAAGCAAGGACGAGCCAGAAGTCGGGCACGGAAGGGAGGGTGAGTGACTCCGAGCAGGGGAGGATCACCTCCAGTCGGTCCCAGACGCTTTTTGCAAATGCGCAGAAAAAAGGATGCGGAACAAGGCCGCCATCCAAAAAAAAAAAGAAAACGGGGGGAGAAAGCGGCGAAGAGGTCAGGGAGAGCACAGGACTCCGCCAGGTCCAGTTGTGAAAGTTCGCCGAGCGAGGGTACCGCCCTTGGTCCAAGAACTTTTAGCGCGCAAAAGTTGGGTCAGCAACAAGGGATGGGGGGGGTTGGGGGAAAAAAAGGCTTGGGTCGAAGAATTCAGGGCTGCCGTCGAACCAGGCCCGACCAGGGGGGAAGCAGAAAGCGACGGGTGCAGGGTTGGAAAGGTTAATAAAAAAAAAAACCCGGCCCGGCCGGGTGGGCAAACAGGTCGCGAGCCAAAGGAAAAACGTGTCGTTTGCCTTGGTTTCGGGAGAAGGCGGTCGAAAAAAGAAAAAAAAGATCGAAAACCGCGGGTCGGCCAAAAAAATGGGCAACCCAGAAAAAAACACAAAGACGGGCGAAGGGGGTCTAAAAAAAACAAACGGGGCCAGCCCCGGTGAAAAAAGGGTGGTGGAAAATGGGACCCTGGAAAGGAGGTCGGGGGAAGAGCAGGGGGGAAAAAAAACACAGGAGTTGCGCGACCCACGGAAAGAAGTTCGGTGGAGTCCCGCGGGGCACGTCCACTGGAAAAAAAGGCTATAACAATAAAAAAGCACATGATAGGGACGGAACGTGACCGCCAAAAACTTGAGTTAAGGAGGGAAAGGGGCCCACGCCGTCACCGGGGGACGCACCCGGACTCTAAAAAAAAACGAAACTCCGACAACGGAAAAAAAAAGGGGGGCCGGAAAGGGAAGAAAGACAGACCTCTCGTCCAAACAGATAGTTTGGTGAGGCGGGCTGGTGGGTTGGCCAAGGCTTTTTGCCCCGAAAAAAAAAAAAAAAAATCCTAAATTGACCTTGAGAGGGGAAAACGAGCCCGCCGCCCGACAAGGGGAAAAAACCTCCTTGAAAGGGGCAAACTCTGAAAAAAAAAACGGGATGCATTCCTTGGCTATGGGAGAGATCTACGAAAGGGAAACACCTGTATGGATCAAAAGTTGACAGCCGTTTTAGCGCAAACGGAAAAAAAGATGGAAAACTTTCCGATGCCTGCGGGTGGAGCTCGCCTAGTTCCGGGGGGAACCTCTGGGGGGGAGGGTGCCTCCAGGATTTAAATCCCCTTTTTCACTGGGTGTCTGGGACTTCGGGGAGGACGGAAGAAGAGGGCCGACGAAAAAAGTGCGGTTGGAAGCGGGAGCTCAAGCCTGCGGGTCGGGAAGCAGGGGAAAAAAAAGAGGGGTGGACCATCGACGGAGTTACCGGGGGTTTGGATAAAGAAAAAAGTGCGTCCCCGCCGAAGAGAGGATAAGGAGGGGACTCGTAGGACGCCCCCGGATCGCACGGGGGGAAAGAAAGCCGGTCGGCAGGGCCTGTCGTCAGGGGGCACAGAGGGGAGTAAAAAAAAAGATGGTCGCGCAAGTCGCAAGAAAAAAGGAGGGGTTACGTCCTCCCGCCAGTAGGGGCGAAAATAGCCCTGGGACGGGGGAATCTACTGGAAAAAGATAAAAAAAAAAAGCGACCCCAACCCCCCCCCAAAAGGGGCGGAAACGCTGGCGATGCTCAGGGAATAAATGCCGGGTTCTGCCCCGGGGGGCCAGCTGAACCACTTGTGCTTCCACCATCATTGCCGGGAAGGAACCTGAAGAACGTCAAACCGCGCTGGTCGACCAAAGAGAAAAGAGAAAAAAAACCCAAGAACAACAGCTAAAAAAAAAAAAAAACGTGAATCCGGAACGGTACGGAAAAAAGCGGGCACCAAGAGAAAGGGCCTAAACCAATCTCTTCTCAAAACAAACAACAAGATAGAAAAAAGGGGAAATCCCTGGAAGAAAACTCAAAGCCCGCCGCTACCAAGGGAAAAAGCCAAAAACTGAAGCCGTGGTCCGCGCAGTCACAGTCAGACCAAGATCGACCAGGAAGAATTTCATGGGGGAAGGGCAAAAAAGGGAATATCATGGAGCACACCAGTCTTTGAAAAAAGACACCCAAGGGAAAAGAGAACGGCATCCCCGGGCGCCAATCTAATTCTTTTTACTAAAAGAGGCGTAAACCTATGCCGCCAACCGGCCCCTCTACTTGCAACGGCGGAAAAAAAAAGTCAAAGGGGGGAGGGGCGGCCCTGACCACGAAAGGGGGACAGAATCTTACCCGAAAGTGCAAACCAGGAACCGCAATGGCGAAGGCATCGAAAAAAAAACACGACAGACGGCCGAATCCAGGGCAATTTCCTCTAGGGAAGACGTTTCCGCAGAGGCACGGAAAAAAAAAAACAATCAGGGAAGAAGGGAGTCGCTGTCGGCCGCAAGCATGAGGAAAAAAAAAGAAAAACCCCCCCGACCTAAAAGCGGATCACAAAAACGCTTCCAAAGCAAAGGGTTCCTCTCCACCGACAGCCTGGAAAAGAAAAAACCTAACGCCCAGGGGACCAAACTGGACCCGCGGACAGAGGGGGGTCCGCAAAACAGGGGACGACGAAACCTCGGAGCGAGAGAAACTCACACCTCGAGTTTTGGCCCTTCAACGCAAAAAACGGGGGCCGTCCGGAATCCAACAAAGGAAACCGGACAAGAACGGCAGCCCGCCTCCGTATGGAGGGGGACTCAATTAAACAGGTTTGGGTCCAAAAAAGACTAGGAGGGACCCGATCAGGCACGCTATCCTCGAATTCGCGGCAGACATGGAGCAAAGGAAACAAAAAAGCCCTCAACGAGGACAAAAGCTAAAGCTTACTCAAAGGTCACCAGGAATCGCACGTTTGAGGGGGCCCGGCGCCGACCCGACCTGGGACGAAGAAAGGCTTCTAACTCAGTCACCGAACGCTCTCCACATATTGCCGGCGCCTATGACGTCTGCAACCGCCGGGAAGGACCCGGGCGGCCGGACGCTCCGGGGGAAAAGGCGACTTGCAGACCGCTTTGCAAGAAAACGACCTTCGACCTGGGGGCACGCGCTACGTCCCTACGGACGCATCGTGGGGGTCTCACGTAAGGGAGCTTTTCTTCGAAAACCGCCAAAAACAAAAAGGGGTCAATAAACTTCATACTACAACGCAGGGAAAGAAAAAGGGTCTCCTGGATACAGGCGCGGAATTGACGAAAAAAAGCTACTAAGATTTGCTTCCTACTCGAATCGATAAAAAAATACAAAGAAAAGGAAGCGTGTGCTCCGCGGAGGACAAGAGAAAACGGAGGCGGCCCGGCTGGGGCTTCCTCACAACCAAAAACTCGGAACTTCAAGGAACCCAAAAGTAGAGGGGACAAAAAAACCGACGGCGACGACAAAAAGAAAACAAGAAAAAACCATCGCAGCACTTGGGAGAGACACCGGAGAGGCCTGTTCGCAGCTTTCGCCTGACGATAAGGGACCCTCCACAATCTCAAAAAGAAAAAAACGGGGAAAGCTGCCGCGGCCCGCGTGCGCGACAAAAAGAAACGACCAGGACAGGGGGACTGCGCACAGAGGGGAAAAAGGCAAGCGCCTTGGTGACCGAAGCCCCATGTGCCCAAACTGGTCACGGTCGCCGACGGCGTTGACAAACAAAAAAAAAAATCATGGGCCACTTAACTGACACTACAACCTCCGAGAGGTTATTGGCTCGTAAAGGCTGGGCCCCCGAACGCGGAAGCTCAAAAGCGAAAAAAAACCGCTTGGCGAAAAACCGGCGGACAAAAGGGCCGCGTAAAACCACTGCCCGCAATACACAAGAAAGGGAAAAGTCTGCTCGACTACCTCGCCGACGAAAAAAAAAAAAAAACGCAGAAAAAGGGGCAAGCCCGCCAAAAAGAAACCCGCCATCGGCCGAGAAAAGCGGACGAGCGAGGCTTGACCCGCAAAATGAATTAGAAGAACGCGGCGCGTCCGAACCGCGGCGCGGGAAAAAAAAAAAAAAGAGCCATTGGCGGCGACGTTGCGGAAAGCGAGCATTGGCCAGGGGGGGGGGGGGAAGGACCATTGCGAGCTGGGGGAAGAGGGCGCGGGTTTGTAATCATCGGAAGACGAAAAAAAATCAGAGGGGGGAGCAAGGGAAATAGCAGGGTAGCGGAGGATCTGGCCTCCCCTCTTCTCCAGTAAAGTCAAAAGGGCCGATAAGAAGGGCAACAACAGGAAAAAAAAAATAAAAAGATCGCGAAGTCTGGAAAAAAAAAAAAAAAAAGTCAGAAGAAAGACGACCCTCCTCCGGAGACTTAGGGAGACGGCGAGCCGCCGCTGGGGGCCCAAAGAGAGGACAAAAACAGCTCGCGCGGGGGAGGAAAAAGAAAGCGGCCTGCGCCGCAGCCAGGGAAAAGATGAAACGTCAAAAAGGGACCGGCGGAAAACCAAAAGATTCCACGAAAAAAAAAGACGCCCAAAATAAAAAAACAAGTGTCAACTGGAATCGCTGAACAAAGCACTCAGTGGCACAAAAATCTTTAGGGGAAAGGTCGCGCCGGCCAAAAAGGGTAGAGGGACCTTCCGGACAGGGGGAGGTGTCGTCACGAGGAGCAAGATTGCTCAGGAAGGAAACCCTGAGGGAAAAAAGGCACATGGGACGCCTCCAACCAGGAAAACCAAATCGGAGGAACGTGTAGAATCTTCCGGGGTGGCTTCTGTTTTCAAAGCACCAAAAACCCAAGTATCAGTAAGCAAGGGGGAGGTGACCCTAGGTTTTCACGGGCCTTCCGTTCGTCAACCCGGGGTAAAAATGCAACGATACGAAAAAACGGTGAAAAAAAGAATCGGGGCACGGAACATTCGCAAGGTAAGAAGCTCATCGCCCGGGGAATCAGCTGCGCACGCAACGGGAAACCCGCGCAAGCCCCTGGATTGGAAAAAACAGGGGACCAGTCGCACAAGATGGGGGAGGGGAAGTAGGTTCCGGAAAAAGGATGCAAACGAGCAACTTCCCGGGGAGTGACGATCACGCAGGCCGGGCGGGGGTGGGGCGAGGGCGGTTGGCCGAGGACGGGCTGCCGTCGAACAGAAACAGTGGCAACTAAGCATCAGATTGGGTGGTGAGGAACCAAGCCCCGGAAAAAAAAAAAAAAAAAAAAACTAAAGGAGTAACTCCGCGAGACGCGGGGATGGTCTGGTGCAAGAGAACGATAAAAAAAAACGGAACAGAAAAGGCGTCGCCGAGGTCTGTACAAAAAAAAAAGAAAAGCGCGGTCAAGCCGTGGCGGGGGACGTTGTATATGAAATGGGGCTCGACAAAAATGGGGGGGGAGAAAAAAAAAAAAGCAAAAGCGCAGGGTCCCCGCCGTCACACCTAAACGCCTACGAGTAGTAAGGTTAGTCCCGGTCGCCGCCCGGACCCGCACGTCCCAAAAAAAGAAAAAATGGAAAAGCCCAGGACCAGGTCAGCAAAAAAACAAAAAGTGCTAATCCTCAGGCCAAGAGGTGAACGGCCAGCAATTCATCGGGGACTGGGCAACGGTGACCGGCTGGGATCCGTTGAAGACAGAAGTACCCGAAACAGATAAGGCACGCCAGGGGCAAAAAAAAAGCTTTGAGAACGGGAGCTTCCGGCCGAAGGAGGCCCAGAAGTCAGCACTCGGGGTTGGACGAACCATTGGGAAGGACTTGGGGGGGAAGGGTGGGGGAATGGTCCCGGTGGGGAGGAAATCGTAATGGGGCCGCCTCGTGGGGGGAAGAGAAGGCCGGGAACCTTCAGAAACCGCTCTGCTCCACAGCTGGGCTTCAGGGTCAGTGGTCACATGTTAGAAAATTTGGGCACCGGGATGGTCCATAAGGGGAAAATCCGTTGAGAACGCCCACAGTCCCACACCTCGGGACCGGTTAGGTGCGGGGGTAAGCAAAAGAAAGGAGTTGCGCAGCCGGAATCGACAGGCCTCGGTCAAGTCACCTGGGCGAAGGACGGGGACGGACCCAGGAAAAGTGGAAAAACCGAACGAGCGGGAAGACAGGCAAGGGGTGGAGACCGGTTGGAGGATCCGTCCGGGATGTCGCAATCAGGGGATCATCCACACACCGACCCCCAGCGACGCGGAAAATGGCCATGTCGCGTGGAACAGCGAACGAGGGGGAGCACTATAAAAAAACGACGAGTCAAATTGGGAGCAAGAATCAAACGTCGGGAAAAAGCGCTCGTCCCAAAGGGGGGGTGGACGCAGAGGGGGGGGCGCCCGAAATTGAAAAAAAAAAATCAGAAGGCGTCCAACCGAGGGCCGTCCGTCGGGGTCTCGGAAAGAGTGAGAAGTAAAAATATGCAACGCAAAAAAGGACCCTTAATAGCTGAGATTCCCTGCTGTAAAAAAAGGGGGGGGGAAAAAGAAAGACCTCGGCGTTTCCGAAGGACAAGGGAGCAATTTTGCTCCCTTTTTACGTCCGCCTGGGGGTGCAGATTCGTCACAGTTGGGCGAAAAAAAATAAAAGGAAACGAAAGGCAAGCCGGGGAGTAATGGGGAAAAACTCTCTAGAAAAAACGGCGCAACTCTGGCAGGTGATTATCCGTAAAGTAGCGGGAAAAACAAAAAACGGGGAAAAGGGACTCCATCCAAAAAACACAACAGAGTGGTAGGAAATTGTGGAACCGGCAAAAAAAGGTTGGAGAGACGACCCGCAGAACGATCAGCAACCGAAGGGCTTGAAACGAAAGGGGCGGAAAGATCGGCCTGGGAGAAGAAAACATAAAAAAAGCGTGCCTTCCTTGGCCGTGACAACTACATGCAAAGAGGGGGGGAATGGATCGTGCTGGGAGAATAAAAAAGGGGGCCACGCGAACGGACCATCCAGGAAAAAAAAATAGGTCATCAGACCTAAGGCGGATTTCGGGACTTTCTCTGCGCCCGGACGAAGAACAGTCGTCAAAAGGGAAGGAAAAGGCGGGGGCGGAACCACGAGGTTGGCCGCTGGGAAAAAAAGAACGAAATCTGGTCATCTGTCCCCAAAGGACGATGCTACAAAGATCAGGGAAAGTGGGACGGCGATCCGGGCGTTCGGCAAAGGGGGAAAAAAACTGGGTGGGTCCTCCGTGAGGAGTGGTGTAGAGGGGAAACTTAAAGAAAAACAGCGACTTCCGGACCCCGAATGGAAAAAAGAAAATGAGGAGATGAATCCCGTATGCCGACCATCCGGCGGATAAGGAACAACAGAATCACCGCACTTTGAGGATTTCGGAAAAAAACGGCGACAAAGCCGTTGGGAAAATCCAGAACGCGCAAAAAAAAAAATGGATCGTCCTCTTGGGGGGGTCGGCCGACAAAAGAGGGAGGCAGCTCCCAACCCAAAAAAAAAGGAAAAGCGAAAGTCGAGGTGTTGACGACTGGAGAAAGAGGGAAACGGAAGGAGCCCAATCAGGGGGGGACACCTCACATCAAAAAAAAGCACCCGACAAGGGAGCACAAAAAAATGGGTTCCGCGCAAGAAGGGGGGCCGGAGAAAAAAAAAAAATCGGAAAAAAAGAGGCGCCCATCACCAAGAACCGATTCGTCGGGGGAACCAGCATGGACAACAACAAAAAAACACGATGCTGCTCGCTGGGAAAGGAAAAAAACAAGGGGGGAACTCTCACATTTGAAAGGAGCCGGGTCCCGACCTGGGGAAGTCAGTAGTCACGGGACTTGGCGTACCAGAAAAAAAAAAACAGGGTGTACTGGGATTGGGGCAACGATGAAGCCGCTCCTTCTACCAGGGGGTCTCCCCCAGGTCCCAGGAAGGGGTCGTTGCGCTGCTCAAAAAAAAGGAAAAGCAAGGACCCGGCAAAAGTCGACCGCTGAACGCTCCAAGAGCCTCCAGGGGGGGACCTGACCCGGACCAGACCTCTAGGAAAAAAAATCCTTGCACTGGACATGGTACGCGATCAAAAAAGAGAGAAACAAGCGCATTACCCGTACTTCAGTGACCCAAAAAATAGAGTAGGGGACTGCGCGGGCTCGGGGGCGCATGGGCCAGCGTGGTGGGAAAAAAAAAAAATCTGAGAGGGGGGGACGGACCCCCGACCAGAAACAAGCAAACGCAACTCTCCAAGAGAAAAGAGGGCGCGTACCTGGTTACCAAGAAAAAGCCACATAAAGGAAAAAACGCTGCTGAACCCACAACTCGAAAAAAGGAAAAACAGCACGGAAACTGAGGGGAACTAACAAGCACAGAAAATCATCCTCGTGAAACGTCAACCAAAAATTTGGGTGAGACCTCAGGAAGAGGGGAAACCCCGTACTTCCTGGACCGGAAAAAGAAGCTGGTCTGCCAAAGGTGAAAGCTTCCGCGGGAGGGGACGGAGGAACTACAAAGGACCGGTGCGACACCCGGGAAAACAAAAAACGATGTGGGTCCCGACACGAAGCACGCAAACTCTTGTTACGGAGGGAAGAGCCGCCGAATTTCAAAGGCGTCAGGGGGGCCCGCGAGAGTATTGCCGACACTGATCCCAACACCGGAAACGCGAAAGGGGAAAGAAACGGCGACCGGGATCCAAAAAAAAGGGGTCCGCGGGCCCCCACCCCAAAAAGCGCAAGCAAGGACAAGACATGAGAGTGGACGCACGAAAGAAATCATCAAGCGCGCGACAGGACCAGCTCGCCAAGTCAAAAAAAAAAAACTCGATGGCGCCGAGCAGCTAGGGGGCTGAGCCGCCAAGCAGAAGGGTGGGAAAAACAGGGTGGGGAAGAGGTCCGGCAAAAAACCGATGCCCCATTTCAGCTGGGGGGGAAAAAAAAAAACAAAACAGGGGAAGCCCGGCAGGCCGAGAAATCACGGCATGGACCTGCGAACAGGCGCCAGGCTCAGCCGCCGAAAAATCTGGTGGGGGTCGCGGCCACGGCGGCTCGCGGCAAAAAAGACAGAGGGAGGGGACCAAAGGGACCAGAACTTTCAGATCTCTCTCAAAACAGAGGGGGGATTAACTAGAAGTATCGCCAGTCTGGGGCGCCCCCCAACCCGAAGGGGAAAAAAAAAAAAAATCGTTCCCGCGTAAGGGCTACTGCGCTCAAGGGAAGAGCCAGAGGAGCCTCCGGAGGGGAAAAGGGAAAAGGACTAACCGCTTTGCGGCCGCGGAAGAGAGGAACCAGGCGTTGAGGAGAAGGGCAATCCGATTCTAAAGCCACCGGCGGGGAAAAGGGGACCCGAAACCCCAGAGAATTGAACGCGCAACGCCAAAGAAAAAAGAATCAAGCACTGCAAATGGGTAGCTTCCCTTCAGAGACTGGAAAGACAGAACCCCAGCCTTCAAGAAGGCGACTGGCGCGCCCAGGAAAAGGGGGAAAGAAGGGAACCCTGCGCAAGGCGCAAAGCGAGTAGTCGAACGGGATCCTGTCAGGACAGGGGAGGAGCGCAGGTTGGGATGACCAAAGGGGGCTCGTAAAGGCAAGCAGAGGTTCCGGGAAACAACGCGAGCAGATCAGAAAGGGGGGGGGGGGGTAACCAGCGGACGAGCCCATGCCGAAAGAAAAAAAAAGGGAGCCCAGGAGACAGTTCAGGGCAATGGGATTCGCACGCCCAAGGTCTAACAGACTCCTTGTGCCGGAGGGAGGTGCGGAAAAAGAGCGAGAAAACGAAGATTGGGGACTACGTTTGGGCAATAACCGCTGTAGTTCGAAAAAGACCAAGCGAGGGGCAGGGAAAAGTTGTGGCAGCAGTTAGCAAAAAAAAAAAATGAAAGGGGAAATACTGGGGTTAAAAAAAAGGGGAATGCCCTGCCGAAAAAATAAAAAGAGGGTGCCGAGCACGAAGGGCCTTGGGAGTGGGGTTGCTTCGGATGGTTGGGGTCGTCCCCGAACCGCGGACAGGAACGTGGCCAAGGAGATAAAGGGGGGGTCGCGTCTGTGCCGGGACAGCCAACCCGGACACGGGAAACGAAAAAACTGCTCGTAGAAGATAACCAAAGCGGAAGTGGTCCCGGTGGGGGGTAAAAAAAAATCAAAATGAGAAAACACTTCGAGGGGACCGGGCGGGGGGGGGGTCCGCCGAGACCCGAAAAAAAAAAAAAGCACGCACACGGGAGGAACAGGGGATCGGGGCAGCATTACTGAAGTGGTGGAAAGCGGGAACAAAATTCGCCACAGGATGGCGGAGAAGGAAAAGGGGGGGCCGGCCGTAAGGGCAGAACGAGCTCCACTGGAGTCGCGGGCCCAAAAAAAATCAGCCGCCAACAGTCGCTGCGAAGGGCAGAAGAAAGGAGGCCAGGACGAAAACTGGGCGTGCGTGAGAAAAGGGGGGGGAATGAGAGAAACAGGGTCGTGCGGCCCGGGGGTCCCCCACGCCGGAAACCGTGGCCCGTCGGCCAAGCGACAGGGATCCACTCAGAAGAAACTCCCCAAGAGGGGGGGACAAAAACAAGATGAAAAACATTCCGGGAATAACTTGAGAAGGAAAAAAAAATCAAGAAAGAGCTGGGGTATTCCAAACAAGGCAGACGGGACTTGGTGAAGTCTTTTTGGGAGAAAAAGTATGGAACCGAATTCAACGTGATAGGAAAAAAAAACCGAGATAGGGCGGCAAGAGTAAGGGGGGCAGCCGTGAACATGTTCCTTGGGAAAAAACAACCGCCTCCCACACACCGGGGCTGCTTCCGTTTAAAAGGAAAAATATGGGGACAGGCTCCAACCGTGCCTGATGGGATCCGAGCCTGTTTCCAGTTTTGGGTCAGGAATTGTCCACAAACCTAGAGGGTGAAAAAGAAAAAGCAAGGGGGAGGGCCCGTGAGCAGCGCAGGGAGGAGATGTACAGACGCACCGCGTAAATGTGCCTGGAACGCAGGAGGGGGACAAGAAGGCTTCTGGTCGGTGCCGAAAAAAGAAAAAAGCGACACGTAGGGGCGCTTTTTAAAAAAAAAAAATCCGCCGAGGGGGGTCAAAAAAAAAGGGGATACAATCGTCGCGCAAAGGGACCTGCAGGGGGTCATGCGATGGAATGAAAGGGGAGGAACGCAGGCAATGAACGGAATAAGACGAACCGACCGAAGAGGGACCCAAATCCTGTCTTAGGTAGTCCCGGAGGCCAAAGGGGAGTCGCGGCCCCCCGCCCAAAAAAAAAGACAAAAGACACCGAGATTGTAGAGCACCGGTCACCTCGCCAACGGCAAACCAACTCAGAAAAGCGCCGGTGGGAGGAAAAAATTCACGGGAAGGGGGGCCGTAATCCGCCCGTAAGAAAAACATTTTGTGTCTACTCACGGGGGCGATGCCGATCCAAAGGCCGTATGAAGGACCCGCCGTCGAACGCGAAAAGGGTGGGGGAAAAAAAAAAGACAAAAAAATTTCCGGAGTCAGAAGAACGGCACCGGAAGGCCGTGGTCGACCCAAGGCGAGGGAATTGGGGTAAAAAAAAAACGGACAGTTGAGGAGCCCAAGCGGCCTCGCCCCAACGGCGAATCGAGGCGTCTTGAAAGGGAGCCAACAACAACAACGAGGAGGAGTTGGGGGAAGCCGTTCCCGAGGCGACTTACCGCCTTTCCGGAAAATCAAAACGCAGTGGGGAGCGACTTGCTTCAATATCACCCGGAAGAGGCCGGCAAGGTGCCAAGGGGGGAAATGAAAAAAAAACATGAACCCACGAACGGAAAGTCAGGGGACACCAGCAAACGCGTTCGAACCCACAAGGAAAAAGCAAAAAAAGGACCCTGAGCAGTTACAAAAAAAAATTAGCGACATCGGTCGGCGTTCAAAAAAAAAAAAAAAAGGGACGCCCGGGAGGGTAGCCCTCTGAGAAACCTAGCACCAAAAAAGGACGCAGGCCGAGTTGCACGGGGAAATCAGAATTATAACGGGCCCGCGACGAAAAGGCTACGATAGGAGGAAAACGCTGGGTCACAGGAAGCGAAAGAAGGGCAAGGCGCTGAGTTTCCGCGTGAAGACGAAGGTGAACGGGACCGCAAAGAGAAAATTAGAAAAAGCCAAAAAAAGTCGTCGCCTGGGAAAAAAACAAAATGAAATCCCGCGCCGAAACCGGCGGAGAGGAACAACCAGCAAAAAAACGGGAGTTAGAAGTGATCGGGCCACCGACCAGAAAACCGGAGAAAACCAGGACGAAACAGGTGACTCAAATGAAAGGGTGAAGCGGCGCGACAACGCACGAAAGCCAAAACTCTGCACGAAATGCGCAACGGCGGGGGGACGGCTGAAAAAAAAGGAACTCCAATACGCAAGAGAGCAAGACAAAGCGAAAGCACCGCCGCCGTTGTGGGAAGGTGTCGACAGGAAACATTCCGGATAGGGAGATCCAAAAAAAAACAGAGAAAGGTCCCACGCTTGCGCATCGCGAAGGACCTACAAGGGAGGAAACTGCCACAAACGCAGCACGAAACAGGGGGAATGCAGGGAACTACTATCCTGGGGGGAAAAAAGTCACAGCTTCCCCGCGCGGATCAAAAGGGGAAAGCTGTGAGAAGGGTTCTTCGAACGAAGCCCTGCCGAAAAAGACGCGAAAAAGAGGGAACTTGGGGGGAAACCCACGATGACGGCCGCCAAGGCGACCGGATGTAGGCGGCCACGCTCCAGTCCGTTGCCGCTACCGGGAAAGCCGCTGTCCCTGAGAGCAGGGACGTGGCGCCGAAAGTACAGACGGGGGTGCCCCGCGAATTCTATCCGAAGACGCGGAAGTAAAAAGAGGGACTCCGACGACCTCCATGGTCAGAAAGGTGAAGGGGAATCACCCCCATACTACAAGGAGGAACGCCGACTCTGTAAGAGGGAGGGGAGCGAGACCAGATCCTCGAGACCCGAAAAAAAAAGAAAAACAAAAAAGGGGTGGGTGGAGTCATACGCACGAGCGAGAGCGGACCCCAAATACCAACAAAAACCCGGTCCACCGGGGAAAAAAACCGGGGACCACCCGGGCTGGTGTTCAAAAAAAAAACTGAAACCTGCGACAGTGGGGACCCCCAGGCAGCGGGCACAAACCAAGCGACGGCGACGAAAACCAAGCAAAGGCACAACTCAGCCTCGTGATCAACCAGGCAAGGAAAAAAAAAACTGTAAAAATGAGCATCTCGACACGGGGGCATTTCCGGGGACACAGAAAACGAATCGGACTGAAACCCAAGGGGACAGCAGAAATCAACCCGCGTTAAAATAAAAAAAAACTCAGAGAGGCACGCGTCTTGACTCCCCAAGTAGACTATCAAGTTTCAAACGAGAAGCGCCCGCAAAAAGCTGGGGAAGCGGGAGCCTAAAAGGGCAGGAAGGACAGTCATGAACGGAACCTGCTCGGCGTCACCAGGGGTCTCAAGAGAAGGTGAAATCGTCCCGCTGGCTGAATGGGCCCCCCGAACAAAAAGAAAACGCCTGGGGGGCTCCCCACGAACCTGTGGCGAAAAGAGAGGGCTTGGAAAGGGAGAAAAAAAGCCCTACGCTCAAAAAAAAATAGGAGGGGACGGCTCGACCGACTAGGAACCGCCCCTCCCTCATGTCGGTTCGCCGACGCGCAAAAGAAGAAATTTCCAGAACCGGACTAAGCGCTGCCGCAAGAGAAGGAAGAGAAAGTGGGAGAACCGCCTGTAGCCCAGCGGAGCCATGGTCCCTTCTTTGCAAGGAGAAGGTTGGGAGTAGACCTTGGGGGAAGAAAATCTTCAGAAAGAGCAGCGCAGGCCGCTGGGCGAAAGAAAAAAAAAAAAAAACAGGGGTGTCCCGCATCGACCGGAGTCCGGTGTCAATCACCCACGCCGGCGCGAGCCAAGTGAGCGGCGCGCGGAACGACTTTCGGCGCCCACCTTAAGGACTGAAAAGAAAAAAAAAAAAAACAACTAGGAGAAGGAAAAAGAGAGAAGTCCGCAGTCTGGGAAAATCCCCGAAAGTCGCGCTCCTAACGCCGGAAAACCCGCCCAAAAAAAAAAGCGGGAAAGCCGCTGGCACGCGAGGAGTGAACCGCTGCGCGCCGAAGCCGCAAAGCCTCGACCCAAGAAAAGGAAAGACAGGCCAAAGATGACTGGGAGGGAGAGCCTGTCGTCAAATGTCCTCCGCCCAGAGAAAGACGCGCCCAGCACTGAGGAAATGTAAAACTGAGGAAAACTTTCCCCTTCTCTTGGGGAAAGACTTCCGTCCCGCACGGCCGAGGACTGTTCGCGCCAAGCGACGGCATCGCACCGGGAGAGGGACGCCTCTGGGCGGGTTTATCGAGGCGGAACGCGGCCGGAACTTAGGAAGAGGTTTGGGCATGGGGGGGGGAAAACAAAAGGCCATGCTGTAGAGCAACCGTGGTCGACACGGGGTCGTGAGCCGCGAAGAATCAAACGGGGGACGGGGTCCATCAAGAAGGAAGCCATCCGGTAAAAGACTCCGCAGGAACAGGGGAAAAGGGGGGGAATATCAAAGGGAAAGTGCTGCCTGGCGGAAACCAGGTCTTCGGAAACAAAGCGTGTTCGCGCTGCGCGGGGACGGTAAAAGAAACGAGAACCTTAATACGGTGCGGCGCGCAAAAAAAAAAGGGGACCCCGAACTTAGTAGAAAAGACCCCGTTCAGGGGGACCGGGTGCAGGACATCGAAAACCGGAATCAGTGTTGGGGGGGGAAAGAAGGGGCGCTTCACTATCTCGCGCCAGCTAACTTTTAAGGGGGGGAAAAAACGACGAGGCTGAGGCGGGTTGGTGGGAGAAAAAAAGAAAAATGCAGGGGGGCGAGACTTGGGGGGGAACATTCCGATCCTGTGCTAACAGAATGGGCTGGGGAAGGGTTTCAAGGGGAGGGCAGCACAACTGCCCGGCGCGTGCGCCAAAACGTAAAAAAACGAACCTATCGCTGAAGTTTCGGGTAGTGTCAGGGATCGATTAGAATAAAAGACCCAAGGCAAAGGTCCCAACCGAGTCTGGTAGCCTCCGAAAAAACGAGGATCCAGCGTTCACGCAGGGGAAGGCGGGGTGGGGTATATGAAAGAAAGTCGATTCGCACAGGTGTCTGAGGAGGGGGCGCCGTCTGTGCGCCCAGGAGCTCGAGGGGAAAGAAGTCTCGTGCCCACGGGGGAGGAGAGAACTGTCCCAAAAGCTTCGCCATAAAAAGCAGCGCAACGAAAACCCGAAGCCGTGGAACAAAAAAAGGGGGGTTCGAAAGGCGGAAAAAAATCCGGCGTCCCCCCTAACCCGACGCAGCCGTTTCGAGCATAGGGCCGAAAAGAACTAGAGACAATCCTTGAGCAAAGCGCCGGAAAAAGCTTGTCCCCAACCAGGGCAGGAGTCCAAAAAAAAAAAAAAACCAAGAGCAAAGAAAAGTCTCGTTGTCACCGGGCTGGGGGGGCGGTGGTGAGGGTCTTCTGAAATTTAGGGTTAGCAGGGGAGACCGGATAAAAAAACAAAAGGACCAAATTGGGCTGAGTTGCGAAATGGGGGAGCCAATGTGAAACGCTCACCACACCGGCGGGCGCTGCCGGTAGTCGGGGAAGGGGACGCAAAAAAAAAAAAAAAAAAGAAAAAAAATTAGTGGATGTTCCACCGTAGGGAGGAAAAAAAAGCCAGCCGGGTTAGGGGACGCAGCGGACCCACCCGAAGAACGAAAGGCCCTGAGAAGGGACAGGGGTCGGCCGCCGCCACGAAAAAAAAGGGGTTCAAGGGGTTGGGGGAGGGGCAGCAGGGTCCTTGGGTCCTCCCGGTGGGCAGGTGCCAAGACTAAAAACGAAACGTGCGGGTTATTCTAGGGGGGTCAAACGACAACATCAGGCGTCTTGGCAAACTGGCGCCTGCGCCCAAGAAAGCGAAGTCCGGCCGTGGTGTCATAAGAGGTGGGGTGTATTTCTGCAACGCGGAATCGCAAGCAAGAAAAAAAGAGAGGGAACTTCGGCCCGGAATCGGGCCCATCGCAAAAAACGTCTAGGAGTTCAGGGAAGAAACGGAGCGGGGGCCGCAGCGGGGGGGCGCAAGAGAGTAATGGAACCCCAGCCGGTCCTTGGGTCAGCACTTTGGAGGTTGCTCGACGACCAAAGGGGGAAAAGAAGTAGAGGCCGGTCGCAAAAAAGAACAGGAGAGGATGAAGGTACCCTAACGAAAAGGTCGTAAAGGCCGCCGATGCAAACGCAGGACCGTCTCGGGGGACATTGGGAAAGAAAGAACGAACGTGTAATCAACCAGAAATTGCCGGGGCGTTGAGGATGACTGCAACCCCAAAGGCAACGGGGGAAAAACAG
>Ga0179591_1361520_pt1 | contig 24807 bp, 24 predicted proteins | sample CZOMad2_1_08_16f_FD_182891 | JGI IMG/M metagenome (GOLD analysis project Ga0179591, IMG submission 182891) | Vadose zone soil fungal communities from Angelo Coast Range Reserve, California, USA - CZOMad2_1_08_16fungal (PacBio error correction) | ecosystem: Environmental > Terrestrial > Soil >...
GAGGTAACAAAGGAAGGTTCACTGACGACGCAGGGACTATCCCTTATTCTGGAATACAGGAGTATCAGAGAAGGTAGGGAAAGACACCAACGAACTCAAGAAAGGCGGGACAGCTAGGATCGGGGATAAATACAAAAACTCATAAAGAGGACGTAAAGGCGAACGGGTTTTCAGTCGTTCTCTCAGAGGCGGAAAAATCAAGATCATAAACCGAGAGAGCCATCCCGGCGGCGATAGCGACTAACACACGGAGGGAGAGAGAGATACGGAGGGCTGGGCTCTCAGTTGAAGCGCGCATAGAAAAAGTAGCGCCGCGTGTCCCAGAAAGAAAGCAAGAATAGAGTCGGTTAGCTTCATTGGTATTTATATGACAGAGGGGGGGTAAGCGGGAGTGCTCATGGTACGGGTGCGGTAAGGAGTACGCTAAGGATAACTGACTGGGTTCCTTTATTGGCAGAAGTGATGGAGGTGGTTCAGATTATCTCACGTATAGTAAGCAGGGAACCTCCGGAAACGCGGAAGAAGTCAAAACGGTCAGTACCGAGTGCACGTGCGGGATGCGGGGTGCAGGTAAGTTGAGTTCTAAAAAAAAATCTAGCAGGGATGGGATGGACGCCTGTAAGAGGAGGAAGGGAGGTATCCTGAGGAGAAAAGTTCCCGTATGCGAATACTTCATAGAGGCCAGCAAGCAGGGAGAAACTAAAGTTAATAAAAGAAGGAAAGGTCCCTTCAATCGTCGGCATTACAGCGACAAATAGAGAGGAGATGAGGTGGGAATGTTCCGTTAGTCTGTCGGACTAGAAATGACTAACAAGGGGCGGATAGGAGAGTACCGGTGAAAAATCATTCGTAAGATTAGAGGGAGGAACGGAAATGCAGGGATCCCATTGCATGGCGGGGGGGTTGACGGGCCTGCGCATGAAATGACCATGAAAGATCTCCTTTCGACAGTCGAAGAGGATAGGGACATATTCGAAGTTCGGAGAAAAGGTCCGGGGGAAAGCTAGACACTAACAAGGCGGAAATCGAATTCCGGGATCTCGGAGAGGGAAAAGACTAGAAAATCAGAAGGAATTGAGAAACCCATGTATACCCTGAAGTGGGGCAGGTCAGGCAAGTAGTAGAAAGCCGCCTACGGGGGACGGACTCTCTTACGGGAGAAAGAGTACTTGATAGTTCAGGAGGAACCATAGTTTCTCAAAGGAAGAGGGTGAATTTGCTCCTACGGATAATCGTAAACTCGGGGAGGGGGCTCACTAGGAAATGCGTACATTCTGGGTCGCGTCACGCGAATCTTTTCTGCATCAGAAGGGGGGGAGCTTCCAGAGGCAGCCCGGAAAAGCGATTGGGTGCTCATCTGAAAGAAACTGTTGTCAAAGAAGCAAGGTAGTTGAGTAGAAAAAAGGGTATGGAAACTCTTCTTCAAGATCTTCATCTTTGAAAAAAAAACAGGGGCGGGGAGCAGGGAGGGGAGGCAAAGGGGGGGAAAGTGACTTGGGAAGATGTGGAACGAAACTGAGGGAAATTATTCATCGAAAGATGTCCGGATGGGGGGGGGACAGCACGAGAACCTAGACCGGGAGGCAACTTGCGCAGGCTCTTAATTAGGAGTCAGGCGTCTTCTGCCCGGAGGAAACTTCGTGAGAGTAGAGACAAGGATCACTTTTAAGGACATAAAAAAGGGGATGAGAATTTTATTTGCGGAAGTTCAAACGGCTGAAAAGGACCTTTGGGCGAGGACAACGAGAGAAGCTTTAGGTTTTTTTTCCGAAACGACGGCGTCGGGTGATGTGAAGAAGAAACTTCACTACGTTGGTGCATCACGGAAGGGATCAGTCTCCGTAAACCACACTCCGGCTTTTCCTGACGAGGAAAGGACGCTAAAATAATCGGGAGAAACACAAGTAATTCTCTAAAAACGGAAATCGATGGAACTGTCGGAAACGGAGAGTGATTCGCCGGGGATGTTAGGACGTCACACCAGCAGTCACCTGAAAGCAGGAAGGATGTATTGGGATGGCTGCTGGAGGGTTGGGACGCAGAACGATAAAGGGAAAGGGATCTTAATGAAGCATCCGCCAACACCAGATACGGGGGGAAAAAGAAACTGTTCTCAAATGGGCCGAGAATCATCACGGGGTTGTCAAGAACGTCACGCTTGTTAAGCATGACGGAAGCAAGAGACGCATTGAAAGGAGGCTGAGTGTCCCGAAGTAACGAGGAGCAGAGCCATAAGCGTGAAGCGCGAAAGGGTTGATTAAGGTCACTCGCACTCGCGGAATTCGGAGGAAACAGCAACTTCGAAATGAGGCGAAAATTTGAGAGGAGGATTTTTTCCGCGGGGAGGGAGTCGCGACGGACTAGCAGGGGGCACTTACGCGCAGCCACAGAGGAACGGGCCATAGCCGAACGGGGCCGTCGGCTGTCACAAGGAGAAGAGGGGGGGGGTCTGATAGTAAAGGTTGAGAAGACGCGTCAAGACTCAAGAGGAGAGGGTTACTGTCTTATTTAGGCCGGATGCTTTGACAGTATTCCGAAACGACAAGGGGGGGAATAAAGAACTCTTCACTAACCTGAAAGAGGTGACACGCCGGAAATAAGAGGATAATTTCTCTCGGCAGGGCTAGGTGGAAATAGAAATCTTTTTGCGCCTTTTCGCTCAAAAGGCCCCGCTGCAGCTCGCAAAAACCGAGTTGGGAACCGGCAACATGAACGAAGATAACCTACGTATTGCTAGATAATGAATGCGAGGTGAGCAGCCGATGCGAAGCGGTGGGCGCATCTAGACGCTCGCGGAATCAAGTCAGTGACTAACAAAATTTCGGGAGTGGTGTAAGGGAGGGAAAGAGGGAGCTCAAAGGAGGACGGCGGCTTTAGCAGGGCACAACTCCTCTGGGAAAAAAGAACGGGGATCGAAACCGGGGGGGCAGGATCCAGTCCGCCGAGAACATGAAAAGAAAAATCGGATCTCAAGGACGCGCGAGAGAGAGCCCCACGGTGAGAAAAGGTGACAAGAAGGGGTGAAGTCAGGGAGAAAAACTGCACTGTCGTGCATGGAAAAAACGAACCTCGAAGCGGAACCATCGCGGAGCGCTAACGCGGAAGGAGACGGGTCGAATACCACGAAAGGCCAAGTTTGAAATGCCGCCACCCCGAACAACAAGAGGCTTAGAAAATAGAGCTCCAGTCATCGGACCCTAAATGGCCGGGGGGACTATCCCTTCACGAGGCGAAAAAAATGATGAGACGGCGGGGGACCGGCCTAGTCCGGGGTGAACTTCTATGTACACTCCAATGATATTGGGGGATCTCCCGGTACAGTTTTAAGGTGTCATCTGAATGAGGGTGCAAGCATCTTCCTGCTCCAAAGGGATTATTGAGCTCTCGAGAATAAATCAGTGCACGAGACGGGAAGGGGGGGGGAGCAGTCCTACTCAAAGAGGAGGAGAGAGGACGGAAAAACCAAGGTAGGTCTTACGGAACTTCCGATAGTGTAGAGAGCGATGGTCTCCCACGTCTACAACAAAGACTTTGGGGCACTTCCTAGTTTCCAAAGCGCAATAAAGGCAAAAACATCCATCGGGCTTAGAGGAAACCGATAATGGGGGAACTGCTAGATGTCCACTAATCTGACGAAACGATCCGGGGATCGGGGTGTTGTGGTGGGGTGTGCATTGGAGCCCACTCGGTTGGCGGACGTTGACCGGCTTCGGATGAAAGAAGGCGATAGAATCGAAAGGGATCGGAACGACCGTGGGAGGGCAGACGAAAAAGTAGGTGAATATGGCAAGAGATCGACGATGGGGTTGATATCGATTGAGGGAAGCAACTCATGTGAAGAATCGCTCGATGAGACAGGTATAGACGACATCAGAAATAATCGGGCCGATAGGAAAGGACGCTACTTATAGTAAATGATTCGGCTCGATAGCCTGAGAGGAGGAGAAGCGTAAAGGGAGGGATGAAGTTTTGGTGGTCAAATAGGGTTGGAAGCGAGCCGCTTTGACGGACATCATTGCAATAGAAACAAGAGTAAAGATACAATCTCAAACCACAGGAGCAAATTCAGTCTAGAAAAAGAGACGAGGAACCCTGAGGAAGGAGAAAGAGAATCGGAGACGCTCGATAGCGAAGGGCGGCTCGTAGGGAAATTGCACAACCTCTTTAATGAGGCAGTCAAATCAGAGCCGAGTGAACGTGCCACTTCCCAGAAAGGCTAGGGACTATTCTAGGTCATCGGTTATAGTTCCGGGGGACATCTGATGCCGGGAGGGACAGGACTATCTACCGATAGAAGGTTTAAGAACCACACCTTAACTCTACTTGAGGACGTCACAACGAAAACCTCGAGAAGAGCGACGAAAAGAGCGGGAGTGATGACGGTAAAATATCCTCCATAAGCGCGACTTCCGGCTTTCGAAAAAAACAAAACTAAATTGGTATGGGGCGGTTTGTTCGAACTAAGGCAAACCCTTACTAGGAACTGATCGAACACTCAGGACGAGAGGATGGATCTGTTGCACGGCATCGAAGTGGATTGGACGCATGCGGAAAAAGTGGATTAAAAAAAGAAGGGGAAAGGCAGACGCTCATCTCGATTTTCGCGGAACGGACCGGGGGGGGGCTCATGGAGAGACGTTTTTTAACCATATATCGTAGGGTGGAGGAATAACAGAATTCACGGAGTTGTAATGAATCATTGGAATCTAGAGCTCCCGGCCCAGACATCGTCGTCCAGACACGGCGTTGCGGGTAAATGATCAGTTAGTGAAGAAGGTGGCTAGGTGATCTCGCGAGGGTGACTAAGGAACGACATCAAGGGGCCGTAATGAGGCCTTCGCAGGGGGGGGTAAAATCATCCTAATCGTCAAACCGTTCAGAAGATCTGACTTGTCGAAAGAAAGGGAGAATGGACGGAGGAGTACGGAAGCGGAGGAGTCAAGAATCAAACTATGCGCTGTGCGAGATCAGGGGTCCTAGAGAGGGAAAAATATGAACTAACAGAAAAAAAGGAAAAACCTTGGCAACAAAAATTGATACCGACATGAATCGAGGTGGGATGAGGGCCAAGGGAGAAGGAGCCATAAACAGGTCGGACAGGTCAGGCCGGCACTCAGGGAAGCGTGATTCCAGCTGGAAACTAAGGAGGCGAACAACTGAACAGGGGAGAACAGTGTATTCGAGACGCCAAAAGGGAAGAATAAAAAGCATCGCTTGGTCTGACAAGTGGATCTGGCTAGTAGCGTCAAATAGTGGGGGTCAGTAGGTGGGAGAAAAGGGGGAGGAGGGAAGCTTCTTCACTAGTCAGTACAAAACGGGGTACGCGCTCAATCCAAAGGGGGTAGTTAACCGGGGAATGAATACGAAAGAAAATTGAGAACGCCATGGAGCGGATGAGAATCCGCACTGAAGTTGTCCGCTTAGGGTTCGTGGCGATGAAAAAGAAAAGAAAGTAAGGAGAAAGCTCGGGAAACTAAAAGAGGAGTGAAAAGGGGCCCTAATTAACGAGTGAAACTTTTTCTAGGACTAAAGAGCATCAAAGATCACCTACAGGAGAATAAGAAGGAATAGGAGCCAGAGGGGCTCCGGTAAGTGCCCCGGGCGTCGGGCGTGAACTCTAGCGGCCAAGTGCAAAAAGTTACCATGGGACTGCCAGCAGAATGGAGGGGGCTGAGGACTATTTAAAGACGTTATTTCGGAAAACTAAAAGCCTGCCGGGGGAAGGAGGTCAGAAGTGGAGGAGGGAATCCGAATAGGTTAGGAGGGAGAGGCAACAAAGGCCGATATGGGGCAGGAGTACGCAGCAGAAGGAAAAAGACCCTGGGTCAGAACGATTGTCTATGGAAAGGGGGGCTTCGACAGTCGATGTTTTCCAAAAGGGGGGAGAAAAGGCGAAAATACGCGAACGATGCAGGCGTTTCTAGAAGAAGGGAAAACGGAAACAGCGAGCAGATCTCGAGGCTCAAAGTCAATGAAAAAAAACGGAAGGGGAGATACGGATCGAGAAGCGCTGGAGACAGTGAAGTTATAAAAAAAACCTAAAATTAGGGAGATAAGAAGAAACAGATCGAACGGTCCAAGAAGCTACGAGACGCAAGCAGTGGGTTCTAGGGGGGCTCAATGGAGTCAAAAGTCACGGGCGCCCGGCTTGTCACCTCCGTCAGCTATGGGCGCGTAGGTACTAAGCGGGGGGAAGGGACCTTTTCACTAGGCCGATTACAGACGACTCCAAGGTGAGAATCACACGTTCGAGAAAGTTCCGAATACTCATCAGGAAAGAAGTTTATACTAGAGAAGCCAAAAGCCGCAAGCGCGTGCAGACCCGTAAAGGGGAGTTATGTCAGTCCAATGACGGAATAGAGTAGTCGCTAGGATAGGGATTGTGGGTGGACGTCGAATGCGAGACTCAAGGAGTACTCTCTAAAGTCACAATATCCTTACCATAAAGGATTCTTATAGTATACTAAACACAACAAAAGGAGAAGGAAAAAAAAAAAAAAAAAAAAAAATAATGATAAAAGACGGAAAGAAGGGGGAAGGGGAACGCTTCGTTGATTGGACTTCTGAAAGGAGAAAAAGGGCTGGATCAATCAAAAAAATGACATTCGAGAAATAGAATTTTTCTTCATTGGAGGTAGAAGAAGGTCAGAGATTGAATCAGGAGACATTTCTTAATGAGAAGGGGAGTGTAGGATTGGAAGGAGGAGAGTTTAGAATCATTAGGGGAAGAGGGTGAGGGTCGAGGAAAAATCGCGTAGATGAAAATTCCCTCCAGGAGAAAGACCATAGAATGAAAAGGAAAGGGGACTCTCGCTTATCGTGAGGGACCATTTTAGAGAGAAAAAAAGACGAGCTTCTCTTAGACTGGACCGGGAGCGCTTAAGCGAAAGAGAGGTACATAAGGGTAAGACGGATAGAATCTTTCAGAAGGGTATAGACAATTAGAGGAAGAGAGAGGGGAGGGGAAGCGCCAATAGGAAGGCCCCAATAGAGCAGGTGAATTTGAGCACCAAAAGAGCTCTCTCGGTGTTAAAGGGGACAGGGAGCTCTAATGAGACGGAAAAGAGTGCCGAATTTAGCGTTAGGGGAAAAACAATCAGGAATGACGACGCATGAAAAAGCAACTACGGCGGTAAAACGCAAACATGCGCAAGTTGGGTCTCAGGGCTGAGAAAGGAATAGGCAACATGACATAATGCACCGTTGGAAAGCTGGGACCTGAGAGACGCTAATCGAAAGATGAGGAAGGCGCAGCAACTAGCGAGAGGAGACCGAACATCCCTCAGGTCAGGAGATAGAGAACAGGACCGGGCGTAATGAAGGATAGGAAACTCCTCCTTAATTAAAAACTGAAATTGACCCCTAAAGTTTTCGGGAAGATAAGATTTCCCTCATCTAAGTTAAAGAGGGTCGAGGTGATGACTCGGGACGGTTTAGCGAGGAACCGGACCGGGACGAGAAGGGGGGGTTGTCAGAAGAAAAGGAGTCGTAGTATGATCAATGGAGAAGCGTACAGTAGGGAGGAGTCCTAAAGCGGGAAGAAACTCAGGGTAGCTGAGGAGGACAGAATCGTAGTGGGGCTCATCGGAAAGAAAAGTTTGGCGCAATGACGTGCGAAGGAAAAAAGGGGGAAACGACGACAGAAAAACTCGTCGTCGATAGTCCCTCGGTCGGGGGAAACAAGGGGGAGAGTGGAAAAAAGCGCAACGGGGTTAACGGGACAAGAGTCCGAACTACTGCTACAGAGGGCAATCGCACAGCGGGGACGCGCAAGAAAGCGAAGATACCATTTGTAAAAGGGGGGGAGGGAGGGGAGATGCGTTGGAGAGGTAATACCTGCGACAATAAAACGGGAAGGGGGGGAGTCTTCAAGCAAGAGAATGAGGAGTGAAAAAGAAAGTTGGGACAGGATTCGTTGCGAGTGCCGAACTCTGGTCTTGAGACCGGGGAAGGTTTTATATGAACCAGCAGTGATCAAATTGTTGGGTGCCGAACCTGAGCTTTACCAAAGGGTGCTGAAGACGAGGAAGCAGGTTGTCCATCTAGAAGGCGTATCTCAGCCCTAACTAGGCCCTTTCGTTTTTTACAAGGTGCTACTGGGATAGCACATGGGACGAAGAAAGACTCCTAAGCGCTGGGGACTCCTCTCGGATAATGAATGGCCATGTAGAGGAAGGTCAGCGGAAGGAGATTGAAAATGTTCCATAAATTACGTTGATGCAGACTAAGGTGACGGATTTCATCGTAAAACCCAAAGAAACTTCCCGAACAAGAATGGAAAGTATGGTCTTTCAGCGGCGTTTGGTACAAGCCGAGAGACTGAGGTAGAAAAGTCATCATGAGTACAAGAAAGAGACCGAACCCCTCAATAAACGAAAGTGGGAATACTGCGGGGGGGGGGGGGCTCGTACTGTGCCTAAAGAGGCTATTCAAGGGATTTGTGGTGGGAACATCACGCAGGGGGCGAAACGCTTGTACGCATAACCAACTATAACGGCATGAACGGAGAGGGTGACCTTCTTAAAGGAGAACAAGGAGAAGACCGCAAATCGGGGGTCCGTTGCCAAGGGAAGTGCCCGTGTTCAGAACTAACAATCTGAGTGAGATCTGCAGAGCCACACAGAAGGGTCTAGGGCTGGCTACGGGAAGAAGTCCTTCGGGGCAAGGATCCTTAAAACCAGTTTCCGCTGTGGGAGAGAGGGTCATGACGGGAAGCTGGTTCAGCTTCCGGATCCAAATAAAAATAGACAGTACCATATACTAGAAACTCTGCAGTGGAAGTGGGTGGGCGTAACAGGGACCGCATTTATCGATGGTAAGGGATAGTAAATGGACAGACGTAACTGGAGAGGAAAGGTCGCCGAGAGAGGGTTATAGAGGGGCTGGATCCTTCTCGCAAGGGAATGGGGAATTACCAAGAGTACAGTGACAAGGCAGCCGCCGCAAGAGAGAATGCTGCATCTAAGGAGGCCGGGGAACTGAATGTGAAGTGGGGAAGTCCATTCTTCGGGAGCGCAAGGGAGGTGCCGAAATAAAGGTAACGGCTTAAGACACTGACCTTCGTGAGAGGATTCGGTCTAGGGGCGAAGCTTCAATTCTTGAATAGAGATCTAGCGATAAAAGTCAAGGGGGGGAACCTGTTGGGGGGTCCTAATCAGGGGATATTGAGATTAAAAACTTCGGCTTTAGTACAAAGGAAAAAGAATAGGGAAACGTAACTCTCGGGAAAAGACCGGAGAGGAGTCAGAAGAAGAGAAAGGGAAGAAGAGAGAAGAACATTCGTGAGCGAATAACGCGCTCGGGCGGCAATCGGAGAAAAGGATTGAGAAACCGAGGGGGAATGGGTAGCTATCAAGAGGCAAAAAAGAGTGCAAAGTTGCCAAGAAAAAAGACGAACGCAAAAAACCAATGAGGATAGCGCAATACCTCAGACAATATCGGCGGTTGAGGGGAAAATACCATCGATTCCACCGTGCGGGGAAGAATCCTATCGGGAAAGAACGGATTCGAGTAATCGAGGAGGAGGTTAAGAAATAAAAAGGAATAGCGAAAAGATCGTGCACGAAAACAGCAACGGGGGACAAGTTTTTGCCTAGCAAGGGGCCGACTCGTATGCGTGACCAGCTCGGACGGATAAAAGGACACGGAACAAATTTCGAATAAAAAAGACTTTACTGGAACGGAAAGGGTGAATTTTAAATCCGGGTGCCTCAAGATGGCGTAAGAAGTGGGGAGACGCTCTAAAGGCGCAAGGGAGAGAACGGAGATCACGGGTAGGCCTTCGAGACGAAAAAAAAAAAAACGGATTAGTATGAACGTGAAAAGGATAAGCGTTCGCGAAAGTCACTGATAGTGATCAAATTAAAACACTCGACAAAAGCGAATTGGGCTCCGGCAAGGTCATCTAATCCCCGCTTCAACTTACTGCAAAAGGAAAAGGGGAAAGGAGTAACCAGGGGGAGGGAAAGCTCAAGAAAGTTTCCTACTAATGAGGGGGGGAAGAACCTCTATCGAAAACCGGTTCAGGCGAATTGGGGGAAAATCTCTCTAGTACGGGGGAAAACACTTCTTATGCTTGGAAAAAAGCCCGAGATTAGGAAGAAGCGATTTAACTCTGATGAAGAACATGTCATCGTTGTCTGGGAGAAGAAGAGTCTCTATGGAAGGGGAGGGGCGCGCAAAAAGGGAGTTTTGGCGGACTTAGGTAGTGAGGAATGTCCCTTGGGATTTCGGCGCAACCGATGTGCTCGACGGAAGACATCAATACGAAGGTCCGTAGAGCCGAAAGAAATGGAGAAGACAACTTATGCGATAAGAAGATCGGGCAGAGCTATTCAGGAAAATCTTCGGAAATTACTCAGCTCAGGTGGGAAGATCTGAACTGCAAGGGGGGAGGTTGACCTGACACAGACAGAAGGATACATGGGAAAGGTAGGATTTAACATAAACCACAGGAAACGGGGGCATGTAATCGGCGACACAGAATGTTTTCGAAACCAAAAGTCTTCCGTAAAATCGATCGAGCGGTCTGAAAGAAACGCAGCTTGAAAAGGGGGAAATCGGTGATAACACCGCCGCCGAGGAAGGGAGCCTCCCGAGATGCAGAAGAAAAAGAGCCATTCGGATCGCCGGATGGGGAGAGGGGAAGTTCAGTGGGGGAGATCAGGGGAACAACACTCACCAGCAGAATGAAGACAACCGATAAGAAAACGAAGGCTAGCAGATCCTGCGGCCGTCTGTCGTATGGGAATGGTAAAGTCTACCAACAGCTACGGAAAGTCAAAGACACAGAAGAATGAATGATAGGCCTGGCACCGGGGGGGAGGGAGAGGAGTCAAAAAACCTTTGACTGAGCGAATCATCTCCACTCGGTGAGATGGTAATCCAGTATGGGGGAACTTTCTAAATAAGTAGAGGAAGACTTCGGCATCACCGAGAGGGGTAAATAACAATCCTCAAGAGCTGGGGAGCGAGCTCCTCGGTAAGGGAGCCGTTACACTGAACCGTTTTGGAAAGGGTCCGAAACGAGGGGCAGCGGGGAGGAGGAAAACTGAGAAGCAACGTTGGGGGAAAAAATCCTTGCATCAGATCAAACCAGTAACGAGAACCAGCGGCGTCACTGTGCGGCTAGGGAGCAAGGGGGGGGAAGGAGATCCAAGGAGGTGAGGTCGCGCGGTGGGTTCCGTCAAAAAATCCCCGCAAAACTGAACAATCACGGCCGTCATGGAGGGCAAGGTCCTCGAAAAACCTGTAGAGACGAGAAGGAGTAAGCTGAGGGGACGAGTCAGAGATCTGCCGGGAGTAGTAAAACAATGCGCTCAGGGAGCGCTGAGTTCATCACATCCAGGACAAAAGGGAAGGGACAACGGCTCCGGTCGGGGAGGGAGGAGGAGTTGAGGATCAAGTCCTCGCGACCCAAAGTACAACTGGTACCTATGTCCAATACTGTTCCGCGCAGGAGGTAGACCAGGGGCAAAAAAAATGGAGATAAAGAAAAGCGGCAATTGGAAGAGGAGCAACAAGTCTAAGAAAGCGTTCGCCCTTCAAACAACAGGAACGAACGTGATTGCACGGCAAACGTGAGAAGTAAAAAAAGTTCGCCAACGGAACTATGGGAGCCAGGAATGAAGCACCGCCGACTCAGAGACTACCAAGTTGAGTCGGCGCGGGACCTAGGGAAGAAATTGGACGATTCATGAGCAAGCTTCGAGTAAAGACTGCACTTCGTCCGGCCAAACTTTTGCAAGGAAAAGAAAAAGAGCTGCGACTGTGGGGAATGAAAGGGGAGGAAAGCCACTCTGGCGGGCGAAAGAGAGATGCGAAAGACGCACTAATGGAAAGGGAAGTGAAAAAAGTGCGGGACTATAAACTCAGAAAGAGGCTGCAAGAAACGCGGACGGAAGAAAGAACGCAGAAAGAATTGGAGCGTATTGCTCAAAAGGGCAACTAAGGGCGCGATGGCGGAGAAATAGCACAACCAGGGAGAGATGTTCCAATATGCTAAACATCGGGGAAAGAAAAAGTTGGGTACCGGGAAAATAAATCAAAGCCCGGCTTCGTCTTGCCGGACGAGGCCAGAACAAGGAAAGGTCCGGCAAACATGGGTTCCGTCCTCTGCATGACTGAGGGGGCTAGATGACAGGTATTTTCAGAAATGGAGGTGACGGCAGGAAGCAAAAAAAGTTGGGGAGACGAGTCGAATCCCGAAACGGGGGGGGACGTCTTCTGAATTTGGCGATGAAGCCGGGGCAGAGAAAGGCTATATGGGGAAGGTTAAACGGAGGGGAGTCAGAAATCCCAACTGAATCAGTTGCGAAAAGCTGGGGGGGCGTAAATAGTGAAAGTATTATTGAAAAGGGGGGGTGGTGGATCGAGACACCCAAAGTGAGCGTGTAAAGTTCTTTGGGAGGGGGAGTCAATGTTTAAAAAAAGATAAGAACGGTGAACAAAGAGAAAAGGCGCGCAGGGGGGGAAACAAAGTCACTACTGACGAGTGGGGTGTGTCAGGTACAGAAGAAACGCAATCGCTATACAGAGGACTTAAACTCATCATAGGAAGGAAGGACGAGATAGGGGACTGACGGAATGAGGACAGAAAGTCAGCTACGATAAAACTCTGGGGGGGAAGACGGGAGGAATCCCTGCAACGAATATCCCTCTGAACGAAGGGGGTCAGCAATTGGCGAGTCGCCGAGGGAAGGGTCAATTTTCAAGTGAACGATGGTGGTTACGACTGACGAAGATAGTAACTATCCACGAAAAAACAAAGTAGACTACGACTCAGGGTATAATGTAGGAGACCCTGAAAACGAAGAAAGAGGAGATTCAACGAATGCCCGTCCTGGAGAGAAGACCGACGAAGAATTAAAAAGGTTCTCTCCGGCTACCTGGGGAGGGAGGACATCGTTGAGGGGAGAAGAACGCTCATCACCGATAGAACGTAAGCAACTTGGAGCGTCAAGCAAACTGATAGTATTAAAGAGAGAGATACGAAGATTTACGCGCTCTTTTAATGACTCGGGCGTCAAAGTAGAGAAGAGGAGCCCCAAAAGCGGCAGGCGAATAAGGGAGCAGTGAGGAGGGGCGTAAACTTTTGTTGGGGGGGGGGGGGGTGGGGGGGGGTTGGGTTTGGTTTTGTGGGGGTTTTTTTTTTGTGTTTTTGTATAGAAAGAATTCCTTTGTGGGCATCTGATGGCGGGAGGGCAAAAGTCTAAAAAAGGAACATAAATGAACCTAGTGGAGGATGCATCCTATTAAAATAAGGGGAGGTACTATTGGTGGTGAAAGTCATTCGGAACGGCATCGGGTATCGTGGAAACCCCTACATCACGGACGAACTCCCAATGGAGGAAAATGAAAGGGGGAGACGATCGTTGAAAAGCTTGACATAGCAACCAACGAAAGACATTCTGAAGGGAAAGAGGACGAGGGGAATTCGTCGTACGAGGGAATTATTGGGACAAACTACGTATGAGAAGAGACGTCGGTACCAGAAAAGGCTCGCGTGGTCTGCAATCTGCCCCCTCAAGCGGAGAGGGGTAAGTGGTCGAGTCGGCGAAGCGGTTGTAAGGGGGGAAGTCAGAAACGGAAAAATATTAAACAGTATTTCGTCGGGAGATGGAAAAAGACGGGCAGAAAACGCCAATTCCATCGCGCTCAACCGGGAGGATTCGAAAGGGGGGCGAGGAGGCGCGACGTGTCACAACCCATCAACTATAGAAGGTATCGACAGGGAGAATCGGAAATCTAACATATAAAGAATTGCAGAAAAGGAGGGGGATAGACGCAACGCCACATGCTGGCTGGTCCGACTAGAGAAATGAAGGACGGTAAAATAGAGATAGCCCATCCTATGTCTGGACAAAAGGGGAGCAAACCAAAGTACTGGAGCGAAGGATTCCCTTAAGAGGCTGGGTTCAGGAACGGCCAGAGGGGGGGGGGAGGAGCTAGAAAGGGATAATTACTTCACTGAGGGGAGAGGTACTAAGTGGAGAATCGGCACCGTGGGGGGCCTCGGAGAGGGAGCGAAGGGAATCACTTGGCGTTTTCAGAAGTGATATTAGAGGCATCCTCGGTCAGAGTGGACATCAAACGAGGTTCCACAGCTTCAAATGAGGACACTATGAATAGGGAGAGGACAGAACTAACTGGGAATCATTCAAGTCAGGGAAAGACAAATTAGGGAAAACAACGTGTGGCCTGTAAGAATTTTATACTGGTAAAGAAAAAGAGGCTACATGGAAGGGACAAGGAAGAAAAGTTCGGTTACTATGAGAAGAGGAAGACAATCTCCTGCGGCGGGGGGAGGCGAAGGCTGAAAGCTTCGAGGGGGAAGTATTACCGGAGGGGTGACGGTCGCCGTGATCAAGCAGTATCGGTCTGCTTTCATACATCAGAAAGAATGATTGATTTCAGGGAGGGGAAGAACATCGGGGACGGGAGACCTGGAAAAACCGGTGGTGCTAAACTCGCGCGCAGGTAGACAGTGGGTGTGTGACTGGAAAGATCGCTTAAAAAGTTTTGTGAGAAAAGGGTTCGAGGGGGGAAGCTCTATAGGCTCGCCGAAGAGCGAGTGCACACTTTTCAAGGAGCGGGAGGAAATCCAGAGAGGAGGAAAGAGAACTCAGAGGGGAGAAAAGGTAATGAAAGCCCCGGAAGTCGTTATGGAGAAGAGCGGCTGATGGAGGAAGAACGGTGAGGCGCGGACCCAAGGCGTCCCTGCTCGGGAGGGTGCTTCGCGTCGGATGGGGTAACCAAGAAGAGAGAAAAAAGAGAATTCGCTCTTCACGTCATAGAAGCAAAAAAGGAAATGGTCGAGGAAATGGCAGTCGATCACGGAATGGGTTCCATCAAACGTCGGGGGAAAAAAAACAATATTGGCGCAGGATCAGGAATAAGACATGCGAAGTGAAAGGGATGAATCGTCAAGTAACGAGGAGAAGAACGAACCAGAGTAAATCAAGGGCGGGGGTGACAGGGCCGAAGAGGACGCGAGCGAGAAAACGGTTCCGGGGAGAAAAGGTGGGATAAGGAATGGGGACTCTTGGGAGAGGAAAGGCCGGGAGCGCACTTGAACGCAGAAACGTCATAGGCAAGGACTTCAAGCAAGCATTGAGGGGAGGCCATTCGGATGAGGAAAGGATGAAAGTTCACATAAGAGGAGCAGCTCTCTATCAGGAGGAAAGAAAAAAGTGGTACTTTAAAGGACGCGACGGAGGGGGGGAAAGGAGACTGGGGAGCCACTCTTACCTTTTAAAGAAAAAACTATCCGATGGATCAGGAATACTGTGGCATATAAAGGGCACGTTGGGCAGGCCCTCGGCGGCTGCGATAATCAACCGAGGGGCCCCTCGGAAGAGGACTACGCGAACCTCGAGATAGAACTGAGAATCGAAGTGCGAAAGCTGAAGCGTGGAGGAAAAATCCAGCAAGGAGAAGGGTAAAACCGTCCTGTGGAAGAAAGGGTAAATCCTGAGAGGGGGGAAAATCAGTCAAGGATGAAAGTAAAGGTCAGAGGTATGACGACAGACCGACTGACAAAGCGTCGCTAACCAGCGTGAAAAGCCGAGCAAGAGCCGAGAACGACCTGCAGATAGCTAATTCAAGCATGAAAAGCTAAGAGGCGCGAGGGGTATTTTCGATCATCGAACCAGTCCGGATTCCGGCAAGGAGGGATTCCTCACGAGAGGCGGGTTCAAAAGCCTGCGTCGGAGCCAGAGAAAAAGAAAGAAAGGTGTTGGGGGGTCAAAAAAAACGATTAGTACACCTCCGAGAAGCCAAAAACCGCAGATAGGGAGCGGAAAGAATTCGGGAATCTATCGCTGTCCAAGCAGTCAAAAAGACTAACGCAAACTATAATAAAAAAAAGGAAGGAGGTAACCGGGGAGAGAGAGGCGACCGTAGTCTGTTTGAATCGAGCGCGTCACGAGAGGGGGGGACGTAAACCGGACAGTTTACGGGGAATTGGAAATAGGGATCTTTCAAAAAATTAACGGCGCCAAATTCAAGAAGGGGAGGGAAGGAGCTAATAACTACGGTCGGCAAAAATCACGGGTGTTCAAAGGGGGTAAACTCAAAACACCAACGGAGGAGGATATAGAATACCAGGTGGGTACACCAAGGGTCTCTTTCGCGCGTGAGAGAGGGAGAGACTCGGGATCTAAATCTAAGGGGTCGCCGGGTTAAGGGGGTGAAAAGAACATATTCAGGGGCGGGGGCAAACCTCACAGTAAAAGTCCCGGCTATCTGACAATCGGGATGTTAAAAGACTCCGCTAGATTGGGACAAAAGAAAGAAAGGAGGCGTCACAAGAAAAAAAAACGGTGCAGGCGCCGGGATTGTAGGGAAAGCTTTTGAAGTCCAGCTTCGGGAGCTGGACAAGAAGAGATACTAAGACGGGGCCGCTCAGAATTCTCTGGTTACACGTGGGAAGGGGGGGGAGGACTCGGCTGGAGCGCGGAATGGAGAGAGACTGGGGGGTGGGTTCTCGGATGAGGAAAGAGGACCGATGAGGGCCTTCGAATTGAGAGGAAACCTAGACTCGACATCGAGAGAGAATGAAATTCAACGCGAGAGAAAGCGGTCTGTCTCTAAAAATTTCGATACTATTATTGGGGGAATGAAGAGAAATTATCTCAGGGGGGGAATGACTAAAGAAATTTTAGCGCAGTGAGCTGGGTTGGGAAACTATTATTTGAAGAGAAGAAAGGGGGACGATCATTAGAAGAGGGAGGGTAAAGAAAAACAGGAAACGGGTAGCACGCAAATAACTCTTCAATGGGGGGGGGCAAAACGAGGGAGCTAAACTCTGATAGGGGGTCGGGAGGAGAAGGCAGGAGGAATCTTTCACCGAGGGCAAATAGTAGTCATCCATAAAACCTAATAATCCACAAGAAGCTATGCGCGACAGATCAGGTCTATTTCTTAGTCGGGGGCCTTAAAGGTTTCTCGTGGAAGTTTAGTCAGGTGGGAGAAGGGACTGCTCAAGGAACGGGCCCGAATGAAGGTCAAAAAGATATAGACTGATCTAAAAAAAAAATAGAGAAGGCGCCGCGGACGGGTACCGACCGAAAGAGGAAAAAAAACTTTCCCTCCAACGTCGACGAGGGGAGGATTCCTTGGGGGATGTGCTGCGGAACTAGTGGGACTTAAAGTAAGAGCGTAATAAATCATCCACCACAAGGAGAAAGAGATAACGGGCACTTACATCTTCAAGAGGGGGGGGAGACAGCGAATGCGAGGAATAACATGAAAGTCGCTGACAGAAAAGCTCGAGGGGGAGATTTTTCTCCAGGGGGAAGGTATCAAGGAAATAAGCATCCTGGGTGGACAAATGCCAGGAGGGTAGACGGGGGCGGCATTCAGGCACTTGGGAAAAACTCGACTTTGGTATGAAAAAAATGACGGGGAGAGGAGAGGAAAAGGACGAAGAAACCGAAATTCGGGGATTAGGTGCTCAGGGGGAAAAAAAAAGAGATGAGGAGATTGCGTAGGGCTGGGTTCCACATAAGAAAGGCCACGCCAAAAGCCATCCTTCCAAAGGGGACCCTCTGAGGGGTTTACGGAGACTAAAAGAGCTGGAATGAACAATCCTCCCTATGAAAGTCAAGGACAGAGGAGCTTAAGTGGAGAGAAGTACCTGGGACATTCTATAGTAGGAGACCGCGTCTTAGTGAACTCAGACAGGGAAAAAAAGAAAGTCAGGTCTCGCCCGGGGTCAATTCCGGCGAGGAACCAAAGTTTCTCGACAGAAAAGGGGAAGAGCCGGTTGAGGCAACACAAAAACGGCATACCTGCCGAAAGAGTTTGTCATTAACCAAACGCTACGTCTAAACCCGTCGGACGAAGGAAAAACAGGAGGGAGGATCGGTGATTCACGTCAATGGAAAAAACTTGAGCTTCGGAAACGGAACGGGAGGTCGCCGGGGAGACGGCTGGAAATCAAAACTCCTCCTCCGAACGGAGAACAAGTTATAGGTGCAGGAGACCTAGGAGTAACACGATTGGCGATTGGAAGTGATGTCAGGAAAAAGAGGACACATATTCAACGAGGTCAACCAAAAGTTGCGCGGTAAACTCCAGGGGAACATTGTCAGGAAAAATGGAGGAGAAGACGACGCGTTCGTACGCAGAAGAGAACTGAAATTTGCCGCGGTGGAAAAATGGGTGGAAAAAACGCTAAGACACAAAGAGAGACTCCCTACTGACCTATTCCAATGACACGTGCCGGCAGGTAAAGTCTCTTCAAGGAAGAAGAATGTGATCGAGTTATCCAACTGTGGGCGAAAGGTACTCGGACTGACTGCGTTAAAACTATCACGACCAGAGAAAGTACTATTTTCAACGGAAGAGGGGAGAAAAAAGGCGATTGGAGACCTGATATCGGCAAAGGAGGAGGAGTATCCGATTAAGGGAAAAAGAACGGTAAAAATGTTGAAAGGGAAGAACATGGTCCGTCATCAGAGCGTGAGAGGAAGGGTTGACTATAGGGAGGTTCTAAGGCGGAAATGCAGGTGCCGGGGGGGGGAGGAGGAGGAGAAACAATAACCGGGGAGGGAGAAAGACGAATATGTTGAAATATGACCGAAGCTCGAGGCATAGTTAAGACAGAATGGGGAGGGGAAAAGGAAATGGAGCGCAGTAAGGAAGAAAAAAGAAAAGGGCGAACGAGTGCGCGCTATGTACTAAGTCATAAGGATTTTTGGACAAAAAACTATACCGAAGAATACGCACAACTTATGTTTGTCCAGAGGGGTCAGTTGAGAGAAATAACTAACAAGGGCAAAAAAGGAGCGTCGTCAACGGGGGCATCTGAAGGGTTTCTAGATTGAGGGGGGGATGGGCAGATAAACCTGCGAGAGACGAAGGACCGAGAAGGCCGAGGAAGTATTCCGAGCCGATCAATTCTAAATGGAAGGGGACTAACGCCTGACGGTGAAAGAGGAAAGAGACTTAATCTCAGGGGGGAGAAGACACATGGCAGAAAAGACAAGGAAAAGATTACACTGGACCGAGGGGGCTATTTGTAAGGACCTCGGGGAAAGGGCAAGTGAAAGCATTTACCTACTTGAAGGAAAATTAACGGTAAGATCCACTGATTCTTATACCATACTCGGACGATGTAGGTAAGAAGGAACAAAGGGGCGAAAGACCGAAACTCGACTTTCAAACAAAGATGTGATTAGGGGAGAAAACGGACCAAGACTACCGAACGAGGCTCTTTGGAGGGGGGGGGGGCTGGACGATTTCACGAGGCTTGAGGGAACGAAGTAGATATACGCATGAAGGGGAGAGACGAGGGAACAAACGGCGTGCATCTCTCGACAACAAACAACACGGTCTATGATAAAAGATATGAAAAGGCCTTCTTGACGCGCTCGGGGGGTTAGTCTGCGCAGAAACGCGTAAAATCTAAAAGGACTCCCTCCACGAAGAAATCGGAACTTGAACCTCAAGTGCGGAAAAACCCAACGTTTGGTGAGGGGGGGCTCCATACTGTCTAGGGTGCCTAAGGAGGTGCTGTGCTCAAAGGAAGGAATAATTATCCGGGAGGAAAGAGTCAAGCGGTAGTGGCAGAGCATGTACTATTTTCGTAGCAGTCGGGAAAGGAGATAAAAGAGGTCCTTCCTTCCGAGGAAGAAAAGAGAAAAAAAATTTAAAAGAAGCAGGGGGACTGTGTCGGTTGGCTGGTTCAAATGGGGCGCCAAGGCTCGATTAGAGGAGTAGCTGACAAGGGCATTCGGATCAGGAGTGTCTAGAAAAATAATTGGGTCCGAAGGAAGAGGGGAAGCTCCTCAGGGAAGGAGGGCGTCGGAGAAGACTCAGGAGGGGATTACAATATTACAGGGAAAGGAAGCGCCAGTGGAAAAAAGTAGAGGAACGCTCGCTGTGAAAATGGGGCAGTTCCTAAACAGGAGCCACGCCCAGATGAGGTGAGGAGTATTTCAAGTTCCTGTTGGAAAAAAAAAATGAAGAACAGGAAATATTCAAGCGCAATGCGTTCGCAACTTCGGTAAGGTGGGGGAATCTGACTGAAGAAGGAGAAAATGAATATAGGAAGTTGGAAGAAAGCGTAGAGCGGAGGGGGGGGAAATGGAGCATCCACAGGGAGGGAGAGACGCGCAAGCCCAAAGACATCTAAGGGACGCGAAAAAGAAAGTATTGAGGAGGCCCCTCATAGAATGAAAAACATGTAGCAGGAAACCCCGGCAAAGGGGTATTGGCCCGCTAATAATGTTGCAAGACTAAAGGAGGACCGAGGGGTCCGACGAACGTCGAGGGTTCGAGAGAGGATAAGGTTACGAGACCTGGGAGGTTCTAGGAAGAGGAAACTCTCACAGTTGTAGGCAATTCTCTGAAAAAAAAGGACGTCGTCAAAGATAATCTTTTGAGGGGAAGTTACCGAAGGGATCTTCAACTCAGAAGAGGGCGGTTGTGCTCATAGGGGGGAAACGACTACTAGGAAGATCGAGTCGGCGAGAGACGAACGGGGAGTCTATCAAAGTCCCTCAAAAAGAACAAATGCGAGAGGGGGGGGCGGGGGGAGTAATCTCACGGGGGACAAGTGAAGTGTACGACGCTTCGAAAGGAAAAGAAGAAAAAGGGGGAGGTGACTAAGGCGGAGCCTACAAGAGTCATGGCGCCGGGCTCGGAAGGAGGAAGTCTTTCGAATAACATGGGTGACGTTTGGCGCAACGAGAACAGATAAGGCCGGGCGGGCATCAAAGGGGATCGGAAATAAGGATACGTTAACGAAAGGAAGAAGTGTATTTATAAGGGTGCCGGGAAGGAGGCGAAAGGGTAAAGGTGTGTTTTTGCCACTTTAGCCGGACAAATTAAGACTATAAACGTTTCCGGGGGGAGAGCGATGAATAGAGCCTCACTCGTCTCAAGGGTCCTTGATAGTCTTGAACTCGACCAGGGGAAAGGGGGCTACGCCTCGCGAAGGGGAGAGCTCAATCTATGTGACAGGTCGAAAAGAGAGTCTCAGAGCCTTATTAGTGAGCGAACAGGCCCGCATTTCCGGATCAAGGAAAGGGAAGTGGTTGGAAAATAAGAGGGAACAAAGAAATCTGCAAGGAGACTCATTAAAATGAGCAAACTCAAAAAAGAACCTGAGAAAAAGCTGGGCGCTATGACGAATCTGCACGATGGGGGCCAGAAACGGGCGCGGGTCGGGAAAAAAGAGGGGTACCTGCAAGAAACTACAGAATTCGGTTAGAGGAAAAAAAAAGCGTCGATGTTCCCCGACAGTTGACGAAAGCCAACAAAAAATAGGAGCGGGGAGCGGCGTATTTGGGGGGGCCATGGCTGGGAAACTCTAGACTGAGCGCGGGGGAGAGCAAGCTCGGAACTGAATAGAGGGAGATTAAGTCAGGGAAGGGGCTCGGAGATGAAAAAGGATTGACGTGATAAGACTTCTATCACCAAGGAGAAGGCCATTCCTTAAGCCGGGGGGGGGTCGGACTTCTATGATGGGAGATAGGGGCATCACGACGAGATAGGCGAAGGACGCAATAGCTAGGGGGAGAGAGGGGGGCGGAGGGCATTCCTACGTAAAGGAGTGGTAACTCTCCGGGAAAGGGAAATCAGGGAACACTAGACACAGCGGCAAAGGAAGGGGGTAACTATAAATAATCTGGTACGAGCAGAGGAGGGGTGCTTTGAGGAAGGAAAACCTCATTCACTAATCACCGGGAGGTGCAGCTTGGGACACAGAGAGAAAGGGGTCTAGAACTGTATCTGCGATCCTCAGAAAAGCTGCGAAGACGTTGAAACGCAAAAGACTATCGGAGATCTCATGGGATAAAAAGGGCAATTTGGGGGGTTAATCCTTAATGGAGGGGTGGGGGAGAGGAAAGACAAGGGACAACTGGTCTGGGGCGTAAGGAAATCCCGACGGGAAAAAACATCAAAAGAGCGACTCAAAGTATCTGATTCGTGACCAGAAAACATCAAAGGGAGAAAGAAATTCTCGTAAGACGGGTCGCGGACCGCGGGCAGAAAGGAAATTGGGAGGGGAAGGTCTTCTATAAGGTGCCTCGATCAGAGACGAGGACGGAAAGGGGAAAAAAAAAGTTTGAAAGCAACGAACGATACTACAAAACTCAATAGATTCGCAAAAAAAATCAAAAAAGACGGGGTGCGTAGGAAGTATAGGCAAGTGGCCCTGATGCAGAGAGAGGGAAATGGGAAGCGGGAGGGAAAAGCATCTACGACGTTAGTAAACACGATCTCCAAAAAATAACACTCTCGCGTTTTGAAGGGATGACTGGTGACCGAAGGGAAGTATTCTGCAATCACTTCTAGGCTTCAACTCCAAGAGGAGGGTCAGAACGGGAGGGGGGTGAAGGGCAGGTTAGAGGGAATCCCACTCTAATGAGTCAAAGTCTTATGGGGGAAGCTTCGGAACAGGACGGCACGTAGAGGGAAAAGGGGAAAGTTTGTTGATAAAACTTTAATTCAACAAACCACTAGAAGGAGGAAAAGGGGAGAGGAAAACCGTTACGGGGATCTCGTTGCCAATAGAAAGCGAAAAACTTCTACAAGGGTGGGATCAATTCAATCAGAGGGGGGGGCAGTGAAAGAAATATAACTTGCCAGGAAGAGGCCTCTGATGGAGTGCGCAAAAAACTGAAATCGAGCTGGAAATCGGCACTGGCAAAAGGGAAGGCAAACAGGGAGGGATCTTCAAGGTGAGGAAGAGAGGGGGAGAGTCCTGTTTCCGGAGATTTACGTCGGCCAGGCACTGAAGAGAGTCCACTTCTTCGACACGTTATTTGGCAGGGGGGGAGCATAAGATAGGGGAGTGGTGATATAGGGCTGGAAAATGCACACGAAGGGTGAAGAGAGGGCACTATTCAGAAAGAGGGGCATAGGGGACACGCAATCGCCGACGGGCAGTAGGGGAAATCGAGTCCTACTAAGATAAGAAATTGCGCGAGAAAGGGTCACTTCTCGGAGGGACTGGATAGAACGAGAAACCGGTGTGAGCGCGGCGGGAAGGGGGGTCAATAGTTGTACTGGAACGAAGCGTTTGACTTAATCATGCAGACACGATGAGGATGGTAAATAGAAAAAAAGGTCAATGGGAAAAAAAAAATTAAGAGCTATCCGATGATTGGTGCAGAAAGCTCGCGCTGCTAATCGAAGGAAGAGGGGTGACTGCGCTCGAAAGGGGGGGGGGACCGGAAATGGTGGGGAGGAAGACACGGCCATCCACTTGCCCTAGGGCGAAAAGGAAAAGAGATAGAATGAATACGGCGGGGATCGGGGTTGAAAGGGCTGTTAGACCGGCGTAGGTACCAACTCCGGTAAGACCGACATGAACTACTCAAAGTAAGAAAAGCGACTCTAGAGAATGCTCCTCGGCGTGTTGGAACTTGAAAGATCACCAGACGGACGAAACGAAAACTGCGGTCAATATGTGAGGAAGTGTGCTGAGAAGAAAAGTTAAGGGGTATCATCTCAACGGAAGTCGAATCGGATACGGGGTAAACGGGAGATCCTTAGGTGGAGGGAGAGGATTCACCGCGCGGGGGAGAAATCCAGTCAGGGAACGCGCATCACAGCGGAGGGGCGCGGCTTCGAAAGTTAATTTCGCCGGGGACAGCAAGGGTGAACGTGAAAAGGCGTATCGTGCGGCCCCGCCCCGCAGACGGAAAGTTGGGTCCACCGAGGATTTGGGGGGGGAAAAAAATACCGTTCAAAGAAAGTTAGGAAAGACGGGGGGAGTACAACCCTGCGGCAATTGCAGGGGGGTCAAGTATAAAGTTTTAAAAAGCCGAATAAGGCGAGTTCAGTCGATGGTTCCAAAATAAGGGCCACGCCATCACGGCCATGGTCGCGAAGCTGTAGGGGTTAAGAGACTCATCCGATCTGGGGGGATCCTGATATGAACAATCGAGTCGAGCGTGTAGAGAAGGGAAGGGCCTTCGGAGGGGGGAAAAGAAGCAAGCTGGGAAAGGCTCTCCACGGAAAATCCGGACGGTCGCCTTGAGTCAGTAGAGAGCAATGGACCACTCCAAAGGGGGAAGGAGCTCGCGTCGAAAAAAAAAAAGGAGATACTTGCAGAGAAAGTTTGGAGGATCAGGTACGTCTCAATAACGGGGGATTCGAAATGAAGAGGGAATATGGGAGAGGAGGTGAAAACCACTTGTCTGTCATGATGGAGAAAATTCAGGAAAAAACGTTAAAAAGCGCAAATGAAAGAGGAATCACCGGGAAGGAGAAAAAGTGGTCTAGTTGGGAGAACGAGAAAATGGGGGGGTGGAGGATTGCGGCATGCATGGATAGGAAAAAAGACTCAACTTATAAACAGGTCACAACGGTGAACCTTATAAAGCGCCCATGTGGAGGGGGAAGAGGGAATTTCATACGACGCGTAGTGGAGGAGTCCGATTACGGCCGAACGGTAACGCGGGGAAAAAAGGTCTGTGCTGAATCAAAAGCTGCTGCCAGAATCAAAACCGGCGTGCGGGAGAAAAGAGGCGAGGGGGGGAAAACTAGGAACGCGAGGGTTAAAAACGGTGCGATGTAAAGAGAGAGGAGTCACATAAGAAATATGGTCAACTCCGGAAGCTGCTGGGAAACCGCGAAGTGGAACCTGGGTGAATATCAGGAAGGGGGGGAACCTCGGGGAAGGTAAATCTGCGAGGTCAAAGGTTTGAGACATGGGTGAATCGTCAGTCTTATTGGCTAATTCAGTCAGGGCCGATCCGGTTGAGCTCTAAGGTCGGTCCTAAGGGAGTCGGTCGAGAAATAACACGTGGAGTCGAATCCTAATATTCATCCGGAAGAAATTCAAAA
>Ga0179591_1530841_pt1 | contig 24795 bp, 48 predicted proteins | sample CZOMad2_1_08_16f_FD_182891 | JGI IMG/M metagenome (GOLD analysis project Ga0179591, IMG submission 182891) | Vadose zone soil fungal communities from Angelo Coast Range Reserve, California, USA - CZOMad2_1_08_16fungal (PacBio error correction) | ecosystem: Environmental > Terrestrial > Soil >...
CTCTCCGTCAATCTTCATCTCAAGAGCAGCTACACTCCTCGTCGAGTGATCTCTACTAATATATTACCACCCTCATAGACTATATAAAAGACTTCTCTATAATGATCCCTCTACTAGCTCTCTTACTCGTCTGCATTCTCGAATAGCATCTTCTCTCCGAGATCCTCCCGTAAACCCCCTCCTATCATCTACCTTCCACGACGAAGCCGTCCTCGGACACGTCATCTCCCCCCCGGCATCCCCTCATCATATCCCTACAGTATTTGCGTCTGCGGTAGAATCTCTCTCCGTATCTTCCCCTCTATCCAGCCTCTCCCTCCCTCTCACCCCCCCTCCTCTCCCATTCGCCTCTCTCCCTAACCCCTCTCCCCTCCTCTTCTCCCCCCCCCTCTTCGTCTTAGGATTCCCTCCTATAATCCTCCATCCTCATATCTATCTCTCTAATCGATACGTCTGTCCCGGACCCTATTTTCACCTCCTATAAGCGTACTCTCTCAGTATCTACTCTCTCTAGTAACTAGTCACACAAGATAATTCCGTAAGTAAATCTCATACCATCTACTCTCCCCGTAATATAACGGAATATATCTACATCATAAAATAAATCTCTTAGCTTCCATGAGAATTACATATATAAGAAGAAATTCCAATACGAATCTCTCTATCTAACCACCTCCAAGACCCTCTAATATAGAAGATATCACTTCCTATAACGAAACGTAGCTCTAATCGTATACCTCTCAGGGATTTTATAGGGTAGAAAGAGCAATCCTCTATAAACTATATCGCTATGCATAGATCTATAACAATCGATCGAATATAGAGGAAAATTCCTCTCAACCCCCTCTCCTCATCTCCCCTTCCTCAACCCTTCCACTAAAACACTCCCCCTCCCTCGAATCGCCCCTCCTCTTCAATCTCTCTTCATAAGATCGCGTACAATATAACCTACTCCTCTAGCAAAGCGCGTCTTCTCGTAAATATCTCCCTAAACATTCAAGATCGGACGTATTCTCCAACGAGAATCCCTCCCCATCTCTCGTCTTTACCGTCCCCTCGGGGTCGCTCCGAACTTACCCTCCTCCTGGTCCTCCCGCCCCTAACGCGTCCTCTTCACACATCTCCCGACTCCTCTACGAACTCTCATCTCCTCTCCTTTCTCGGCGGCGTCTACGAGAGCTCTCTTCTCCTACCTCCCTATCCCTCGCCCCCTACGGGTCATCCAACTCGCGTCTCTCCAGAATCCTCCTTCTATACGTGTTCTCGCTATCTAGTATAACGCCATCTTAGCCGTCCTAAATCCTCTCCTCTCTCTCCTCATCGTACTAAATGGTCCATCATCCGAAGTCTCTCCCTTATCCATCCCTATTCGGTATAGCCTCTGATTCAGTAACCCCGTCTCTATCAACTCTCCCCCCTATGCCTCTCCTACTTCTCTAAGAGTCTCCCAGTTAAAGAATGCCTCCCGTCTCTAATCTTACCCACTACTCCCAACTATCTCTACTGAAGGGATACCCTCCTAGCTTTACCACTATCTAATAGTCTTAAGTACCGTATAAATAAAATCACCACATAAATCATCCCAAGAACATCAAGGAGATAAATATAAAATGCACTCCTCAATGAGATCATTCTCCGTCTATATATCAATGCTCTCTCTCACATAAGATCGAACCTACGTATATCCTCATTAGTTACTCACTCCTATACCACTCTATATAAAGATAGCTTCTATCTAACGATTACTACTCCCACGTATATATTACTCCACTACCTGATGCGTATTAATAAGCTATATATAATCCCTACTAAGATATTCCGCGTATATATAGCGAGATTACGTAACATCTATTAATATCATAGTAGAAAGAGTCTATATTACTAATAAGCGAGATACAGTGTAGTAAAACTGTATAGTAGAAAGATAATCGGTATATAGTACGTAGTACGTAACGTATATATATCGCGTAAAAAAGAAAAAGTCCTATTCGTATATAGTAAATCACAATAAAAATTTCTAATAATAATAATAGGGAAAAAAACTATCCCCATCACTACACTACCTCTCTCCTCCTACCTTCCCGTACTCCTCCGAAAACTCTCCTCTCACCCTCTCTTCTCTTCTCCTCCGTCCTCTCTCTCACACTTCTCCTTACACTCTCCTCTCCCTAGTATCTCTCTCTCCCGATCCTCCCCTCTCTAGCTATCTCATATAAAACCCGCTCAGATCCCTCTCCTTCGGACTCGTCTCCCCCTCCCTCCTCTTCTCTCCCGCTAGAACATCTCCTCCTATATCCCTCCCTCCAGTCTTCTCTTCAATACCTACCTAATATCATTCCTCCCTCTCCCGCGTCCCCCCCTATCCGCCTCCATCCTTCCGAGAGCCATAATTTCCCTCCCTAGACGGAATTTCTTCCTCAGAGTCTCTCTCTCATAATCACCTCCCTAGATATCTCTCTCTCATGAAATAGCTCCTCACACATACCCCCTCCTTTCACTCGCGCTCTTCTCCTCCCTCACATCCTCTATTAACTAGCGTCTATATATAATAACTATAGATAATAGCTTCCTCGTCTAATCTATACTCCATCTAGGGAAATACCCTCCATTATAATTATACATAATTCCTCCGCCACTCCGATTTCTCTCCACTTCACTCTCCTGATGATCCCATCATACTAGCATAGCCCCGCTCCTCGACCCTAACTCCTCCTTGTCACTACTGCTCTCTCGCACCTCCCGCAGACCACACTACTCCCTAATAACCGTCTCTCGCACTACGTCCCCGCTACCTCCCTATCCTCTTGCTCCTATCCTACCCCTTCGTCTCCCCTCCTCTTCCCTACTCTTATCCCCCCTCTACCCTAACCATCTCCGTCCCGTCCTTCAGGCCTCTCTCTAACTCTCTCCTCTCTACTCCTCCCCGGCGGAAACTCTCTCCTAGAATACCCAGATAGAAAGTCCTCTCCTAACTCCGGTCACCTCTTATTTCCTTAAACTCCGTCAATCTCTACATAGTCTTCAGCGTCACGGGTATTTAACTTATAACGTAAGTACAGTCGCGTATCGTAATAAATATAATAAATTAAATCAAATATAATATAAGATAAAATATCCCTCGGAACCACCTACACTGACCTACGTCGTTACTCCTCCGGTACCACCTTCCTCGTACTCCGTTCTCTACTATACAGGTCTCTCACTAAATCTAGAGCGCTCTACTCCTCCTCGAGCTACTACCCCCGTCCTCTCGACCTCTCCTCTCCTATACCTCGTTTACTTATAAATCTTCTCAAAGCATTATCCTCCTTTTCACGCACTCCTATCGTCTCTCTCCCACTACGTTCCTCCTATCTCCTATATCCCCCTTTCATTCCTATCATAGTCTTCTCGTCTACACTCCACGTCTCCTCTCTTCCTCCCATCCCCTCTATTCTCGATCTATAGGCGCATACCTCCCCCCATACTACTCGCTCAACCTCCTCACCTTCTCACCTGTCTCCTAGGCGCGTCTTCTTGTATCAATCCCGCCTCTCTACTCCCCTCTCTCCTCTATCTCCCGTTACCCTTCCTAAATCTCTCCCTCTCTTACCTCCACATCTCCTTCCTATGCCCTAATCCCTCCTCCTCTTATCTCCTCTTCCCTTCCCCCTCCCTCTCACTCTCTAAGTAACGTCATCTCCACACCTCTCCCCTCCTCACTCTCCCGGTCTACAGAGTAATCCGTCCGCTCTCTCAATTCCTCTCATCTCTCCCCCGCCTCTCCCCGCTCTACTCTCTCTCTCTCCTCGCAGTCCTCTCTCTCCTCCTCTCTTCCTCCTCGCTCCTCACTCCGATCACCTCCTCTTCACTCTCTCTTCTCTCTCACCTCTCCTTCCTACCTCTCTACCAGACTTATTCTCTCCTAGTATTCATCTTCCCACCACTTTCTCCCCCAATACACTCACTTAGACGAACTTCTCCCTCCTCCCTCCTCTCTCCTACCCAAGTCCCCATTACCTCTCCTCGTACTTCCTCTATATCGGACCTCCCTACGTAGATTCTCTCACATAAATAAATATGATCCCCTCTCTCCTAACTCCCTCTAACCCTCCTACCTATCTCCATTCTATCCTAATCTCTCCTCCTCTACAAGCTTCTGATAAATATTATATAATATAAAAGCGTGATATATATACGTCCCCCTCAATAGTATAATTCTAATAATATATCAATCTTAATAAAGATTAAGATACTCGCGTCTCCATACAAGAGATTCCACTCTTCCCCTACATCCTCTCTACACTGTTAATACTATCATGACCTTCCCTTCCACTACATCCTCCTCTATCACATCTCTCTCCCCTCATCCTACCCTCAACTCCCCTCCGGAACTCTCGTCCTCCCTCTCTCACTTCTCCTCCCACTCTTCTACTACCCCTCTCCCTCGCGGTCAGCTCCCCTCCCCTCGAATCCCCTCCTATAATCTCGTACCGTATTCTACCCTCTCGCCCTCCCTCCCTCCTCCTCCGTCCGCTTACCGGCTCCTCGCGTCTCTTCCTTCATATCGACCCTTCACTCGGTCTCTCTCGCGTACCGTCGGACTCTTCCTCCGGTTATTATCCCTCTCGATACATATCCTCCTCTCCGAGTCCCCTACTAGAATATTCCTCTACTAATACTTCTCTCCCGTCCTCCACCTCCTCTCCAATCTCGAATTAGGAGACATCACGTAATATAGACCTTTCCCCGTACTAGTATCTCTCCTCCATCTCTCAAATCTGATTTCCTCTCTCCCTCTAATCCCGGCTCCCACTTTACCCCCTCCCCGTCGGCCTATCTTCGGCACAGACCCTCCTCCTTCTAACAGCGCTCTCACTCAACGGAGCGTATCCATCTTCTCTCACCTCGTAAAAAAGATAGACCCCTCTAATTAAGATCCTCCCTCCTATCACCTCTCTCCTACCTTACTCACACTCGCGTACTTAAACACCCTCCACCCCTCCAACCTCATACAAACCTATATAAGTAATAACCGTGTATTAAAACTCTATCTCAAAAAGTCACGTATACTACTAACTCTCTCCTTCTCTCATCTACATCTCAGTCTCTAAACAATATCCCTCTCTACTCTATTTAAATCCATCTCAAAATTCTATTATACTGAACACCTATAGTCGTATATAAAATCTTCGAAGCTTCCTCCATTCATCCTCCTCTCAATGACATTCCTCGTCCTTAAGTCTCTAACGGGAAATATAATATTCTCCTCCGTCGTCTCTAGTAATATCTATCTCTTCGTAAACACCGTCTTCACTCCTAAATGTATAATAGCGTAAAATAAACCTGTATATATAAATAAAAATCCCTATATATATATCTATAAAATAAGTATCTCAAAAATAATATACAAGGAAGATATAAATAAATCTAACAATAGATAATATATAATTATAGAGTTTAATCTGCGTAAAGTATATATCTTAATATTAGACCCTATTCCATAAAAGTACTAAAAATAATAAGACTTTAAAATCCTCTTCATACGTCTCCCTCCTACACTATGTTCCACGTATATTCTACCGATAAGCTCCGCAGTTCCTCGTCGTATAATATCTATATCTTATAATCGTACAACACAGATCGCGTCAGGATCGCGTATATACTCGAGATAGTCCTAAGGATCTCCTTCCTAAGACATGAGCTATATCCAATAAACATCTCTCCCCGTCTATATCTCTCCCTATCCCTATAAGAAATCACTCTCCCCCATCCTAATAATCCCTTTACCGTAACATCATCACATTCACTAAAATACCGTTATAAATAACCCGTAGTTTAAATCGTACAATAACGGATAAAATAACAAGAAAGAAGTACCATAATAATCTCTTTTTGTTTCCTCCGCCCCTCCCTCATCTATCCCTCCTCCGTCCATCTCATTCTCCCTCATCCTCTCCTACCTCTATCTATCTCTCCCTCCCAAACTCCAAACTTCTCTCTTCTCAACATATCCCCCCCCACCACACTACTCTCATCCGACGCGTAAATCTCTCCTCACAAGTAGGTACCTCTCATGATCTCAATCACCTCCTCTAACCCCGCCAAGACGTGCATCTCTCCCCCTAACGGATAGCGTACTCTAGGAATATACGTATCTAACCCCACTCTCTACCCTTATAAGAGTAGCGTATAAAATATATATAATAATACACATATTTAATACTCACTCATAGAGATCAATCTCTAATATATACTAATAATTATATTCTCTATATAAGTTCTCTACTCTCCAGCGCCTCCCCCCGATCCCTATAAATATCCTTCTCTTAATAATACTAATCTCGTCCAATCCGTATCGGCTCCACCTATCTTCGACCATCTAATCCCCTATACCCTCTTCTCTCCCTCCCCTCATCCACTTCTCTTCTATCTCGCGTCCTCTCTCTCTCCCTACATCTAACTCCCTATCCCCCCTAGATACTCTCCTCCATCATTCACGTCCGTCCCGACTCACTCTCCCCCCCTCCTCCTGATAACTCATATCTCGCCACGCGCTTCTCCGTCAGCGGTCGGCGCTCCTCCTTTCTGCTCTCCTCCTCGAGCGATCCTCTCTCCCAGAAGATTCATCCACTAAGACATTCTCACGCACCACAACTCCTACTCTCTCGATCGGATATCATCCCTCTCACATTCTCCCCTCCTTCCGACTCCGCCCGCATCGCTTCGTCTCCTGACAGATCTACCTCGAGCCTATATGATCCTAACCCCGCCTCTCACGTACGTACTCTCCATCTCTCCCGCAATCGTCATCTCGTATAAACTCTACTTTATCTCTATCTACATACGTAGATAAACCTATCCTCCTTCTAACCATTTCGCTTCTCAAATCACCCTGCGTCATCTACCCTCCGTCTAAAAATACTACCCACTACCCATAATCACCTCCCACCACTAAATACTCCCTCTCTTACCCTAATCCCTCACCTAATCTTCCCTCCATATGAATATCTCCCTCATCCTCTCCTCCCCCGTCACTAACTTCTAAGCTTTCCCTCTCACATAAGCTATCCCACCTCGTATCTCCCCCCTTTCATCCATCCTACTCTAGAATAATAGCGTATTCTCCTCATCACTTCTTCACTCCATAACCCTCTCTCCTCCTTCGCATCCCTCTTACATACTATCCTCTCCTGGTTAACTCTATCCGGCCCTCTCTACCTGCAAATCTCCTCCTCCCATCTGATACTCCCCTCTCTCTAGTCTCCCTCTGTTATTCTCTAGCGATCTAGTCAGCTTCTCCCCTCCCCATCGTCCGTCTTACTAAATCTTGTACCACCCCTCTTATCCACTCGTCTCTCCTACATCTCCCCTCCTCTTCTATCTAGAAAACGACGCTCTCTGCTAACGGATATCCTCTATAGTCAACTCTCTATCACCTACCTAAATACAATCTCTGACATCTCTTCTCTTGCCTCGCCCTAGACGGGAAATAAGAGAGATTTTCCGTATAAGAAGGAAATACTATAATAGATAAATATCTATATATCAATAAGCTTATCAATATCTCTATTATCCTAAAAAAATCATATATAATCTCCATAAACAAGAATACTTCCTACCGTCTGAACAAAACCGCAAACTCTATAATACCCCTCCCCCTCGACCTCTCCCTCATCCTCTATAATCCCTCATAAGTCTCATACTCTAACTGTCCTGAATCCTTCAACTACCTACTTCTCTCGTGACCCCCCTCTAATACCTTCTCTTAATTTACTACCTCCCCCTCCATCCCTCCTCCCTCCTCTCTCTTCTCTCCCAACCCCCTCTTCCTCCCACTAATCCCTCTCTCTTCTACCTCACTCCCTTCTCACATCTACCTACGCAACAATTCTATCATCTCAATACTTTCCTCAAGCGTTACACTCCCTCTATTAAACTATCTATAGATCTAATTTCCTATTGGATCCTCCGTCTTCACATAAATACTAAAAAAAATAAATAGTTGGTATACCTCCGTAATATACTACCTCTCCTGATCATCTCTCCTCCATAAGAAACCTCTCTAAATGGAATCCCACCACACGTACAATATAATACTTTCTCCCCTCCTCCTCCCATTAATATCTCCCCTCTTATCTCTCCTCGACCCTACAATCTCCCGAGCGAACTATACTCCTCATCTCTCATCGACCTCCCTCCCTCTGCCCCCTCTAACCTCTCCTCTACCTCTCTCCTCTATATCTCCCTCGCTAATCCCTCTCTCCTCATACCTCCTCCTTCTTCCTCTCCTCTCTCCTCTCTCTCCTCCCCCCTTGCTCCCTATACTTCGGTCTCTGACTTCTTTCCAGCATCCATCCCCATCTCACGAGGGATACTTCTTTCCTAGAATCTCGCCTTCTCCCCATAATCTATCCTTCTATCCCAACTCCAGCTCTCCCTCCTCTTCTCTACTCGCGTCTCCCCCCGACGTCTCTACTCCTACTCGCTCTCCGCGTATCATATATCCCTCTCTAATTTACGTATTCTTCCTGTAATAGATCCCTACACTAATCTAAAGTACATAGGCAATCCTATATTAGCGTATCCGTATATACGTAATTTAAGGATATAAATAGTGCGTTACCCCTCCTAATATAATCTACCCTCCTAGCTAATATCATCTATCTCCCTTCCCACATCAAATAAAAAAGATCTAATCCGTAATCACTCTCTCATCCTCACTAATCCCTTCCCGCTCATATAATCATAGCCTTACCCTCATGCGAAACTAATCAGATCTCAAATTCCCCCGTAATTGTATCATCATCCTTCCCTCTTCTATACTCCTCCATCTTAACATCGCTCACCCTCATATACCGACACCCCTAATGCGCTCCTCTATACTCTCCCTCCCCTCTCCCCTCTCTATATCTCTCTCTAGCCCCTCTCCTCAACGTCTCCCGTCTTCTGGCCCGCTACCTACTCTCCTTCTCACTCTCTCTCCACCCTCCCGTCTTCTCCTCCGTATGACCGGCCTCTCCTCGCACAACCTCCTTCCTCCTAATCCTGCATCGGGAAATCTCCTCTCTGCTCTCTCTACTCACCTCTCCCCTCCCTGCTCTCCTACCTACCTCTTCTGCTAACGCCCCTCTCGCTATATCCTCCTCTTCATCTTCTTCCTCGAGAAATTCTACCGCGTTAATCGCGTATCACCATCGGCCGTATACGTGCTTAAATAGTCAAGCGTATATAGTATTCCGTAATCTTCCGCTATCTCTCCCAGCTGTCCTCTTACTATACCTCTGCCTTCCTCCACCCGTCTCTCTCTCCTGCTCCATATCTCTCCAATTCTCGTCTCTTCCTCTCACCTCCCTCTCCCGCGCGTCGTCGACCCGTCTCCCTTAAGCCATCCTCTCCTCTCTACTCCCTTCCCTACTATTTCCGTAGAATTATCTAAATACTCCATCTGCGTCAGACATCTCAATACATACAGACTCCTCCATCCCTACTATAGTATATCCCGTCTCCCCTAATTCTAACCCTTCCCTCACCTCTATTATCTCGCGTGACGACACCTAAGAATCTTACCCTCTCGTATGCGATATCCTGCCTCTCTAGCGCCCGCCCTCCTCCTCTCTCTCTCCGATTCTCTCGCTTCCCGCTCCAAATCACCTCTTTGAACTCGTCCCTCTGTATCAACGCCTTTCCTCATCCCGAAATACCCTCTCTCCCGCGTATACCGTCACATAATAGTCCAGAAAAACTCTCCCTCCATATCACTCCCCCTCTCCTATTCTCCTCGGTATCATCTATAAGAAATATCTCTCCTCACACGAACCTCCTTCCTTATTAGCTATAAAGAACGTCATCAGGATAATCCCCAATATTAGACCACCAAATAATCTCACCTATGAGATATTAAGGATCGCGTTACTTATATAATAAACGTCCAGCTATATTAAACAACAGAATAATTATTTGAATATACCCCCAATTATAAATACTTCACCACAGAAAAACACATAATACATAATACGACGTTCATCTTCACTAAACATGTATCTCCTATAAATAACCCTATATCTATATATCATCACTATATACGGATCAATCTATACGTCTTATATTCTCTCTACATAATCTTCCTCTTCAATTTTTTATATGCGCGATCACCTCCCGTATATATAGTTCATCTCACTTCGATACCTTCCCCACTCACATCTATCTTAAACTCAATACCTTTCGCATCTCCTCTCTTACCTATCCCTCTCCTCAGCCTACAGAGCTACAGCCCTCATCTCTCCGCTCCCCTCTCAATGACCTCTCCCGCGTAATAAATCGAGATCTCCCCCGCTATACCGTCGCGTATATCTTTCCTACACTCAACTATCTGACTCTCCCCTCCTCATATACGCTCCTCTCTCCCATCTCCGCCCGCCCACTCCGTGTGTACGCTCTACTCCTCCTAACAATATCTCCGTCCTATCTCACTCCATTATCACTACTCATCATTCATTCACCTCTTATCAGACCTTCCTCTCCCTCTACTCCATTCTCTCCCTCCTCCCTCTATCTCCTCTTCCCTCCACCTATCTCCCTCTCCCTCTCCGCGTCCTCCTGAATTTCTCTCCCATACTCCTTCCTCGCTGCGACCTACTCCTCCAAAGCGTCATCTCCATCTCGCGTACCCCCCCGCGGATCTCTCCTCCTAGACTACCCCTTATCCTAATATGTAAAATCATCCCTCGCGTCCCGCAAGTCCCCTAAATTAATCATTCGACAAGCGTCAGATATCACAAATCCTAGAGATATACACTCTCCTGTACATCGCGACCCCGTATATTATAATACTACGATATACTGCCCCCCTACGATCCCCTCTCATCAAAGTCATCTCTCACCTCATATCGACCGTAATATCTACCGTTCCTACGGCTATCCGCCCTCCTCGTCATACTCACGTCGACCCCTCCCATCTAACGTTCCTACTCCATAATATCCTCCGGCTACCATCTCTCCTCACTCTCCTATATCGTATCCTAGCCTCTATGAATATAATACTCCCACCTCCCCGCTCCCCTCACTCTACATCCGCTAACATCCTCCTATCATTGACGCCCCCCTACCCTCCCTCCAATCCCCTTCTATCATCCCTTCCTCTCTCGCTCACCTCCTCGCATACCTCTCTCCATCCTCACGCTCAAACTCTCTCTCCTCTCGCGAGCTACTCCCTCCTCGTATCCTCCCTCTCCCTCCCCTCAGCGTCACAAACCTCCCGCAGGACCGCTCTCCTCGCGTATCGTTCCTACTCACACGCTCCGTCCCGGATATATATACTACCCTCTATATATCCTCTCATCTGAGTACTCCTCTCTTCCTCTCCCCTTAACACACTCTCTCTCCGCTACTACGCACTCCCCCCTCTCCCCCATCCCGTCTCCACTTCCCACAATCTAATCCCTCCCCTTCGAATAAGATATCCTTCCCTCCTGACTCATCTCTCTCTCTCCACCGCGTCCTGTCTATTGATCTATTACGCGTAAGGTCTCTCTCGATGTCTTTACGTCTATAAACGTCCTCGCATAAGAGACTACCCCGCCATACATCCCTCCACTCTCTCCCTCCGATCTCTCCTCTCTCTTAGGCATTGCCTCTCTCCTACATCCTCCTCTCCTCAGCTATCCTTCTCTCCCTCATCTTCATGCAGCTACATCTCTATCGCACTCTCTTCCCCTCACTCTACTCTTCCGTCTCGTCCCTCCATCATACTGCTCTCCCTCCCTTAAAAATGCCTCTTCCTATAACCTCTCCTCCTCCCTCGCCCCTCGAACCTCTCCTCTCCCCCGGATCACCCTCTCTATCCTACCACATATCATCACCCATCGCTCCCGACATAAGATTCTCGCTATCAAACATGTCCCAATAGTCCGTCCAATACCCTGCGTACGAACGTCACTCTCTCGATTCTCCCCCTTCTCACCCTCTCCACTCCCCCGCCAATATCCTCGTCCCTCCCCCTATCCTTCCATAATACGGAAATAACTATAATTAATTATATATTCATCACTCAAAATAGTATCTACTCATCTAGAAGATCTCAAGCGGAAGTAGAAACGGATCTCCTCAATAAGTACCCGTATACGGCTCTAATTAGTATCCCATAGGAATACTCCTCCCGCGCGGTACTCACCTTCTAGTATATTCTCATACGTCTAATTAGATGGCTATCCCCCTTATATTAGCGGCCTATATAATAAAGCGTATAATAAAGAATATAAGGAGAGCTCACTGTTAAAAAATATCAATATTCACCTCGATATCATCCCTCCCGTCTTCTCTCACTACTAGACCCTCCTACTCTCTTGCAAACTTCGTCCTCCACTCCCCCCCTAATATCACCTATCTAATCTCCATTAATACCTTCTCCTTCCTATCATCTTCCCTATATCTACTCCGTCTATATACGTCCTCCCTCCACTATCCTCCCAAAAGACTTGACATCATACTACCATACCTCTCCCCCTCAGATAAACTCACCCCTTTAACTGCTCTCTCATCGGGGCGTCCTACGTCTCTCCTCTCTTCTCATATCACTATCCTCTTCCCCTCTATCACTCCCTCTCTACACTCTACTCTATATCAATTCCGTCTCCTCTCCTAACTCTCCTCCTCTCCTAACTCTACCCCCTACCTTCCCTCTCCGATCCTCTCCTCTTCTCATCAACATCACCCCGTTTCCGTCACGCTGTGTAAAATTACTATTATCTATACGTATAATACCCCCCTCTAATACAACACCTAAAAAAGAAATAAAAAATAATGTCGTAAGTATAATCTCCTAAATATATATCCTATAAATAGATATACAAAAATAAAGGCTAAGCTATCCTCTCTCTCTAATACCCTCCCTCCTCCAAAACTCTCTCATCCTCACTACCTCTATTAATATCCCCCCCCTAAGTACTCCCTTCCCTACCCCTCCGCTCTCGGACTAGAGAAGCATCATTTCAAGAAAACCCTCTCCGCGGAAGAAATCCCAACATCAGAGGAAAGCTCTCCCGTGGATATCCCACCTCAGAAAAGTAATATCTGCCGCTCGCCTCTAGACACTCCTCCCCTTCACTTTCCCGAGAACATCTTCCTCTCTTGACTCCGTTCCTCTCTCGGCTCACACCTAAAACCTTACTCCCGCGTCTAGCTTCCTCTCCCCTCCTACTATCTCCTCCGAACGTGCTCTCTCCCCTCTAAAACCCACCCTACCTATAATTCTCCAAAAACCTTCCTCCCCGCGCTCGCGGTTCGCATCCTCGGGGATACAACTCCCTACCCACGCGGGATCGCTCTCACTAATCTCGCAGAAAGCTTACCCTCTTCCTCCGACAACCCCGCTCTCATAGCCCCCTCACCTCATACAAAAACCCCCGTATTCTTCACTCCCTCCCCTACTTACTCATCATCCTATCTCTCATTCATAAAATCCTCCTCGGTCGAAACATATCCTCTCCTCTCAAATATATCTCTATCAATATACTAAGGATACCTCCTCCTCCTTATATAACTCTCCCCATATACGTATATCCTCCCTAATTGTCTATAGATTATCCGGGGCGTCTCTAATTATAAAGATATCTCTCAATAAATACCTCTATTAACGTTAAGAATATCCTCTTCTTATATATCCCACCCTCTAATATCTGTCCGTCTTCTCTTAAGCGATGATAATCCTCTTCTCAAGATACCCATCAGTCATACCGCCCATATCTCCCCCCATCCCGCCCCCATATCAAGAAGAATCACTCTTCACTTCTTACGTTAAATCGCGTCCCGGTCAAATAAATAATAAATCGCTATCTCACTAACAATCACTCTCCTCTTCTGATTCATGACTCTCTACAAATATTCATCGCCATATCTTCCTAAGAAGATCCCGTCTCTCAACATAACTGTCTATTACGTCGTGTCTCTCTCCGCTCGTCCCTCCTAGCAATATCTCTCGTCTCTTATCTCTCCTCTCACATCCCCTCCTAATCCCTAATAACGATATCACCGTCTAAGATCCATCTCCTCCAAGCCACACCAGCCCTTACTTATCTCCCGTAAGAATATCCCCTCCCCGCATACTCACCCCGTTCTTCTACATACTCATCCCCTCCATAAGAAAATCAGAATCGTCTATCTCACTCTAAAATATTCCACTCTACTACCCAACCTACATCCTCTAGACTACTCCTCCATCATATACTCTCCTCGTCGTCGCCTCTCAACTCACCGCTCCGTGCGATCATCCCTCTCCGTCTCATCTTATCTTCCGCTTCCATCTCCTTACATCGAGAAGTCCCCCACTCTATCCCTCCCTTCATCCGTCTCTCTAAAGCTCTCTACCTCCCCTCCCCAATCCATCCCCTCTACCTTCCTCCCATAAAAAATAGCGTCTGCTCTCTACAGCTACTCATCCTCTCCCACCTTCCTCTCTGTTCCTTATAACACACTCTCCCTACTCTACATCCCTCTCTCTCTATCATACTCAACTCTCTCAATACTCCCCTCTAATTCCTATACTCGAATCTCATACATACGTGACGGTAAACCCCTTCCCTCTCTCCGCGTATCGTTCTATTAATCTATAAACGTCATCCTTGTATAACTAGCTATTCCCTCGATATCTCCATCCAATATACTTCTAAGAAATCGCGTCAAAGATATACCCCTCTTACCCCTCGCGTCTCGACACTCTACTCGACGATCTGTTCTCCCTTCAAAATGTACATCCTCCCCCCGCATCACTCTCCTACGTAGTCCGGGTTCGGACGATATAATTCTCCCCCTCGAAGTACTCACTCTTCACTACTCCCCCCCGGACTATCGTATATCCTCCTTCCCGTATATCCCTCCCCCGCGTATGAGTCCTCCCTACCTCATCTCTCCTCCTAGCCGTCTTCGTCTGTCCCTCTCTCTCCGCGGACGACCGTACAGCGTCCCCTCTACTCGACCCTCCCCCCGGTGCAGATCTCCTCCATCTTCTCCTCCCCTCCTATACTCTATCACCCCCTTTACTACCCAGCCCTCCTTTTCAATATCCTACACCGTCTACCGTCCTGCCATCAGCATCTCTGTCTCTCGACAGGATATCTCCCCTCGGATTCTAATCTCCGCGTTCGTCATTAAATCTCTCACTATGGAAAACTATCCGTAAAGATCTTATCCCTATAAACCTCTAAACTACGATTCCTAAGTCATACAAAATATTTCATCCTCAAATAGCGTATAACTACTAATCTCCTTCCCATCATAAATCTCTCTACACGGAGTATAATCTAACAATCTCCTAGAGCGTTACCCCTTCCATCATGAATACTCTTCCATTATAATATCCCCTCATATCTATCATATCCTCTCTCGCTCCTCTCTCACCCCCTCTTATATTCCTGCCTATCGTAGATCCTCCTCGTCTCTGCTCCCTTTCCTAGTCGTCCTATCCCCTCGTCCCCCTTCTATATCTTCGTCTTCCTATCATCCTCCCTCCAACTCTCTTCCAATCTCCCCCACCCTTCTCCCCCCTCTCCCGCTATAGACCTCTCCTCCCTAAACCTCCCATCTACGTATAATCTAACCGAAACATCCTCTCCCCCATACGTCCTCCTTCAGTACCTCCGTCTGTCCCGATTCGCGGTATCGAGATCCTCCTCCTATAAAATCTCTATCTCGAGTAGTCCCCTCTGCGTCCCCCCTATGAATCTCTAAGTACGTTATCTCTCCGTACATCATCTCACCTAGCAGTCCCGGTAGCACTCTCCATCTCCTAATCCTCCCTCTCTCTCTGGTCTCCTGCTCCTCCTACCATCTGCTCTCCTCGCTCTGCTCTCCCATCCCCTCTCCTCCCTACGATCCAACGTCACTCCCCCCCTATCCCTCCCCTTCCGCGTCCCTCGCGTCCCCGTAGCACATACAACGGCGGTCTCCCCTCCCTCTATACCCTTCTCTACTCAGCCACCTCCTTCACTACAATACACTCATAATACTCCCTCCTCAGAATCCTCTCATGAGTCCTCTTTCCCTTCACCTCCAAAATCCCCTACCTTACTAGTCCCATCCCCATCTAAACTATCCCACAACTCCACCCCGTCCTTCCGCCTCTCCCCATCCGTCTCATCATCTCGATCCCCCTCTCCTCGCTATCCCAGTAAAATCGCCCTCTCTCCAAGATACTCTTCCCACACATTCTCTACATCACATCTAAGAATAAATATCGTCTCTTATATAACGGTCACCTCACATCCTACAGATGATAGCTCTCCCCTCTCTATACCATCGAATAAGCATCTCATCCCCCCTCAATACCTCATCTCCCCTACGAGGCATCCTCGCACGTACTCTCTTATCATACTCCTCTTTCACCTCCTCTCTTTCTCCTCGCGCTCCCCCTCCTCGACCACACGATCCTCTCCCTCCCCAGCTCCCCTCTCCGGAAACCCCTCCCTCCCCCGTCCTAGATTCTATCTAAAAAAGAAATCGTATATCATCGCGTGAAATAATATATATGTATATCATAATAACACATCTCCTCTAAGAATAGTCTCTCTAAAATACTCTCCCTCTAAATCGAAGATGAATATCTCCCCATAAAGAATCTTTCCATAGAGCATATCATCAACATACTCCTCTCAGAGTACATATCCCTCTCTATCCGGTCCCGTATATAAATTTTTCCATATCTACATAAAAAAGAGCCTCACCTACATACCTTCTATCCTCCTCCCACCTCCCTCTCTCTCGGTATCTTCCGCCGTACTATCACCCGCGGCTCTCCTCCTTTACTCTCTAAGTATCCCTTCCCGGTCGTAACGCCGTCCTTCGTTATAATCCCTTCCGTCTACGCGACTCGTCCCCTCCAGTCCACAGGCTTCCTCAGAGAAAGATCCTCTAATAACTCTCTCATCGATATCCCTCTCCGTCCTCCACCTCTCCTCTCTCTTCCTCCTCTCTCTCCATCATCTCTGAGAATCCCTCCTCTTCGCCTCTATCCTCCTCCTCAGAATCCCCTCTCGTAGCCTCCCCTCCACATCTCTTCTCCGTAGAAGCCGTTCACATTCTCTAAGCTTACTTCCAATAGAAAGTAAAGGATTCTCGGACCGTATCCGTTAAAGAGATATTAGCGTTATAGTAAGCGTGAGTAAGCGGTATATGTAATATCCATAAAATATGAATCATACTAATATAGTATTATTCGCGTCCTCTCTCGAATAATTTAACGCGTACCCCCTATATTATAGTGAATAATAAAGAATAGTCCGTATTAATAAATAATAAATCTCTTACAGATTAATCATCCTAAACTATTCTTATACGTACCTACTACTAGGATCATCTGAATCAAAAATCTCCGTCTATAATTCAAAACGCGTTATCTCACTCGTACTCATCTAAATCCCCATCCTCTTATAATAACGTAACCCTCTAATATTACCTATATCATACGGATATAATCTTCATATTAACTCTAAGCGGTTCATAAAAAATAATGAAAATAAGTAATAAAAATCCTGCGGTAGATCTTCTCCTCTTAAATATACTTAAATACGTATCTAGAGTAAACGAAATCTCTTCACATGACCTCGTCCACAATTAATCCCTCCACATCCTAATCAATATCCCCTCCCTCTCCTAATATATCCTTCTATACGCGTACCTACGTAAACCCCAGTCTTCTAAACACTCTCCTCTTCCAACAATAAATACTCCCGTCTATATCTCGCGTCTCTCTAAGTCCTCACTAGTATACTCTCTCTCCTCTCCTATCTCTCCCTCCTCTATATATTCATCTCCTCACTTCTCCACTGATTATTGATCCACCCGTCTCTCTGCGCCTCCTCATTCCTATCCTCCCCCAAATCTCCTCTCGCGTACATAGCACCCTCCTCTCCTTACAAAACTAGGCGTCTCTATCGTAAATTAATCTAGATGCGTATGAGTGCTCCTCATAGAAATATCGCGTACATATAATAGTAAAATATACCCTTCTCGCATAGATAGAAGGGGAATATTAACTCTCTCATCAAAAGTATTCACCCACAACCATAGCATATACGATCCTCTCGTCTTATATCTATATAGAGACTCTCAACTAGTATCACTACTATCGAATCCTCCCTCCTTTATCTGTAATCCCCCTCACTAGTTTGCTCATACTTCCCGACCTTCTCATAAGTACCCCCTCCCTCTCTCGTCCTCTCCTCCCTCGGACCGCGGTCTCTCCGTCTCTTCCATCGGGAATATTTCCTCCCTCTCTCAACCCTCTCCTAATCTCCCATCACTCCCCCCCCCCTCCGTAATCCATAGATCTCCTCTCCCTCTTCACTCCCCCTCCTCCCTTCTCTCATCTACCCTCCCTTACCGATCTCCCGTCCATCCTCTCTCTCTCATCCCCTCAGTCTTCCTCCCCCTCCTATTTCTACTTCCTACCCTCCTCCCTCGAGGCGTCTCCCTCATCTCCTCTCCCGCGTTCTTCCTGCCCCTCTGACCCTCTCCCTCCTACTCCTCTCTCCCCATCTCTCCCGTCCTCCCAATCTGCTCCCCATTCTATCCCCTTCTCTTCTCTAAACCCTCCTACACCCCGAGCTCATTCTTCTTCCTTCGGTCAAATATCTCTATAACTCTATTCACCATTACCAGTACCGGGATATAAAACTCTAATAACAAAATGTCACTACGGAGATATAAATAGTATATATAGAATTAAAAAAAAGGAAATAATATCGCCCGTAATATAAGATACATATCTTAGTCAAAAACTAATAGCAAATATAACCCTATACTACTAATATAAAGATCATCTTAGTATAATAAAATAAATATTTCTCTTCTATAAAACGTTCAATACCCATAAACGCGTAATCTAAACTCAAGACTCACTCGGCTCTACTACAATCTCTCCCTACAGATACTCCATCTCTCATCTCTTTCTATAAGTAATTCTCTTCCCCGAGACACCCCTCTTCCTCGACCTTCCCCTCACTAGCAGCTCCACGCGAACCTTCCCATCCCAGCGACCTCTCCACGTCTCCTCCATCCTCGTCTCTTCGAGCGTCCTCTCATGTCCGTTAATCATCTCTCTCGTCTGACTCCTTCTCTCATCTCGGCTCTCACCTGAGACTCTCTCTATATCCTCCTTTGCTATCATTCCTCTACCTCCACTGCGTCTATCCGTCACAGAATTCTCTCTCTCCTCGATCCTTTCAGGGGGGGGGAGCCTCCCTCCATCTATTCTCCCCTCCTCTCTCCTATTCTATACGACTATCTCTAATATATAAATCGCGTCAATATAGATAACCTACCATATATACAAATAAGGGATCTCTCCGTCACTGAATACTTCTCTCCTATAAACCTCCTAATAGAAACACACCAAAGTAAGTCTCTCCTCCAATACCTCCCCTTCGATATACTCCTAAAAACATCCTCATTAAATCGCGAGAAATTCTCCTCTAATTCACCTCTCCGCATATACCTCAGCGATCTACGAGAAACCTCTCCTATAACCATCCACTCATATATATAAATAGTATATCTAATAAAAAGGTCGACGTCCTATCATATAATCCTCATCTAACTATAATTTCTCTCAGCGTCATTATCAAAGAATAAGTCTCTCTTCCTAATCTATAAACTACGTAATATAAATAATATATAACCTATCCTATAATATAACTCCCAGAATAATCGATAATAACTATCCTCTAATATCAGCTAACAATAGTCCTCTGCCAGACAACACATCTTCGAATATACATCCTGACACTATCAATATTCTCCTTCAACCCCCCTTCATCTCAAGATCCTCTCAATACTCCCTCCTCCTCTCTATAATCTTCTCTCCATCTCTCCTCTCAATCCCCTCTCGACCCAGACTTCCCCCTCTCCGACCATCTCTCCTCGCTACTCGATCCTCTCCCTCACCTCTACCACAGATAGACTCCCCGCAACGCTCAATCATCGTACCACGATCCCCATCTCTATCTCTCTCTCTTCTCCCTCTCCTCCCTCTATCCGCTCATCTAAAAATACCCCGCAAGATATGACGTCTACCAATGACTCCTTTCACAAGAATACTAGTCCAAGCCGTAAAAGCCTCCCTTTACGTCCGCTCCCGTCACGCCTCCTCTCTCTACCCCCGTATCTCAGTTTCCTCTCCTCTACGACATCTGCTCTCTTCTGCGGGCTCATCCAGTCCCCCTCGACCACTCTCCTCTTCTCCGCTGCTCTCTCTCTACTAGCAGCCCCGTCGCCACTCCCCTCTCTCTCACTAGTTTCTCTCCCCCTATCCCCTCTCCTCCAAGATCTCCCTCTCTATCGCACCCATCCTCCTATTCTCCACTAGTACCTCTCTCTCCCTTCCCAGCCTCCCTCCTCCCCTTCCCTCATCATCCTTCCAAAACACAAATCCCTTCCCCTCACTCGCCCCCCTTCTTTCGTCCCGTATCCCCCATCTCTCTACAATCCCACTCTCTGCCGATCTTACGTACGTACACCCGTTCATACACACCAACCAAAACCCTACCTCAACTTCTCTTCATATACTCTCACCTTAGCTCCCCGACTCTCCCTACTCTAAACTCTCTCCTCTTCCCCTCCTTCTCTATCCCCCCTCTCCCCGCTTCATTCCTCCTTCCCAGCGGCCGTATCTTCCTCTCCCTCGTACCGTTATCTAAGACGTCTCTCACCGGCGTCACCTACTCACACATCACTCCCTGAGACCCCACATCTCCTCCTGCACGACAAATAAATATCGAGAGAAGAGTATAGTTCTACCGGCGAGATAGCAACTCTCCATACAATCCTAATACCGCCCCAAAAGTTCTACTATCGGAAGACGGACGGACCTCGCTACAAAGACTCTCTCTACTATAAACCTCTATATTCTCTCACAGCTCTCCCCTCCTCTATATCTCTCTTCCCTAGTCCTCACGTACTCCCACACCTCAATCAATCTCCTCTCCTCCTAATCCCGCCTCCCTTTCTCCTATCTCTCCCTACTCCGCGTTCCTCCATCACCGCCCCTCCTCTCCTCTTCCTCCCCTCCTAACCCTCCTTCTTCTCCATCCCTCGATCCTGCTCGCCTTCGCATGCTCTCCTCGCGCCGACTCTCTCTACGGCGGCGGCCTCGAAGAAGACGTTCTTCTCCTCTCACTCCTACTAACTAAGCACATTCTAATTGCGTCACAGAGAATATCCTCTCCCCTGCTAATTCATCCTCGTATATTTCTTTCTCCCCATATCATACCTCTACAGACTTCCCCCCCCTGCCCACCCCCTCTCTCCTCTCCAGAATACCCCCCACCATCATCTCTCTCCGTCGATTCTTCCTCCTCACAAAACTCTCCTCTCATCCACCTCCCCCTCATCTTCTCCTCTCTACCCCCCCGACATCATCCCTCCCTACTCCCCTCCTTCCTCCTTACATCTCTCCTATCTCCTGACTACTCCTCACCCATCCTAACTCCCTCCCCCACCTCCGTCCTCATCTCGTCTAAACGCTGAACCCCTCCCTAATAATCCTCCTCTCTACACTCCGCGTCCCCCTAACGATACCTCCTATACTGAACTTCCCTAGAACTCTCACTCTCATCATAAGGAGAATCCTCTATAAAAGACGCGTCTCTCGTATACTCTCTCACCTCTCTACGCGATACCTTCTCTTCATATATAAAATAATCTAATAAGTATAGAAATATTATACTAAATCTAAATATATATCGTAGAGCTAATCACTGTTAAGAGATATTCTTATACGGATAATGAACTCTCCTAATATATATACCGAGAGGTTAATTCCCCTCTACTAATTAACCCTCTCTCAGGGCTAGCACTCCATTATCTCTAAAGCGGTAATATTATCTCACTCTCTCCCTCAGATCGACTTTTTATTACCCTCGATAAAATATACCGGTCGCGTCATCCGGACCCCTCTCTATATATCTTCCTCCCAATATAATATACGTAAACGTAAAACTATATATAATGCGCTCTTAAAAAGATCACCTATACAAATACTATCATCCCTATATAATTTACAATACTACTCCTCTCTCCATCAATATCCTCCCCTAATAATCATCTAATACTGAATCGTATAGTTCTCCCCTCTATTAAATCATACTCTCTCTCAAATAGACTCTCTAATCATCACATTAAAATACGTCACTATCTGAAGTTAACTATAAATATAGTATATATCAGCTTAATATTCTAAAATAATATACGTCAGTATCAAAATATTCAGTAGTATAGCGTATTATATTAATATGATATAAACAATATTATTTCTTTAATAAATTTACATCAATATAGCGTAAAGTTAATACAACACGTCAAACGGAGAAATAATAAAAAGTTATATAATATATATAGGAATCTCATAAATCCTTAAATATAATATAATATCCCGACTCCCACGCCACTCCTCTCTCCTCCCCGCCTCGCCTAGCAGACCCTCTCTCCGAGCTCCTGCCGCTCCCGCCAATCCTCTCCTCCCAAATAACCGCCCATCGCCATTTCTCATCGTCAATCCATCCGGCCCTCCCAGTCCCTCTCTACCAACTCGATTCTCTCCTCCTCTCTACACCCTCACTCCAGTCGATCCCAAACGACCCCTCTCCACTCCACGAGACATCCTCCCCCTCCACTACATCCACTCTCTCCCGCCGCTCTACTATACCGATACCCCATTCTCCCACGGAACAATAACTATCAACAGCGTCGCTAAATATATCATCAGAATCACGATAAGAGAAACAACTCCTCCCACAGAGATACTCTCTCACTACGATATATCTCTACGTCCACCGATCTAATACGAAGAACTCATCCCTCTACCCCCATACCATCCTCTCTCACATTACTATATCTAAACAAAAGAGACTTTCCTCTATTAACTCTCCTCTCCCTCGACTCCCCTCCTATCCTCCGCCTAGCTAATCCTCCTCTCTTCTAGATACCTCCCCTCTACCTCCTCCTTACCCTCGACACCTCGCTTCTCAGAGCGTAATAATTATATATTAACGTTATATCTAGATACAAGAGGATATAAATTCTCTATAGAATGAATATATACCACTACATACTACTCTCCCTCCTCTCTCCTCTCTCATCTCATACTACCCTCACCCATCTCCTTCATACCTTCCCTACCTCTACTATTATCACATCCACTAATATTCCATCCTCCTCCCACCGTCCGGGTCTCTATCATACTAAATCCATTATATAACGTACTAACGATAACTCTCTCATATCAAACCCTCGTCCTCTCAGATCTCCTCATTATACCTATCTGCCCTCCCCTCTTCAAGATATCTCCTCCCACTCTACATCCCCCTACCCTCCTGATCTCAGATCCACCTCCTCCCCCACTCTTCCCCCGTCTCTCTCGTCTCTCTACTTGATCTCCTACCCTCCGTCACCTCATCCTCTCCGCTCTCCTCCTACAATCCCCACGTCCGCTCTCTCCCGCTCTCTTCCCTCTCTCTCACTTCTCCCCAGCTCTCTTCTCCTCTGTAAAACTCCTCCTCTCTCCCGTATCCTCCTCCTCATACCCACCTACGGCATCTCTCCCTCCTCTCTAAGATCACACTCGCTCTATACTCCTCCCATCTCATCCGCCCGCATCTCTCTCCCGCTCCATCTTACCTCTCTCCGCACCTCCTCCCCCCTCCTCTCTCGACGCGTCTCCTCCTACGACGTGCTCCCCGCGTCAACATAGAATGTTCTACCCTGATAAAAGAAGGCGACTCCTTCGACGATAAATCTCCTTATAAAATATAATCTATACGTTATCTATATCGCGTAATATCGTCTTATACTAAATAATTAATCTATAAAGCTAAATATAAATATATAAAATAACATAAAAAACAAGAGATCTATATAATATAATATAGTACCCATCTAATATATATATACTCACTAAACCGCGTAAGTATATAGAATTAAATCGCGTACGTAGTACGTACGTACTAGTAATATACGGACCTAGCGTCTATATTAATAAAGAAAATCTTCTCCTCCCCTAGTAAATGTCCAATCAATGTACTCCGCGTAAAAGCTTTGAACATATAATAAATCGTGATTCTACGTATATATCACATTATTAATATATAATAATAAATAATTAACCAGCGTCCCCATAGTAATATATATAAAATACCCTAATACTCTATATAAAGAATCCGTCTCCGTTATAGCGTATCTCGTACATATATAGTCGCGTATATAATAATATATAATATAAAATACTTCCCAGATAAAATGAATATACACATAATATATATCTATTAGTCCTATCCGCGGCGTAAGTCTCTCATATTTCCCTCTCCTCCCATGCACATACTCCATTCTCGATAGAATATTCTCTTTAAAACTGTACAAACTACCACTAAATCAACTATACCCGATCACGTCCTCTCTCAATATCCTCGAACCGTTTCGTCCGTCTCGCTAGATAGATCTCGCGTAGACATTCTCTCCTCTATAAAGTATCCGCTCCGTCTTAATAAGAATCTACCCATTATGATCTCTCCTCATGAGCTACCATCCGCTTATCATAACACATTCTCATACCATATTCTATCCCTATCACATATCTCACACAGAAGTCTCCCTCCCACTCATCATCACTACACGTCCATCTAACATGATACCAACTATAAACTACTCCCCAAAACGCCTCCCTCCTCTCTAAGCTCCTTTCATATCGATCTCCTCCCCTTCACTCGCGTCCCCCTCCTCCCACATCTCTTCTATAAGACATACTCTCCTCTCCAGCCGTCGCTGTCCTCTCTC
>Ga0179591_1332413_pt1 | contig 24765 bp, 40 predicted proteins | sample CZOMad2_1_08_16f_FD_182891 | JGI IMG/M metagenome (GOLD analysis project Ga0179591, IMG submission 182891) | Vadose zone soil fungal communities from Angelo Coast Range Reserve, California, USA - CZOMad2_1_08_16fungal (PacBio error correction) | ecosystem: Environmental > Terrestrial > Soil >...
GACAATCTCCCTTCCGCCAGGACCAAAAATGCTCTGGGAGGAGACCCGGGGGGAAAAGTAAATCCCTCACTCAAACTAAAACCACAGGACTCTAGAGGAGGTCAAAGGAAAAGGTTCGCTGAAATAGAAAAAAAAACTCTTGAAACCCTCCCCCCTACTAGGTAAGGAGTTGACGCCTAGGGAATCTAGCAGAAAAGTGCCAAGGGTTCCTTATAAAAACCCACCAACACATAGGCAGAAGCAAAAGCTTCCTTTTTCATAAGAGGGCCAGTTTTTTCCTTTCCTAGCAAGAAATCTCGCCTTCCCTCCCAGATGACTTCTCAGAAAGAAAGAGAGACGCCGTGGAGGGGAAAACGATATGAAAGGAGGTTTGCTTGCAGGAGAAAAAAGCCGAAGGGAAAAAACAACAAGAGGAAATATGACGTCGGAATGGAACCTGGGAAGGGGAAGGGGGTGTTTTAATTTCTTAGCAATAGAGGGGAGTGAATCCATACTTCCGGGGGAGGACCCTTACGAAGCAAAAAAAAGTCCGGAAATTTCCAGGGAAGACCCTTATGAATACACGCAGAAACGCTCTCTTGAAGTAAGGGGGAGTTTGAAAAAAAAAGGTCCCTTCGAGGATATACTTCAGGGAACTCACGGACCTTGGGAAAATTTATATTCTTCGGGGGGAAAAAAAACCTTAAAGGGGGAAGGGGGATCAACTACAATAAGGGAAGTTCTCTCTTGAAAAGGTGGGATCAACATCAGAAACCTCCCCTTTGCGGGAGGGAAAGAAGGGGGGCTCCTTTCCTTAGGCAACTTTCGGCGAAAAAAAAAGTAACCTGCCCTTGGAGGTTGGGGTTTTAAGAAGAAAAAGAGGAACCGACCTGGAGGAAGGGGGAAAAAGGAGCCAACAATCCGTAACGAAGCACAAATTTTCTCGGTACGAAGAAAAAAAGAGGATAACTTCCGTTCGGGAAAAAAAGGGAAAAGGGAAGTAACGCGGGGGGGGAAACACAAGGAAATCTGTGAAACCGATAAGGTATATTGACTGGAGAAAACGACCCAAGGGGCGCGTAGAAAAAAGGTCGCTTCATGGAGGGGGGGGCGTATATTGGGTTCCCGGGAATTCCGGCGGGGGGGGAAAAAAAAAACCCTTTCAACTCCAAAGAGAGGGGTCTTGTCCGAAAAAAAAAAGACTCCAGCAATGCTGGACAGTCCTCTGCACAAAAGAAAAGAAGACCGACGACAATTTCGTGATCACCGGAAAAGAAAAACAAGATTCGCCGCCCACCGAGCGAGAAAAGAGGGGCTGGATCGCGATCAACACCCATCAATGAGGGGAGGGCCATGGGTGAAGGAATCCGCTTTCTCTCCCAAAGGGAAGAGAAAAGGCAGGGCGACCTGGAGGGAGGGAAAGGGATAACTGCCGGGGTGTCCTGCGGGAAAGGGATCTTTGGGAAGAGGTGTTTTTCGTAGCGGGAAAGCGCGTCCACCTGAGAATGACTATACATAATAAGAAAAAAAAAACATAAGCGAATCCCAAAAAAGAGGAAGGAAGGGCCCTAAAAAATAATACCCAAAAAGGGTAATGTCCAGGAGAAAAAAGAGCGTCCGTTAGGATGACCGGGCAACGAAATACTTTTCTGCAAAAAAAAAGAAAAAAGATGGGGAAGAGAGAAAGATCACCAGGAGGAGGGGGAAAAGAAAAGGGGAAGTGGTGCGGTAGTTTTTCTCAAAGGAGGGGGAAAGTGGGTTATCGCTTGGCTCTCACCCGCTGGAAAAGGGAAGCACACGTTCTCCTAACAAATGAGGAAAAAAAAGGCCAAATCTTCGCCGTGAGAAAGAAAAAAAAGAGCCCTTCAACCTGCGAGTATTCCGAGGGGGAGAAAGTTCCAAAAAAAACGCCTCCAGCTGTAGAAAAAGGGAGGAGAAGACTGAAACGCATTCCTGCAGGGGGATTAGAAGGAGGGGGGAAAAAAAAAAGAAAGTTCCAAGTCTTCCGCCCTTAAAGGAAAGAGGGAAGTAAGCCATCAAACTCCCCAGGGGGGAAGGAATTGTTGAAAGCTGTAACCAAGCACGACAGTAAAAAAAAAAGGTTTTTGTGACTGGTCATCCCCCAGGGGAGAGGAGGCGCCACTTTTTCCTCCCTAAGAAAAGGGAGAAGTGGCGGTCAGTTTGAATGGGGAAAAGAATAGAAAATTTAAACTTACCCCACAGACGCAGGAAAGAAAGAGTAGACAGCACGCGTGATGGGATTATTTTTTTCTCTGAGGGAGAGAGGAAACTGGAGGAGAGAAAGAGGGGAGTGGGGGAGTGTGGGGAGGGAAGGAAGGGGGGGTGGAAGGGAGGAGGGAGAGTGTGGGGGGGGGGGGCGAGGGGAAGATGGAGGGCGCGAAAGGGTTGGGTGGGGGAAGGAAATGAAGGGGAGGGGGACGGGTGAGAAAAAGGATTGGTGGTAGGGGTGGGGGAGGTATGGGGGAGGACGGTAGTGAGAGAGAGGGGGGGGGAGAATGTCGGAGGTTTTCTTCTGAAAAAGGGAAGGAAGGGAAACCTGAAGAAAACACATTCCTATGCACCCTGTGAAAAGAGGTTCTTTTAGCGGCAAGGAAAAGGGACTCGCGCGCCCGTTTGTAACGACTGAGGGGGAAAAGAAGCGTCGCTTTAACAGAGTAGGAGGATCCGTCGGCATCCCTACTTCCATGCAAACTTAGGAAGAGAGAGAAAAGAAAAGGGAAAAGAGAGAGTCGAATTTTCATGTAAGTAGGGCTGGACAACATGGGAGGGGAAGATGTTCCACTACGAGTAGGGGAAAAGGGGGGAAAACGGCGCGCGAGTCCATGATGGGGAAATTGGCATGCTAAAAAAAAAGATGGGAAAAGGGGCCTCTGCATATTTTGCAATTGAGGGGGCGAATTTTGATACTCTCGGAGGGAAAAAAGGAGTCTCGCTGGGAAATTCTGAAGGAAAGGTGTAAATTCGCCCTATATGTTTTCCACGAGTCAGGAAAAATGAAACGCCACTTCGAAACGGAGAAAAAGGGGAGATACCCTTGCGAAAGAAGAATGAAAGAGGGATTCAGTCAAAGGCGAGGGGAGGTAAACGGGGGGCTTTGTTTCAGCCTAAACAAGAAAAGGAAGATAGTGCGATGGCTTACGGGTGGACGGGGAAGGCCGGACGACTTTGAGGGAGAGGGGGATCATGCAATCCTGAAAGCGGCGGGAAAGGCTTCTCATGTTTTGCGCAGGAGAAAGGGGGGGGAGGGTAGGGGAAGTGCAACACATGAAAAAGAAGAGGTTGAAGGGATTCTGAGTGGGGTAAAAGGAAAACCTTCTACTAGGGGCAGGGGGGGGAAAGAGAAATGTTGGGTTAATCCCTGTTGGCCTTTGATCATGGGAACCAGACCGGTGTGCGAGCACAAGAGCCGAAGAATACACTCAGGGAGAAAAACAAAAAAGAATGGGGGAGAAGGCGGCGAACAAAAATAGAAGAAGGATTGCTTCTCAGGGAGAGTCCCCATCGTTGATCACCAGCAGCCCCTTCTTTCGGAAGAAAAAAAGGGAAAAACCGGGCGCGAAAATCAGTGGAGGGAAAGGGCCAAACAGTTTTTTCTTGTCTGGGTGGGGGAGGGAGGGACCTACGTGCGGGGGGGGGATTTTGAAGAAAAGGTGCCTTTCGGCTGAGGAGGGAGAGGGAACAGGACATGCTTGTACTCGGCTGGAAAGCAGAAGAAAAAACAGGACGTCCACAGAAAGGACACAAAGAACCATTCCGCCCAGGCATTTAGAAGGAGGGGAAGGACAGTGTGCCCTGGTCCTCTCCGGGAGAAATTCTCGCTCTTCTCACCACACGAGGCGTTGACAATTTGGCTGCACAGAGGGGGGGGAAAAGAGCGTATCAGAAGGGTGGATAGGGGGGAAGAAGAACGTCTAATCCTTTGTATTCGACGTGGAGGGAGAAAGGGGAAAGTCGTTTCTTCATGGGGGGGAAGCAGATTGCTTTCAACGGGGACAGTGATGGGGATCGGAACTCTTCATTTTTTCGGAACAAGAAAAATAGGGGGAGTTGAAACGGGGGAAGGGCTGGCCCCTCCTCATAAGGTGAAAAGAAATGAGAGTCCTCATACCGAATCAGAAGGCACGCCTTCTCTGTCGAGTTCCCAAATGTTCTCTTCTTCCCAAGGCCAGGGGAAAACACCGCAGCTGTCGCTAAGGTAAAAGGGAAATTGTGCCGGAGAATCCCCTCGGAAGACCAATTTAAACCTATCCACTCTCAGCAAGGGAAAATCTCGTCCTCCGGATGAAGAAAGGGGGGGGAAAGCTCTTGGGTTGAAAAAAATGAGGAAGTTTCCCGTATGTGGACCATGCTACCGACGTTAGAGGGGGGGCAATGGAAACCACGTTTAAACAGAAAAAAGAAGACTTCCCGGTCCGAGGAGGAAAAACTGGGGCCTCCTTCCAGGAGACAAAGAGTACGCAAAGGGGAGGGAGGTTTGGCGACAAGTGGGGACGCACTAGGCAAGAGGGAGCAAACTGAAAAGTGGGGGGTGATTATTGGCCCATTAACGGACTACCAAAAAGGCCGTGGTATTTCGGGACGGAAAAAACTTGGGTATCAGCAAAAAAGGAGGAATTTTTATCCGACTGAAAAAGGGGAAAGAAGACTCGCCTTTAACGGTCCAGAGTCGTTTGTTCCCTCAGAACACACGAGCGCTTTCGAGAGGGGGGGACACTCTTGAGAAAAAAAAGTTCCGGAACTTGCCAACGGGGGAGGGGTAATTAAGTTCGTCCGGGTCATAACAACCGCAGTATTGATTAAACAGCGAAGGCACGAGGAGAAGGGGAGAGCCGTAAAACAGAAAATTTCCAGGAAGGGATGCAGTTCATCCCGTTAAGAAAAGAGCATGAAAGTCTCACGCCATATTCCCGGGGAATAAGGTAAAAAGGAAAAACACAAAAAGGGGAGAGGGGGCAACTCGCCAAGTTCGAAGAAGGCGGGGAGAAAGGACGTTTGGCTTTCAGGATACCCAGAAGATGACGAGGAAAAACAAGGGGGGAAAAGGTATCCACCAGGAAGGGGGTGGTGAGCAATCGGACCAGGAGCACTTGTCGCTAGGTTCTCTTTGAAGGAAAATGGGAGCTAACCCTTAAAGATCAGATATGGGGGAGGGGGGGGGGGGTGAATCCTTTTGGAAAGGAGGGGGAGGGAAGATTCCTCGCCTCTCTAAAAAGGGAGAACGAAAAATCTCTATCCCCTTCCGGTTTCTGCCAGGGAGTTTCTTGGAAAGAGGGGTCCCGAAGAAAACTTGCATTTCGAAGGAAAAGGGGGAGTCAGATTGGCTTTTTAAGGTAAGAAAGGGCAAATTGATTCCCCAGCGGCCGCGGGCATGAGGGAGGAACGAAGAATTGGCAGAAAAAATAGTCCGTTCCAAGAGGGGGAAAGTAATGTTGGATTCGCAGAAAGGAAAGGGGGGAAAAGGGAGCAGTCCCGCAAAAAAAAAGAGGGACTGCTCGAAGCTCGTCTAAGCGACGAGACGCGCTCTTGTTCAGGAGCCGGAAAGAAAGTGGCGTTTTAGTTGACAACGGAGAAATTCTAGAGCTCCGTCTCACAAAAAGACGGAAGGGCCTAAATTCTATACAGGAGAGTAAAAAAAAAAAGCAGGCGGCTGGAACTTTGTGCTGGGGGCGCAGCCCACTTTATACGAAGAGGGGGGGGTAACCTACCGCGCCAGAGGAGAAGGGGATAGTTGCCCATCGATGGGGAGTTTAAGAAAAAGAGGTTTTCAAATCGATTCGAGAAAAGGAGGGGAGGAGGTCCGAACCGATCAAAGCAAAAAGGGGAATGTATCCCTATTTCTATTGGGGAATAGGAAGAGGTTCTTCAGGGTGGGAAAAGAAGATTCACGAGGGGTGTGGACACAAGAATCAGAAAGACAACTTTTCATCTTAGACTCAGAGAGACAGAGGGTGGCTCGAGACCCAACGAAAAAGGGAAGGAACAGATGGGAGCGTTACTCGGTAAGAGGAAAAAGGACCTGTTGGGGGGGGGGGGATGTGGTTTTCTTCCTAAGCACGATCCGATATTACGATCAGAACTATCTTGGGGAGAGAAGGCCAAGGTTTAGCCGCTCCATCCGAAGGGGAAGGACCGTGTGTCAACAAATCCTTTGAGAAAAGAAGGAAAAACCTGGTTCTCTCGTCCACGTCGCCGAAAACAAAGTCTTCAGGAAGAAGAAAATTGTAGGTGCATTCCAGAAGGGGGGGGAAGGAAATCGCTCTATCCGCCAAGGGACAAAACTTTATCTTCGATGATGGGGGGGGGGGGACGAGATGCCAACTCCGGCTGGAGGGGAAGAAGCTTGGTGCAGGAAAGAGGGTGCGAGAGAGGAGGCCCTCATAGAAAGGAGCGAAATCTTACACATCGAAGGAGAAAAGCTGGTCATATAGAGGAAGGAGGGTTCTTGCTCTCAATGACACATTCCCGAAGCACAAAAAGCAAATTCCTCAACGCATCGAAGGGGGGGTAGTAAAACTCGGCCCTCCGAGAAAAAAGAAGGGTGATATTCCGAAGAAAAAAGACGATGGCGATGCATATACCTCTTGAAGGGGAAGAGATGGGAACAAATGGGCGAGGGAATTCACCCGGGGAGAAAGGCCTTCGAGACGGGGATGGTTACCTCTTTATATAACAGGAGTCAAGAAGGAAGAGACTTCGTAGGCTTGGGAAAGGGGGGATCTACGGGGAGAGAAGGGAAAAAAAAGCAGCAGCAACTAGGAGGACTCTTCTATCCGGGTGACACGTCTGTTGCCTTCCAGAGAGGGAGGGGGGGAGAGGTCGTGCGGATCAACCCAATTTCTCCACGTCGGGGCGTACAAACCAGGCCGAAAGGGCCTTTTCCAACCGGAAAGAGAAGAAAAAAAACAACACGGATTAGTTTACAAGAGGGAGACCAGGGCATAATGCCCCTCTTCGGCCTGGTTGTACGGCGAAACGTCACTTTAAGAAAGAAAGGGGGGGGGGCGAAAGGAGAAAGAATAAGAAGAGGAAAAGGCAACCATAGTGACAAAAAAAGCGACGAGCTCCTATTGAGACGAGGGGGAGGGAGCCTGAATCCTCTCACAGGAATATAAATCAGGGAGGGACTACGAAGTCTGAAGGGGAAAGGGTGGGAGTGTCAAAAAAGAAAAAGAATCTCTGAAGGGGAGGGGGGTAAGGCAATGAAAGCAGTTGGGAAAGGGACCTGTAAATCAATTCAGGTCTAAATGAAAAAAAAGTGAAGGGGAGTGTCTCGGAAAGATAAAGCCGGTATTGCTCAGGGAGGAGGTTTTTACAAAAAAAAGGAAAAAGATTTCTTTCTCACTTTGCGGCAAGTTCGGCGGGAATTGTGGGGAGAGCAAGAAACAAAAAAGGGGATCTGCCAATTCCTGCGGAGGGGTCCTCTCCGCCTTATTTGCTGGGACATTGAAAGAAAGAGTCCTCACCAAGAGGCAGGGGGGGGGGAGAAAAGCGGAGTTTTCTCGGGGGGGGAAAAAAGAAGGAAGATCACCGTTGGTTGAAAAGGGAGAAAACAAACGGCTCTATCTCTGAGAGAAGAAAAGTCGCGGCTGAACCGAAGGGATCAACAAAACCTCATGAAGAATTTGTGAAAAGGGGCGAGGCGCTATCAAACCCTTTCCGTTGGACATGGGAAAAAGGATTTGTTGACCAAGGGAAGAAGGGGGGAAGGGGGGAGCGGCCTAACCTTGAAAAGGAAAAAGAAGAGAAAGGGTTATGTATCTTTTGAACGAGGAGAAGCGTGTTGGCCTCCCAACATCTGAAAAAAAAAAAAAAGAGGGAGTTTAGAGGAGTCCGCTCCATCACCTGGGGGGAAAAGGGAAAGGTGCCGTTGTGGGGGAGAGAAATCAAAACTCTTCTATATCTAGTATCAGAGGAAGAGGGAGGATGCGTGCTTCGGAAAGGAAGCCAAATCGAGGGCCCGCTCGGATAACAAAGAAAAAAGAGGGGGAGAGACCCAAATAAACTATTGTCGCAAGCTGAAAAAAGGGGGAGGGAGTTAAGTTCTTGAACTTCACAACCAGTCCAGGGGGGAGGAAGAAGGAACAACGGAATGGTAGAGAAGAACTAAAGAGGCAAAATAATTGACCAGCACAAAGGGGGGAGAGTCATCACAAAAAGGGAACTCTCATTTGGAGGGCAAAAAAATCGCATCTAACGGAGAAGGGGGGGGGGGGGAGGAAATTTTCTAGAACTTTTCAGCACGAAAAAGGGAGGGAGAAGGAGCGCTACGAAATATAGAGGGGGGAACAAACAATCACGTTCTGAATAAAAGATGCGTATTACTGACAAAGAAAAAGAGCGATCTCGAGTGGAAGGAGTTTTTTTGCTTGAAAGCAAAAGGGGAAATCACATTTCTGCGACTCCAACCTTAAGGAGCGGGCTTTAAGAAATCCTTGGGGTTATCAACTTCTTTAGGGCCAGAACGCGGCCCGCTTTCGAGGGGAGAAAAAGCGCTGACCTTAAAAAAGACAATCAGAAAGAAAGATGAGAAATGCGACTTTTGGCGTGGGAAAAAAAAGGGCCATAAAAACTCCTCCAGTGCCGCAAAAAGGAAAGGGAGCGGATCTGAAACAAAAGGTAGACTTCGCTTCATCTGAAAAGGAAAAAAAAAGAAGGAGGGGGGAGTTCCACACCCGAAACCACGATCGGGAAGAGGGGGGGGTGGTGAGCGCGTTCCTGTCTCCTCGCCCTCTCCGAAAAGTGCCGGAAAGGGTTCCGGATTATAACACCACAAGGAGGGGAAGGGGGTAAGGGACAGGAATTCTCCGGGAAGGAAGAAAAGGAATTGCTCGCTTCTGCCTGAGAAAAAGGGGGTCTATATGACCTCGGTAGTTTGATTGCAATAGGGGGACCACAAGCGGGAAATAGAGGGGGGAAAAGGATCTCGGGAGGAAAAGGGGGGCAGGAATTGGCTTTTGTAAAAAAGGAGGAAAGAAAGAAGTGCGTTTTCGATGGTGAAGAAAGGCGGTGGCGGGAAGGAACCGACGAATTCAAGGGGAAAGGAGCGAACTAGTTGCAAAGGGAGTACTCCCTCCTCTGGGGCAAGGAACAAAAGCTAGCACCTCGCAGGGGGAGGGCTGGAGGAAACCCCACGCAAAGAGAAAAAGGGAAGGACGAGAGAATATGCATTTTCAGTAGGATAAAGAGCACACTTTTTCTTTCTCACAGGCGGGAGGAGGGCAAAAAAAAAAAAAAACGAAGGCCGGGATGGGGAGAAGAAGACTGACTTTCCGTGCGCGGCAGGGGGAAAGGAAAAATAATGCGCCCTCCCTCCAAAGGGGGGGCAGTCGGTTTCTCCTTTCACCCGGAGGCCAAGAGGGAGGGGAAATCGGACGTTTAAGACGACCTGACATAGGGTGAAAAAACTTGGTTTCCGGAGACAATCTTACCCTAAACGGTCCGACGGTATCAACCCTAGATTAAAGAGGGAAAATACCAGTTTAATGGACACCAGAGAGGGAAGAAGAAATACGGCTTACTAATCTGATAAGAATCGCGGGCTGCTCGTGGAGAGGAAAAATCATGGCTCTTTGTATTCTCCGCAAAAAGGATGTACTCTAGCTCCATATGAAGGGGGGTGGGAAAATGGAGGGGCCTTGGGCGAAGGAAAACGGGGAGGGAGGGGTGAACTCAGATAACTTTCTTCTTATTCGGTATAGAGGGAGTTGGTTTCCCGGGAAATTCCGGAGGGGGCAAGAGAAAAAGGGTGCAACCCACAGAGAAAAGGGGGGGTGTCGCCACAATGAGTAGCCCTCAATTCTTTGGGGTTCCCAAGCATCGCAAAAAAAAAAACAAGGAAGAACGACTACAATTGCGGGGGAGAAAAAAGAAGAGAAACCAGGCTTAGAGGAAAAAAAAGGAGCGTCCCTAGCCTGCAAAATGCTGATAGAAAAACCAATCCAATTATTGCGCCAAAGGGAAAAAAAGGGGGAAAAGAGTGATGTGAGAGAGGGAGCGCACACGTGATCCGCCACGAGAATTGAGACAGAAAAAGGTAGGGGGCATCTGTCACGGGATACCATGCCTGGCGGAATGTGTCAGGAAGGGGGGAGGGGGACGTCCTGTTTTTCATCGTCTAGAAGGGGGGGGGGGGGGGGGGGTGTTTCAGCAGAGGGTCAAGTAAAAGAGATTACGATCATGACAGAAAGCACCACGTGCAGCTAATCCAAAAAAAGTCAAAAGGAGGGCAAGAAAAACATACGACCACACAAGAAAAAAGACACAAATGCTCCAGGAAAAATCGAGCTTCGGTGATTATTCCCTTTTCAGAGCCAGGAAGAAAGCGGACCTCCTAGCGGAGAAAGGAGAGCGCAACTAGAACCAGGAGAAGGGGGAAGAAGGCTGATTCCATGGTGTAGGGGGGAAGGTTTGGTCTCCCTTATTTAGGAAGGAGCGGATCTTGGAGGATCACAAGGGGAAAACTGAATCAAATTAAAAGGAAAAATTTCGATCAAGAAACTTCTCCGGTGAGGGAAAAACAAGCGAACCCCTTCAACAGGAAGGAAGAGTGCATTTGGGGAAAAGGAAAAAGGACGAAGCTTTATCCGCATGAGAAAAAGCGCCTTCAACTCCTTCCATGTAGGAAGAGGAGGGGGCCAGCGACAGTTTCCAAGGAGGAAAAGAAAAAGAACCGTAAGCCAAGGGGGAAAAAGAAAATAGGAAGTCATGTTGGGAGTCTTAAACCACTCCCTTCCTTAAAAAACTTCAACGCCTTGTCCACCATGGGGAGGAGAAGGGATTCGCCCTTGTTATCGAACTAAAGATGGCGAAGGGGAGGGTCCGTTTGAATGGAGGAGGGGGGCAACATAGGGGCTCAATTTAAACTGACCCCCGACGCATTCAAAAGAAGAGGGAGAGTCGTTAGAACCCTCCGAGGCTGGGGCGAAAGAGTCACCGGTAATTGCAAAGAAGAAAAAAAGGAAAGCTGGTCTGGGTAGGGGCGGGAAAAACCTAAATGGGAATCTCTCTCCTTTTTAACTCTGAGGTGCGGAAATAAAGGGGAACAGATCGCTGAAATCCCATTCTGGGAAGCCCTACTGAAGGAGGAGTCTCCTAACACCAACAAAAAGGGGGAAAGAGGATCGAAGTTTTCAAAGGGAGGAGGAGGTCCCCTGAGTTTCATCGATCTGTGACAGAGGAAGGGAAGAAAAAGGCATAGTGACAACGGGGGGGTAATGATCGGGTACCTGCAAAGAAAAGAAAAAGATTTTCCACGGCACGCAATGGTGCAATTACCTTTAATGCAGTGACGAAGAAAAGGAAGAGAGAGGGGGTCTAAACGAAGGTGAGGTCTCTCGGGAGTCGTGGGTCATTTTAAAATTTGAGGGGGGAGATTATGGGACACAGGGAGGTTCCAAACTTACCCGCAACTGGAAACGGAAGTCTTGCGTGAGGAGATACCCGGAAGAAACTGACCCGCAGAATGGCCAGTCAATTCGCGGAAGGGGAGAAGTAATAAAGGGAAGTGCTTTTTTCCAGAAGAAAAAAAGCGAGTAAAAGGGGGAGATGGGTTACGGTGACGTCGACGGAGGAAGGGCCGGAAGGGAAAATTGCGCCTTTAACCGGGAAAAGAAAAAGCAGAAAGGCGTTTATTATGCGAGGGGGGGCTTCATCGTTTCTCCCTGCTTTGTCGAGTGGAGGGGACAAACATTAACTCGGGAAGAAAGGAGGAAAGGAATTAGGATTTGGGTCAAGGGAAGGCGAAGATTTTGCGGTGGAGCGGGGGGGATTGTGTCTTCCTCCCTTGGGAATTGGGGAAGGGGGGAAAATGCCGTTGAGAAGCCAGATGCAAAAAAAAAGAAAAAACGAAGGGGGACAACTTAACAGGAAAAAAGGAAACGGCTGAAAATCTACTACCTGGAGGGGGAGGATGCTAGGACCCCATCTTGGTATCCGCTCGGCGGAAAAAGATGGGGAGAGGACAAGGGAATACTCACCGTAAGAGCGAAAAAAAAAGGGGAAAGGGAATGGAAAGGAACATTTTTTTTCTTGCGGGGGGGGAGGGGTAGGGAACATCCGGGGGAGAGGGAAAGGGTTTGTGGGTTCTCCTGGCCCGGTGGGGCAGGGAGGAGGAAGGAAAGAGTCCATCCCAAGGGAAGGGATGGACCGTTCTGCAGGGGAAACGCAAGGGACAACCCGAACCCACGGAAGTAACAGAACCAAAAAGAATCAGGACCCAGTCCTCCATTCAGTGGGAAGGAATGCACTTCCAGGGAAAGAATATACGTGGCGATCACTTTGGAAGAGAGGAGGGAACCACACCTTACTCATCTTTTGAGGGGGGGACGAAATCAGGGGGGAGTTGGTTGTTAGGGGAGGGAGAGAGAAAGTGTGCTCTTCTATGGAATGAGAATCTCGGTTTTGGGAGCTTTCTAAACCTGGGAGCAAAGAAGATGACGGTGATCCCGCAATGGGGGGGGGAGGATTCTTCAATGGGGGGGGGAGAATGTTTTGCCTCTGCTGGGGAAGAAGCTGTTCGCATTTCTTGATTCTGTAACGGGGGTGACCAAAGAAAAGAGGGGGGGGAAAACGTTTAAGGGAAAAAGGGAAGAAGGAGGTTCCCGAACCAGCAAAAGGGAAGAGGGAAAGAAGAATGCATACATTTTCTCTTTCGAGGTCCCCGAAAAAAGGGGAGCTGCAAAAGAAGGAATTCTCCCGCCATCTGGGGGGGGGAGGTCAAAGAGGTCCGTTTTGCGGAGGGAAAAGAAAAAAGGCATGTGGCCAGGCACCGAGACAAAACCAGGGAAGGGATCCTCAGCTCGTCCCGCAATGGGGGGGGGGGGGGCGTCACCGAAAAATCGCTTGGGGGGAAAGGGGGGGGTTGGCCCGGATTGTTTCGAGCCGAGTGGGGGGAACTTCTACAGGGGGGGGGGGAAAAAAAAATTGTCTACATTGAAACCAAGGGGGGGAAAAAGGGGAAGAAAAGTAGGGGGGCTTCAGGAAAGAGGGACCTGCACTTGTTCCTCCGGACAGAAAGCACTGGACAATTTTCTGTCTTTTCGCAGTATGTGGGCCACGAGGCAAAGGAAAGGAAATTAAGTATTGTCAGGGGGAAGAAACATTACAGGCCTTCAGTGGGGGGGGGGGGGGAGAGGCTGCCATCCGCTCTACGTTTGAAGAAGGGAATTTAATTTTATCCGGAAGGAAAAACTCTCTACGTGGGAAAAAAAGGCAGTCGTTTCTTGGGGGGGGGGGAGCAACCCTCATTCACGATCGAGTTGCTGGTTTACAAGCTGGAAAAAAATTTGAGGGAAGGAGGAACTTGTTCGATTACGGGAAAAAAGGGGGGGGGGGGGGGGCTTCGAGTTTCCTCTCACATTCACCGGCAGTAAAGCAACCATCGCCCAACAGAAAGAGGTTGCGTAAAGGAAAATTAACTAATTTCCTGGACAGAAAAATAGATAATGAGTCTCTCATATTCCCGAGGAAAGAAAAGGGAAAGCAACCGTACCACGGAGGCACTACTCCAAAAAGAAGAGGGAAAGGTAGGAGTTGGGGGAAGGAACAATATTCCTATCCCTAACCAAGGTGAATTCGCCCACTAAGTGTGGGGGGGGGAAAATCCGAACCCTGACAGGAAAGAGAATAGGAGATTAAAAAAAAGAGCTCAAACCCTTAAAGTCAAGAATTCATTGTTTTGGGGGGAAAAATCTTTTGGAATATAGTGGAAGGGGAAAGTCCGCGCCGTCAAATCTAGAGATCCTATCCCTTCAGGGTGTGCGGGGAAACTTGAGTTTTATTGGAAATTCCGAATTGTCACTACTAAAGGAGTCTAAGATTGGATTCATGGATGGGGGAGGGGTTAAGGTAAGGCAATTTTCATGGGAGACTCGAAATCTGCCAGGGAAGGGCCCAGAAATAATTTGAGCCAGAAGAAGCGACCACTAATCTTTCGCCCGTAAGGGGGAGAAAAAATGGATTTCCGGGCCGGAAGACGCCCGAAAAAGAAAAAATACCGATAGGGATGAGCTCTTATAATTCTCTTCCTCGCTCTTGGGGAAGGACCGGAACGTTCTTGGAGGAGGGGGGGTACCCTTATATATTCTAGAAGAAGGCGCACAAAAAGACTGGGGAAGGAAAGTCTAGAAAGGGAGAAGAGGAAAAATTCTCCGTCGGCTGGGAAAGTGGGTCTGGGATCTTCTGCGCAGCCCACTTTATGCGGCGAGATGCTGACCCGACCGTGGCGCAGAAAGATCGTTTCTGGTCAAGGCCGCAGCGATTTGGAGGGGAGCCAGCTGTGGAAGGAAGAGGAGGAGAACACTGAAAAAGGGATGGTCATTCCTAAACCAGCAAGCAAGAGATTTTGCCCAAAAGGACGAGGGGGGACCGTGGACCAGAAAGGAGGGTTAATCCAGAGTTCAAGAAAATCTTCTTACATACTTGGTGAAGGGAGAAGCGCCTAACTTGTGAAAAGGGGGAAGGAAAAAGAAAAGTTTACCTAGGAAAACCAACGCCCCCGTCGAAAAAAAAAGACACAAGAAAGGACTTCCTCGGTGCAGATGGTGGGTGGTTTCAGAGGGGGGGGGGCGTCCGCAGAACGCGAGAGAAAAAAAACTTCAAACCTCTCGTGGCGAGAGGAACATGCCACTTTTAGCCGGGCGAAGATCCGGCCGGTGCCCTTGGTCAACAAAAGAAGGGGAACGCCTTCAACTTAACGGGGGAGGCGCCACGATCTCCTCCCCCTTAACACATGAGGAAGAGGGAAAGTACAGTTTCAGTGAAAAGGAATGAGCTCTGTTTCTGCGAGGGAATCTCTAGCCGACCGTAAAACGGTGATCGTCCTCTTCATGGGAGGGGGGGGGGAAGAAAATAACGCTGTAGAAGAAAAGACTTCCGCTTTGGTGAGGGGGGGAAAAGAGGCTGTTGAAAAGGATTCTTCAGAAATGAAAACAGACGGCGGGAGGAGTCAATCTTCCCCAGACGGGAAGGAAGAGGAGAGGCTTCGGTCCAAAGACGTTTTTTTCTTCCTCTCAAAAAGGAACTCCGCAAAAGAAGAAAGGGAGCAAGCGATCGAGGTTGGGGGGAAGAGTCAATAAGGAGCACTCAAGAGTAAAGGTTGCTTCCCGATCACTCTTCAGAATGCGAGAGCCTGCTTTCCAGGGGGGGAGAAAGGGCCCAACTAGAATAGATTGCCTTCACCAGGTGGAAGAAACTTAAAGTCTTTCTTTCGGAATCGTGAATAAAACAGTTCCTTACAGAGTACGTAGAAGGGAAAGGTGATAGACCGGGGGAGGAGGGTACAGTCGCCTCAACTCGGGAGGGCGCCGGGTGAGGGGAGGGAGGGTCACTACTGTTTGCCGGCAAGGACAGTCTTTCGCGAAGAAAGGGGAACAAGCAAAAATTTCGTCACGTGCGGTGTGCAGCAAAAAAAAGGCCGCCTAGGTGCCGGAGAAAACGGGGAAAGTTGGCTCTCGAGACAGGGAAAAAAAAAGTGGAAGGGGAGAGAAGGAACGTTTGAATAAGCAAAAGAGGGGGGAGACAAGGGTGGACTACTTTCTTCACCGCAAGGGGGGGGGGCGTTACTAAATTGGGGGGGGGGGGGGGAAAGCGCGAAAGAATGCCGAAGAACAGAGTTCCAAGAGGAGGGGCTCCATTGGGCCAGAGTGAGACTGAATCCTCTCAGAAGGAGAAATCACTGGGAACAAGGGGAAGAGGTCTTAATTACCTGGGAGAGGTACGAGCAAACTAAGGCTCCCTCTCTCGTCCGGGTGTATGACAAATCTCTCGCAGTTGAGGCCATTGTATCCGGAAGAAGGGAAAGACGCGAAATCTGGCAAGAGGGGAGGGAAACGGAGCAAAGTGCGCCGGCTTTCCTAGTGTTGACGACCACAACACCGAGATGCGAGAAAAGTGCGTCCTTAGGGAGGGAGGGGGGTGGACGATAGCAAGAAAAACACCGCCTTGTAAAGGAAGCAAAGATTCCTTAGGGAATTCGCTCAGAAAGGGGGAGGGGGAGTGCAGAATCCGCAACCGGGGGATGGAAAAAAGATGACAGCTGGACCTCTACAGCTCTTTGGCAAAAGAGGAAAAAAAGAAGCGCCGATCACCGGTGTCAGGGAGGGCTCGAGGCTGAGTGAAGGGGAAAAAGAAATGCGCGTACGAAAAGAAAAAAGGGGGAGAAAGATTTAATAATGGTTTAGGGAGGGCGATCGTGGTCCTCTAGCAAAACCGGGTTCCGGGGAAGGTCTACACGGTCTTTGTGTGGAAAGAGGGGGAAGGGTAATTGAGAGGATAACCTTGGCCAAAGGGGAAGACGCCAAAGAACGTTCGTTTTTACTCTACTGAGAGTGCTTAAAAAAAAAAGAAAAAAAACAAACATCTTGATTGTCATCTGAACGAAAGTAAGAATCTCTGGGGTTTCTCTGACGGTGGAAGGGGGTGGGTTGTATCGCTATCACGAGGGAAGTCGTCTCACTTACAAGTTAGGGAGGGGAGTCTTGCACCAGGAAGGACTCTAGTCCTCCACGAAGAAGAAAAAAAAAGAATGGGCCACAGACCCAATAGAAAGAAGGGGGGGAAAGAATGACCACTTTTTCTGCGTTAGGGGGTGAGGGGAACTGACAAGCGTCGTTGCGAAGGAATGAAACCACGAGGGGAGAAACTCAAAGATCTTGTGGAATAGGAAAACGAGCGCTCTTGTCTGTCAGCACAAACAGGATCAATTGGGGCTAGGAAAGGGAAAAATCCAGCCAAGAAGGGTGTCTGACTTCTCCTTTTATAGAGGGGACTGCAACGTCTTTTTGTGAGGGGAAGAATCATACTTGGAAATGAAAGCAGGTTTCGCGAAGACAAGGCTAGGAAAGAAAAAGGAAATTCTCCGAGCTCATGCTGTTGGGGGAAGGAATGCAGGCACTCATTAAGAGGAGAAAAGGCGGGCGCACGCTGGAGGTGGAAAGCTCTGTCTTGGAGCAAAGGAGGGAGGAAATCATGACCTCGGAAGGTCGATGGGAAGAAGGGGGCAAGGCGCTGCCCTTAAAAAAGGAAAAGACGGAACTCCTTCTACCTTCGAATTTTGAGGCGTGAGGGGGGGGCGAATCAACTCACGCAAAGGGGGGAGAGAGGGGGGGGGCTCGGATCTTCGGGATCAAGGGAAAGAGGAATATGACAAGGAAACTATATGTCCAAAAAGGGTCCCTCCACCAATAATCTGATGAGGGGAGAGGTGAGCGCCAAGTTCTATGGCTAGAAAGGCCGCAAGTTCCCTGTTAGGGGACGGATTAGAACACCACAAGGAAAAAGTTGGATTCAACCTTTTGTAAGGGAAAGGAAGGGTATCCTTCCATCCAAAGCGAAAGGAAGGAACTTGGCTCGTTGCAACGAGGACGAGCAGGGAGTTTGCTTTGCAGTCTTGGGAACCCACCTGAATATGCGAGACGGAGGAGGGGGATGAAGTTAACTTCAAAGGGAATGAAGGGGTTAAGTCTGCGAATGAAAGGGGGGGGCAGTGGGATATTTTCAGCCAAAAAGGGGGGGAAGTTTCCTTTGCTAGGAAAAGAAAAAGGGACAGTAATCTAACAAAGTGGGGAAGGAAATCCCATGGAAAAGGGGTAAAACCCATTAAAGCTGGGTTCTTGCTTGAGAAACACAACGGGAGAGACCAGGAAACGTCGGGGAAGATACAGGAAGGGGTAAGTCGGAGTAAAAGAGAAAGCGGTTTGGAGGGAAAAAAAAATCGAGTCCTTTGCCCTCCCTCAAAAAAAGGGGAATGGGATTCAACGACATACTTACTGGGAAGGAAAGGAGAGGGGGGGTCAACATAATTCGCGCAAAGAAAAAGGGAGGCGAGAGTGTCTCCTGTCCGGGGAAGGGAAAAAGTGTCTTCGAATCTGGAACAAGAGAAGAGAAATTTCTTGAAAACTGGGGGGTTAAAATTGTAAGGAAAAGGGACAGGTAGGACGGTAGCACCTCACCAGGGGATGAGGGAAAACATCGGTAACTACCCCTTTTATGGACACCAAGCTTGTAAGGGACGAATTAGGCGACGAGACGGGGAGCCGGCTGCTCTTGGCGAGGGGGGGAGGGCAGGATCGAGGGGTTCTCCTCCACAACGGATGTGACCTCTAGCTAAGGAGAGAGGGGATTTTACTTGCAGAAGGGCGCATCTACCAAGGGGAGGAGATGGGCACTCTACAGAGAAAGGGGGAGGTATGTACTATCATTGGCTGTTACGAGGAAGCTTATGGGAAAAAAGGTAAAAGGAAAGCCAAAGAGAAGTTTCTTGAGAAATTGGCGGGCAACTCCAGCAGGGCTTTGGGAGGAAAAAGAAAGAGCACCCCGATACAAAAAACAGGAAAAATTGCGTGATTCCCCGTCAGAAAGGAAAGAAGAGGGAGCAACCGATCGTCTAATCCATAGCAAAAAAAAAAAGGGAGGAGCCGAGAACCAATCCCATTATTTTCATCCAAAGTGTCAAAAAGAGAAAGTGTATGGTTATCCGCGGGAGAGGGAAAAACGTGATCGCACGGAGAGGGAAAAAAGGTAAGTTTCAGAGGAATAAAGCCTTTCGTCAAGTGGGTCCAAAGGGATGTGTCCTTCAGGTGGGGGAGGGGGAGACGGATGTTTCATCAGAGTCAGACGGGGGAGAAGAGGAAAACAAACGAATCATTCCTCCTCCTTACCTGCACAGGGAGAGAAAAAAAGAAAAACAGGTAGCACTTAGGTCCCTAAAAGAAGGAAAAAAGCAAGAAAACTTTCATGGCAAGAAGGAAGAAGGGCGCGAGGAAGGGGGTCTCCCCTGGGGGGGTGGGGGGTGGTTGGGGGGGGGGGGGGGGGGGGGGAGGGGGGGGGGGGGGGGGGGGGGGGGGGGGGGGGGGGGGGGGGGGGGGGGGGAGGGGGGGGAAAGAAAGAGGGCTTCCGAACGGGACGACTTGGGGAAGATCTCAACTGATAACCATGAGGTAGATGGAAGATTCTTCCATTTGTTTAGGGGGGAGAAAGGGGTATTCCCTTGTAAGAGGAGAGGGAGAAAACCGGATGTTACAACTGAATAAGGAAGAAAAAAAAAAAGAAAAAAAAAAAAAAAAAAAAAAAAGGAAAAAAAAAAAAGAAAAAGAGAAAAAAGAAAAAAAAAAAAAAAAAAAAAAAAAAAACAAAAAAAAAAAAAAAAGAAAAAAAAAAAAAAAAAAAAGAAAAAAAGGAGAAAAAAAGAAAAAAAGAAGAAAAAAAAAAAAAAAAAAAAAAAAGAAAAAAAAAAAGAAGAGAAAAAAAAAAAAAGAAAAAAAGAGGAAAAAAAGAAAGAAAAGAAAAGAGAGAAAAAAAAAAAAAAAAGAAAGAAAAGAAGGAAAAAGGAAAAGGAGGGGAAAAAAAGAAAAAAAAAAAAAAAAAAAAAAAAAAAAAAGAAAAAGAAAAAAGAAAAAAAAGAAGGAGGGAGAAAAGAGAAAAAAGAAAGGAAAGAAAAAAGAAGAAAAAAAAAAGAAAAAGAAAAAGAAAAGGAAGGAGCAAGAAAGAAAGAAAGAAGAGAGGGGAAAAAAGGGGGGGGAAAAAAAGAAAAAAAAAAAAGGGAAGAAGAAGAGAAAAAAAAAAAGAAAAAAGAACAGGGTTTGTTTTCAACAAACCAACAAAAAAAAATGTGGGGGTGACAAATTTCTCCCCCCCTTCCTCCTCTGAGCAGGGGGAAGCCTTTCCCCCCACTCCTAATAAAACGGAGGATTCCCTTTCCTTTTTGCCCATCAAACAGAAGGTATCCCCTGCGCCAAATAGGAAAATAACATTTCCTTCCTTCGTCAGGAAGGAGTTTCAATCTTTTTCCCCTTCTTCCTGCCCTGACCCGCGAGAAAAGGAAATCCATCGAAACTCTCCCCATCGGAATCTAGTGGATTCTGGCCACCAGCAACTGCACGGGGAGGCAGCGCCTTTTACTTGTCCTAAACAACCTTATGGTCACTTTCAATAAGGGGATATCCCCCCGCAGAGCGGAGGGGGGGGCGGGTCGTTTGAATTTAAAGGAAAAGAACAAGAATATAGGGCTCACTTTAAACGTGAAAAACCCGAAATTTCCCAGCGATCCTCTAAACGGAAACCAGAAAGGCTTCTGAAAAAGGGGGGGGGAAAAGGAAAGAGTGCCCCATCATGCAGAGGCACAAGGGAAAAAGGGGAGAATGCCAGGTACCACGTCATGGAAAACTAAAGGACGGGTTGAAAACTTCATTTTCTTCCCGAACGCGTCGCTGGAACAGAGGGGGAACTCCAAAGGCTGTACCTCCCTATTCCAGGAGAAGAGCTCTCACACCAACAACGGGAGGAAAGAGAGGAGCGAATTGGGAAGTGAAATAATTTATTTCCCAGTAGATGGGGGAAAGAGGTGAGGAAAAAAGAGGGAAGGGAGAAGGGGAGATTTCATAACCGGGAAAAGAGAAAGCAGAGGTCCATGCTCTTGGTACAACATTTCATTTACCCAAAAAGGGAAAATGGGGACTCTGAAGTATGGTCATTACCGGGAAAAAAGGGGAGGGAGAAGGGAAGGAGAGGATTTCTAAAAAAGGGGAGAGTAATTTTAATTCGTCTTGGGGTCATTTAAAAAAGATTATTGGGCCCAAGGGAAGGGAAAAGAAAGAAAATTAGAAACTTAATCTAGTGAGGAAAAAGGGGTAGAATTTCGAATCAATCTGACCAGCTCTGGTGGAGAAAGGAGAGGGGAAAAGGTTTATACGAAGTTAGGGTTTCGAAAAGGGGCCTATTTGGGGGGAGGGGGAAAGGGAGGGGAAGATCGCGGGAGAAAGGGGGGGCAGTCCTACTTGTAACTTGTCGCTGAAACCGAAGCCGGAAGGAATTGCGTTTCAGGAAAAGGGGGGAGGGAGGGATACAATTTCGCGGGGGAAGGGGGCAAACATTAACGGAGAATACTCCTCGTTGAGGGGATGAGGAGGGGAAAAAAGGGCGAACCGGCGAAGATGGGGAAGGGGGAAGAGGGGCGCAATTTTGTTGACGGGAAAGAAGGGGGGAAGGATCACATGGGGGAACTCAGCCTTTTTGATATCCAAGATTCCAGCTCAAGAATAAAGAAAACTCCCGAAAAAAATGGAAGAAGAAAAAAAGAGAAACGCCTGGTTCTCGTTGCAAGAGTTGAAAAAAGGGGGGATCCTATAGGAGTCATCTACTTCGTGAGAGAGGGGCCAGCATCCTCACCTGACTCTCTAAAGCAGGAGGGGAGCATTGCCATTAAAAGTTTTTTAGGGGGAAGGGGGGGGGTCAGGGTTTTAGGAAGAAAAGTGAAGGGAGGGGGGGTGGGATTGCGTCTGAAAGTGTGGGAAGGTAAAACTGAAGTCATTAATCGTCCATCGAGACAGGCTGACGAAAAGAGAAGACGAAACGTACGTACACAGAACAGGAAAAAAAAGGAAGAAAGGCAATTTTATCCCTTGGGGAAAAAAAAAGGGGGACCTGGATCAATCTCCGTGGCCGGGGGAGAAAGGGGGGGGTTAACGCGAGGCTTCTCAAACCATCACTCTTACCATAGGTGAAAAGGAAAACGAATTGGGATTGTGTTGATTCGAGAGAAGAGGAGATGGCTATGGATTCCCGATCGGGTGGGCAAAAAGGAGACGGGGTATTGAACGGGGGGAAGAAAGCAAAGAGGAGGTCTTCCTGGTTTGTAGAAAGATTGCTTGTCCCGGGGCCAAAAAAAGAAGAGTCGGGAAACTGCTTCAGGGGGGGACTGGAAACAAAAAAAAACTCCCTTTTATTTTCCAACGGTTGATGGCTTTCCCCCGCCAGAATTTCCCAAAGAAAATGATAGTCCATACCGTAATACGCAGAAGGGAGAGAGGGACCCGACGCTACCCCTTGGGAGCTGCGCCCAAGGTCAACTCCCTTCCTCTGGACTAGAGGTCCACGTGGGGGGGGAGAATCACCCAGCGATAAGGAAAACATTTTCCCAGGCCAAAGAAAAAGAAGTTATCAGCTCGTCCGCCGGAGGATAACGACAATCGCTGTGGTGTAAAGGGGGTAGTTTTCCCTTATTGGTGGGAGAAGTTTCTACCGGAGAAAGTTAGGGTAATAATTGGGGGAAAGGGAATGGAAAAATTTTTCAACTAAGGAAGTGCGTCCCGGTAAGAAGAAAAGTGGCCTCCGGAAAGGAAAAAGAGAAGAAAGGTGGAGGGAGGTCTCATTATGTTGAAGAACTATCACGCTCTCCACAAAAGGAGGTCGTTGAAAAAATACCGGAAGACGGTTTTTTGAGGGGGGAGGGGGACGAAACTCTCAACTTTGAGGAGAAAAAGTCCTTTATAGGGGAGGGCCCATGACTTATCGAAGAAGGGGGCATCGTTGCTTGTGTTTCCGACCAGAAAGAGGAAACGGCGTTTTATCTTGTTGTCCACTCTGGAAAAGGGGGAAGGAAACTGCGCAAACTTGGTCGATGAAAAGGGGGGGGTGGAGGGAGTCACGGGTCCTCGCACAAGAAGGAGGAGGTAAACATCGGCCCACGAAAAAAGGAACATTCTTCTCTAAGAGAAGGAAAACAAAAAATTCCCTGAGTTCCCGTTAAAAGGACGAAGATCCTTATTTCGCGAAGAGAAAAGATTTTTCAAGACTGAAAAAAGAAATACTAAGGTCATCTCGTGCAAAAGGGAGGGGAGGAAGAGCGCAATTCTTGAGAAGTGGGGGAACGATCCTTCCCGAAGGAAAGAAACAAGGGTTAAGTAGCAAGGGGTGGGGGTATCTCCTTAACCCTGACCTGGGCAATTGTCGATAAGAGGAAGCACGGCTCTACCAGTAAAGAGAGGGAGGTGCGGGGGGGGGTTAAATCCTTGGGGGGGGGGAAGTGGAACTTGTCATATTGAAGCGCCGGCTAAGCGGCTCCTCTCCTATCCGACCCTGAGAAAAGGGAGTTGAGGGGGGGAGCAAAAGAGTTTTCACGAGAAAATGCGCATGTTCTCAGATTGGGAGGAGGCCATGAGTTTTTACAAAAAGGCCTTGCCAAGGGAAGGAAGAGGAGAGTTCCGAGAGACAAAGGGGAAAAAAGTTGCTCCAATACCCGATAGAGCACGAAATCTTTTCCGCTCCGTAAGGTTGGGAGTAAAGGAAAGTGCCTGAAGAGAGCCGCACAAACAGAGGACAGGAAAGCGGCTCAGGGTTATAATTCTCTTGTATGGAAGAGGGCTCTTGAAGTATCCTCCCTTCTTGTCTTTGGAGGTCAAAAAAAGATAGCGCGCCGTCGCACAGAAAATAAAAAGAAAAAGGAAATTCTATAAAAGTCTAATCAAAAAAAAAAAGGAGAGAGGGACTTTGGAGGGAGTTGCGCAGCCCACTTTACTCTGAGGAGAGATTTGGAAAAAAATAGAAAGGCGCCCTCTGCGCGGGAAATAGTGACCATCGAGGGTGAGTGGGGTCTCTAAATTTTTTCATCTCTTCTCGCAAAAGGAAGGAGGTAAGAAACCAGCAAAGATAAAAAGGGGGGGGAAGGGGGGGCGACCATAGTTCTAGGGGGGGGGAAGCGGGGAAAGGGAGGTTCTGGTTCTCCTATCTGCCTAGAGTCAAATGTGATACTAAGGAAAAACACGCAGCGCCTAACTTGCAAAGAGACGATCTCTACCTATGTGTCAGAGGGGAAAAAAACTCCCTTCCTACACTCCCCATAGATGGAGCGGAAGAAGGGGAACGCAAGCTGTTGGGAAAATGTGGTTCTTCGAAGAGAAAGAAATCTAACACACGACTCTAAAGAGAGGGGGGCTATGTCCTTTCCAATTTTAGCCGCGAGCCGTCCGGACAAATGGTTGCAAAAAAAGGAAAGGGAGGAAGGAAAATTACCGGGGGAGAGGATGACCAACTATCTCCGACAGGAAACACCTTCTTCATATAGTGATGGAGGTTCAGTCCGCAGGAAAGGAGCCTTCTTTTTTGTAGGAAAAGAGCTAGGGCCTCCCTTTGGACCCCAAGGGGAGAGGGGAGGAGGGGGGTCCTCGCATGCCAAAGCAGAAGGAGGGGTAGGTCCACATCTGACGAGGGGGGGGAAAGCGGGGCGGATTCTGCCGAGGAAAAAGCACTACGCTTATCTACTCGGACCATCGAAAGGAAGGAGGGGGGCCATCCGTTGTGTTTGCACTGGGAGAGAACAAGTCCCTCCGCACTGAAGACGCACACCGTTCGCCGCAAGCAGAGAGGGTGGGGGAAGGACTCTTGGCAGAAGGGGGGGGAAAAGACTGCAGGGACGTCCCTGCCACAGGGAAGAAAGGGGGCAGGCTCAACTTCTTTCCGGTACCCTTATGTCCCCCTGCGAGAGAGGGGAAGGGAAGAAGAACCCAGACGATATCCGGTCGTAATCTTGAGAAGAAGGAACACCAGGGGAGAAAAAATTATAAGCCGTTTTCCCCGTTATAGACGGGGCTGAGATGAAAGCAGCAGCACCTCTGCAAAAAGAGGAGATCTGGTCACTAGGGGGAAAAAATAATGGAGTCATTCTTGAGGAGGGAAAGAGGCACAACCAATTTCTTCCAAAGTCGGAAATCATTCAGCAAGTAGTACAACAAGAAGCCTTTTCCCGAAGAAAACGTGAATCATCTCAAAAAAAAAACGGAATTACAAATATAGATTAACAGTTTTGAAAGTAGAGGTCCTGTTTGGGAAGGAGGAAACAATCACTTGAAAAGAAAGGGGGGTTTGCTATCCTCTAAATAATTGCCTCAAATGAGGAGAAAACCAGAGTGGACCATATCGAAGCGAGAAGAAGGGAAGAGTTGGCTGCGCCTGATAATGAAAGAGAAACGTATCACTGTGAAAAAGCTTCCTACT
>Ga0179591_1351902_pt1 | contig 24763 bp, 21 predicted proteins | sample CZOMad2_1_08_16f_FD_182891 | JGI IMG/M metagenome (GOLD analysis project Ga0179591, IMG submission 182891) | Vadose zone soil fungal communities from Angelo Coast Range Reserve, California, USA - CZOMad2_1_08_16fungal (PacBio error correction) | ecosystem: Environmental > Terrestrial > Soil >...
GAGAAGGAAGAGGGGGGAGACGTTGACATAACCTTGAAATGCCCTCCCTCCGAAAAAGAAAACCTGGAAAGTTGAGGGGCTGTGCGGGGGCAGGTAACAGGAGCCCTCCTCATAAGCCCCTCATAGCTCAAAAAAAACAAGACTCGGAAGAATAATTTCTCCAGTGGAAAACAAGTCGGAAGGACGGGGGGAAATTTGAATCCTCCCTCCTTCCAGGGTTCCAGTCTATGGAACCGGATTCAGGAATTAGTCAACGTCTCTTTTGAAAGACAGAATGTGGGCCGGTCCGTGGAACTGAATGCACACTATGGGAGATCGAAGAGGTCTGACGTTCAAGATTGCGGGAAAGGGGGGAGCGTTTTCAACGCCGGGAGGTAAGGGGCCCCAGGCAAGCGTTCCACCTGCGCAAGAGGGGGGGAAAAGAACGTTATCCCACAAAAAATTGCTTTAAAGGACCCGTCCAGGAAAAAGATAACACCGCTAAGTCGCGACGCAGACGCCTCAATCGGGATGAGAAGAAAACGTGGCAATCTCCCCAAAACACCAGGAAGGAAGAAGGATCCGAATGAGTTGATTTCCGGCATGCCGACGGCTCCTTCGGCAGCAACGGGTCATAGTGAATGGAACGGGCAGGGTCCCCAGTGAAGGGTAGGACGTTTATTACAAGGAAAGCTGAGGGTCTGGTGATCCTCCCCTTTTAAAGTACAACAGATACGGTTCCACTCCTATACCTTCAAAGATAACCGAATTCCGGCTAGGGGGCTAGGGGGGGCCCGGCGGAACTCCTACCCATCCCCGTCTCTCTCGGGTGGGGGGAAGCATGCCCGTCACCTCAGGCGGCTCTGAAGGATCCAGGTTGTAAAGGGCGCATCTCTTAACGGTGGGAAGTGGATCATTTTGAAGTACGGGGGGTGCTGAGACAGCGGAGGCGAAATTTATTGCACTCAAAAAGAGCACAAGCGCAGGACTTCATGACTGGGGGGGGCGGCGGCATAGCTACAAGGAGGAAGAGGCCAAAACAGCCATCGTCTCCGAAGGCAAGGGGCAGGGGGGGGTGGAGGGAGGTGAGTAACGGAGGACAACTGGACCTGGGGCTGCAATAAATTCCGCCAATTAGAACAGGACGCAAAAGTTAAGAGATTGCGCCAGAGAAAGAGGGCAAGCTCTTGGGGAGGGGCAAGAGGGGTTCCGCGTGGCGCCCTGTTCTTCAAAGGGTCGATAACGGGCCGGGGTCAGCGACTAGAGGTTTCTGGGGAAACAAATGTATTCTCCGGTCTTTCCCGAGTGTACTGATAGGTGCGATCACCTAAAAAGGAGCAAAAGTCCCAGAGGGAGATCAGCAGGGGGGGATTCGGGAAAAGAGGGGACCATGCAATGATCGGAATGAACACCTTAGAAGCGGGGAATCCGCCAGGAGGTTGATCTAGGAAAAAAGGCCGTCTTTTTTGGGGCGTTCACCCTTCTGGAAAAAAAGTAGGAGGTTCCCGGAGAGGGGGGAGAAAAGAGGGGTGTCAGACCGTTTGAGAAGAGCAGTAAAAAAAGGAATGTGGACGGCTCTAGAAAAGGTCCGGCTGCAAGGACTGATCGTGAGGGGTTTTTCCTTTGCCCAAAACCCTGCCTGGCACATATCCTGCTCGCCTCGACGACTAAGACGCACCCCGCCAAGACGCTGATCACGACTCAGGGGAAAAGGAACGGCAGCGGGCGGTGACCCGGCAAGAAAAAGGGCTCTTCTCACCGGAATCATAAAGGAATGGGACCCCTAAACTGCACAAAAGCTTGAAGAAAAAAGGCCCCGTCCGCGGAGCAAGGGGAACCGGAGGCAAACCCTGGGAGGGGGGAGAGCGGATTAGTGCCTTAGATCTGAGGGCGAGACGCGTGTTCTACCAGCCAACCCAGAAAAAACTCAGTGAAAGGCGTCGTGCGGTCGGCGGATCCTGTTACCAGGGGCATTCGCCTGCGAACCTGACCAAGGCCGCCAAACGCTGCTGGAGTCAGCCCCGCCCTGCAGGGAAGGGATGACTCCGCTTGAACATTGAGGGCAGTAAAATGCACGGCTGAAAGGTTCCAGTAAGATAAGTCAAAAAGACACATCTAGCCAACGGGGACGGAGTATGACTATAACTAAAAAAAAATGGGGCACTCTTAAGAGGACGGTTAAGAGCAATCCCAGACATCAGGGGAAGAGCGGGAGCCGCCGTCAGGAAAGAAAGCTCTTCTCAAAAACGGGAGGTTCCTTTCTCGCCCGAAAACAATGGCCTCCGTCACAAAAAAGACCTCAAAGGAGACTCTGCACCCTCCGACGATGCGTTGTCAAATAATTCGGCCATCCGAACAGAATAAAGAAAAGGGGAAAGGAAAGAGAATTTTGTAAGAAAAGCGTTAACAAGCCGCCGCATCGAAAAGAGCTTCACGTGTCACTTGAGAGGAAGAGCCAATACTACTAGAGGGAAGCAACTCCGCCGCAAAGGCACGGTAGGAAAAAACCCAGTTAACGTGGCAGCCAAACGCCACGGAGACCCGCAACAGAAGAAAGGTAAAAAGATCCCGTATGAGCAACTTTGGGCAACAGCCCCGGAACTCTTGAACCAAGCCATCTACCGGTGGACGCGAGGGGATCGTCCCTCTAGCAGAAAAAGAAAACAAAAAACCCTGTCGCTAAAATCCTCAGAAGGGACAGATGCCTACGACGCACGAGCCTGGAAAGACAGGTCGACAACCGCAGCCTACTACGCGCAACCGTTTATCAGGGGGGAGTAACTGCCGTCCACATCCGCATGGAGAAGGAGCGTATCCCCCCAGGAGTTTATATTCCATCCAACCTGGTAATGTCGAGGGGGACTTGACCTATCTGAGAAAGCTCAGAAAACACACTTATGAGGGAAGGAAAAAGAAGTAGATCTCTCACGTCCGCACCCATTCTATGGTAAAAGAGCGGACTGCCTGGGATGGCTAAAAGCCATCGGGTGTACGCAAGGGCCTTCGTCACGAAGTTTAAGGGAGAAGTTCGGCGCTTGACACGCGGGGGAAAAGTTGGGAAAGAAGCCGAGGGGGCGGTGCGGAAAGAGAACAAACGTGGGGCGCAAACGCGGCTAGGTAAAAATGGAGAGAGTAGGGGCGCGCCTGTGGGGAGCTCGCCAGACGAACTCAAGGGAAACCACTAGAAGGGTTGAAAGGGGGGGGCCGATGCGGCGGCGGACTGTCAAGAGAATAAAATTAGGGAAGCGGGGAGGGGAAAAGCGGCGGGGATCCCGTGGGCGTTTTGTGAGGCGGGGCCACGTACTTTAATGGGGGGGTGAACGAATTACCGGGGGGAGGGGAGGGGGGATGGGTTTAAGGACTTCACGAGATCATCGAGGGGGAGCCATCCGGCCGATCCGAAGCCTCGCTGGTATTCTGAGGGTCACTGTTGCTTGAAATGGGGACGATCTAAACGGATCCTCTTTAAAAGACCCGGAGCGGTTTCGGGGCCGCATCTTTGAGAAAAGTGAAAAGGAGGGCGGCAAAAAGGGTTAGAGGTCGGTGGTGGAGCGCGTGGAACACAGCGCGCAGGAGGTCTGGCAATGATCTTGGCACTCGGAGGGGAGGAAAAAGAAGATTGGTAGAGTTCCGGCCATCTCAAAATCAAGGTAGGACTGTGGCGGGCATCGCGGCTGAAAAGAGGCCCCTCTACCGAGAAGGTTAGGGAAAGCAATCGGTAGGGACCTTGGTGGCGAGAAGGTTGAAGCCGCAAGGTCTGGACCAGTCTGAGCGCAATCGTGCGCAGAGAACCGTCCGTCGGCGTGGGAACCAGATAGGGGCAAATTATCTGTGTTGATCTACGGCTTGCATTGAGAGGGGGAAGGGGTGTCATTCTACTGCATAAAGTTGCTCAAAGACCATCACTAAGCCGTTGCACTGGTGCTAAATGGTTGAATTTCGGGGGAATTAGAACGGCCGCATATCAACCCGCAGAGAGACCACCCTTCCAGCTCGCTCAGAGAGCCCCCACTCCGCCGTTTTTAAGAAGTACGAGGCCATTGGTCGGAGCCTCCATCCTGGTTGCTGGAAAGTTTGGTCCCGATGAAAGGGGATGATCACCTGAAGTGAGGTCCAGCACGCCCGCCGCTTTCAGACCGGATGCGGACGATGCGAGGAGGATTTTGCTCAGGCGCGTAGGCGGGAGTTGGAGAGGTGAAATTCCGCGGAATGGTGAAGACAGAAAAGAGTTCTTCACTACGGAGGGTCCCTGACGCGCGACCACAGCCAGCCGGGGACCTGCCCTCGCGAACCGGTAAAAAAAAAAGCGCTCTCAGCTCCTCACTGGTGCATAGAAAACCGGGGTCGCCCCACACCAAACCAGACGGAAGCGTATCCCAGCTAAAGAGGGCCTTGTTCCTCAGAGAAAAAGAAGACGGGTGCGACAGTGCAGATCCGACCTCTTGCTGTTCCTAAACCAACGGAGCCGGTCATCGCATGCCGGGGAGAGACGATGACTCGTCCGGCGATCAATGTAAGATCCGCAAGTGCCATTAGGTAAAAAGAACCAAGACGGGAACGCAGGGACAATTTTCATTACGACATACCGACCGACAGCTGAAAATAATAACCGGCCAAAGTCCCTACCCGAAACGCCCAGTTCGGCTTCTATGAAAGGAACGATCTTCCCGGACACCCAAGGTCTGGCCATTGGTGAAAGTCTTAAATTGGATATGAAAGGTTTGGGAGGTCCTGGATAATTGTTGACTGCGGCGGATAGCCGCCCTCGGAAGATTGATCCTCATATCACTCCGCCACTAAAAAAAAACTGCGAGGCCGTCCTGAAAGGGAAGTTGCGGGCATCTAAAAAAACAAAGATGGAAAGAAATGCCGCAAAGTCATGGGGGAAGCACACAGTGGTGATATTCTGGTGAGGTCCAAGGGCTTCTGGAAAAGGTGCGCCGCTCCGGCAGGTTCTTCCGAGCACCCTGAATCCAAGGGACAAATGGCCAACACACGTTAGATCGCACGGCAACTCAAGCAGCGGTACACAAAGCGGGGGTCCTGGCACGCGTTCCGAAAAGAGATGTCTGACCATGGGCGTCAAGGGTCGGGGCGCGTCAGGAAAGTGGTGCGAGCTGACCAGAATCGATCTTTCTTTCGCATGTCCCTTGAGGGGTCCTCCCGGATCCACGGATCTTGACCGGCTCCTGGGAAAAGTTCGGGGAGAAACGCGACACCCTGAGAACTCATGAAGAGAAGAAAATTTGAACCGGCTCCCTTGGCCGTACTGGCGAGCTTGCTGGTGCCGGGGGGAAAACAAATGCTCGGCGGGATGGGGAGACAAGCCGCCGGTGATCAAAAGAAGGCGCACTGTGGTGGGAGGGAGCAAGGTGAGGATCCTCGGCCAAACTTTAAGGTCCTAACGTGAAGGAGCGGACACCTGGGTCTCAAGCTAGCCTGCGGGCTTGGTGCGCGAGAACGTCCTGCACCTCAGAGGACTGGTCCTGGCTGGGTCACGGAATAAAAAGGAATTGGCACAAGACTTAACGCATCCAAGAACTACTGGGCTACGTCCCTGACTGGCACCGCGAAAAGAAAACAATAAAGGAAAGAAGGTCACCTGCCGGCAAGCGGCGTGGCGGGCACCGGCCCGAATACTTGCAGTGAGGGGAAGAAATCAACAGGAGTCGGGGATTTACACCTACCCTGAGAACTGGAGGAGGCGAACATTCCCCGGTGAGAGGAACTCAAACCGGCGGCAAAAAAGGGTCGGCGCTCTTCTTCATGAAGGTAGGCTGCGGGTCGGGCTCTCGGGGTGAACTACCCTCCCCCCCCCCCCCCGCTTAACGCCAGGAAACCCGGCGACAAGTGCACGAGAGTCGTGCTGTCGTCTGCGGCGGAAGGGTGTTCGCCCCAGGGACAGCTGACCGCCCACCAGGAGAGCCAGGAACTGCCTGGAGATCTCAACCAGCTCGACCGGCGTCTGCGGGCAGAAAAAAAGGTCGAGGCCGGGCCCATTCCGGGGATTCAGTGTCTCATGATACTAGCCCTCAAAGGGGGGAAACGAACGTCAACCGTCAGAAAAAGGTCTCTTTTCTCCCTCTCCGGGGAGGAAATGTGTTAATACCGAATAAACACACGCCAGAGCCGAGTGCCTCGAAAAAGGGGACCTTTCCGCTCATCACCTATAGAAATACGTGGCCATCTCCACCGACCTACGCAGAGGGTGTGAAGAGCTCCAACACCAAGGGTCTCAAGCAGAACGTCTAAAAAACTAAGAGATGTTTTGAAAACACCCTATGAGGCCGAACAAAAGAAACCACGTTCTGCACTTTGTTGGTTGGATGACAAGACAGATAAGCGTGACCATTCAAAAAGACCATCCTGCCAGAATCTCAAAGCTATGACACGGTGTCAGGAAGAAAAGGTTAGACTGGCCGCCCCCTACCTCGATGAAAAAGAGGTCCTCACCAGCAGAAACTAAGCACCTGTGCACCACCGGAATGGGTTTTTCAAAGGGAAGGGGGCCAGCATCCGCTAACTCGAATCCCGCAGAAAAAAAAAGGGGGCCGCCATATCCCGAGGAGAATGAAAAACGTGCACCAGGCTCCGACTCAACCGTCCACCCTCTCATTGGCTTCAACGTATATGGCGTCACGTAGAGGCATATACCCAACAAAAGGTGATCCGCCGAAGGGGAGCCATGAAGGAAAACATCTTCGACGACGACCACACCGAGGGTTAAAAAAAGTTCCACCGGAGACCAGAGTCTTCTCCAGTCAAACCGTGTTTGGGGAATCAGGAGAAACTCCGCGCCGCACATCAAGGAAAGAAAGGAAAAAGTCCGTCTCGAGCTACCCATCCCAAAGTAAGGAGTGTGATAGAAATCATTCAGGAAGGAGGGTACCAAAGACTGGTTGCGGGACGTGACTATAATATCTAAAAAAAAGGAAAGAGGTAAATAGAAGATCCCAGATAGGGAAATAAAACAAGTAATTGGAGTTAATTCTCCTTCACTGAGGAGAAAAAAATGGGGGATGGGGGGAGGGATTCCCTAGTACCGGAGAATGGGTTACGAAGGAGTGTCGCCGATTGAAACGGCAACACGGGGCATGGGGCCCGAGGGAAGATGCGGGGGGGAAAACTGTGACCCAATCTGGGTCAGTCGGCAGGACGAGGTCAGGGTTCGTTTAGCGTATGCGCGGGGGGTCGCGGGGTGATCTGCTCAAATCCGGAAAAGCCGTGGAAAAAGTAGAGGTGGGGCGGTGGGGCACATGATTTCGGAGGAGGGGGGAACGGGTGGCAACTCTCAGACTGAGAAGGGACTTGAGGTCTGTTCAAACGGTCTTCCCTTCGGGAATTCGTGGGAGGGTTGCTTCTGGCTTTACCACGTGGGAACGGGTTGTGGCGATCTGGAAGGGGGAAAGGGGCTTGGTTGATGACTCTCATGGGGACTGTAGTGTCGGCCCATAAGGGCTGATAACCAGTCCTCATGCGATTGCGGACTGAGTTGGTGCTTGGGGGGGGTGTTCCACGACTATGGCAGGAGAAGGAAACTTTTTCCATGTTTCAGAAAGAAGGTCTTGCTTCGTGGCCGGTTGTTATGAAACGTCATCTGGGGGGGATGTGTGAGTTCCAGGGGGAAATTCCAGTAGGTTTTTTTACTGCAAAAAAAATCTGGGCGGTCGGGTGGCGAGGGGTAAGGGGATATTGGCCCCACTCCGTACGGTGCTAGCAAGACTGAAGGGAGGCTTAGGGTTTCGCGTAGGAAAAAAGCGGATACACTGGAGTCCTTTTCGAGGAGGGAAGAGCGTGCTGAAAACGAGAAAAAGGAAGTAGGGATACCCCGTTTCCCTGGGAAGTCTGTAGAGCTCGTCATTTGGGACGTGTGGGGGGCCTGCTCTGCCTGGATCCCACGGGAAAGGGACTGCTATCTTTCCAGGACTAGAATTGGTCGCGGCGGACCATCTCGGGGCAGATGGCTGGAATTGTGGAAAGGATCCTCCGGAGGGAAGGGACTTCAGGGTCCTGGGGACGAAAATAGACCTGGTGCAGAACACGGGGAAATGAAAAGCAACCAGGAAAAACATCACTTTTACCGGGGTGACTGGGCCGAGGAAAAGAAGAGCCGCCCCGCAGATGCCAGCAGTAGCAAGGGCCCTGCAGGCATCAACATCCCTCCAACCGGCGGTAAGTCTTCTCCAAGGAAACCATTGTTCGGACGGCAAGAAGGGAGGGCCAGGTGGTCCCAAGGATGGTAACCGGATTATGCCCCGGGTATAAAAATCCAGCGGTAACGTGTTCACGGGGGGGAAAGAGCGGTCCGGGGTCCCTGTTGTAGTGGGTATTTTCGGCGCGGACAGGGGGTAGAAAGTAGGCTCCCGCGTAAGTGAATAGGGGGGGGGTAATCAGTTTGCAAGGGTTGCCGGGTAGTAGGAAGGGTCACCAGGCAGATGGAACGCCTAACGAATGAAGGTTGCCGTCCTTCTCGTCGCAGCAAAACATACAACACCGGCCGACGGTCGTCGAAAAAGGGGAGGAACAAACGCGCCGAGCGAGGAAGCTACGCCCATAAAAGTTGGGGCAGGAGCGAAAAGGTATTCGAAACAGAAAGAACCAAGCACCGGGTCCTAAAGGAGAAGAGCTCCCCTTTGGCCTTGGGGCCGAAAAAGCCGAGCATCCGGTGGCACACCTGCAACAGCCTCGGCCATGAACCCTTTATGTGACAGAGCCGGTCATCGAACCTGCCTTGCTGATAAAAAAGGGAAAGTCGCATCGGGGGGAAGTTGACCCGCAAGGTGCCGTTACAAGGGGGAAGTAAAAGTCCAGAAGGTATACATCAAGGGCCAGTACGACACCCGACCGGAACGAGATCATCGCGGAAAATCAGTGGAAGCCCCGTGCCGGGAAAGCCCTAACCGTCCACGACTGCTTATATTCACTCTTACAGGAGGAGGCACGTCAGTCCCATCAGAATCTGAGGAGGGAAGGGAGTGACTGTTAAAGGGACGAAAAATTGAAAGGGTGAGACCTGGATCAGTGGTGCTGAGGGGAGATAAGAAACAGCTGTCTCATGGCCAAAAGAGGTCGGGGGAGAAATCAAAAAGGATCAAAAGGCTTGCTCAAGGCCTTAAGGGGAGACCGGGGACGTTCGGGGGGGGGGGCGGTAGATATATCAACCACAACAACTGTATTAGAGGGGGGGGGAGTTCCCTCAAGCTTTCCGGAGGAGAGACAGCATTTGATAGGCGGGGGTTAAAAGTAACGGTATCATCTCTTCGGGGAGCCGATAACTCTTGAGTCACCCTGAGAAAGTGGAGAGCACTTTATCAAGGCGCCGTATGACCTGAAAAGAAGACAACTCTCTTTCGGGACGGGCAGGCTTGGGGCGCTGCATGACGCCGGACATGGCATCGTTCTTTCAGGCGTCCGGTCAAGGGCACCTAATTAAAAAAAAAACATATCCTCGCGGAGGGAAGGGCCAGGTCGTCAATTGAAAGGGAGACGGCTGGGAAATGTCCACTCTCCGGTTGGGGGGCCTGCACAGGGAAATTGCCGTTCTAACCGACCAAGGGAGGGGGGACGAACCGAGTCCAAGCGTCTAGAACGACTTCGATGACAAAGAAGGCTGGGGACAAGGAAATGCAGCTACCGAGGTTGGGGAACCAATGCCAAGAAGGGAATGCAGGAACAATTATAAAGCTATCTGGAGAGCAACTGCCGGCAGGGAATGGGTCTGGCACCCGTTAATAGTCTGCAACAACTGAGAGAAGCTTCTCTTAGTGAAGGTGTCGTACCGGGAGGGACTGCGTTCCTGGTGGGGCAGTCCTCTTTTGGGGAGGAACCTCGTAATGAAACTTAACTTCGTTTCAAGTACGAAAAGGTTCGTCACTGCCTCCTACAGTCCTGAAAAAGAAAGAAGTAAAAATCCCTAAGCGCGCATAGTTCCGCACCAGGCAGATAGCTAACTCGACGCAGCCTGGCAAAGGAAAAGGCAAGCGTCGCGGTTCCCAAAGGGAAAGGGAGTGGGAATCACCGGGCTCAGGTTAAGAGGGGAATGGACACCTAAATGGCAAAAGAAAGCCGGGGGGGGTGGGGGGGTTTTGTTCTTTCTTCCATTGAAAAGAAGACTCTACTTAACCGGCTCGAACCTGGCTGCGCAGGAGTCAGTATTGGCTGGATGCAATTCTTCTGCTTAAGGTTGAACCTCTTCCAAGAAAGTCCATCCCCTGCTAAACAGGGCAATCTTCTGATTTAGGAGGGAGGTTCGGGGGAAGTTCTTCACCAAAGTCAATCCTAAAAAGCCCGGGGAACGCGTGCATTCAGTCCTCTCACAAGAGACAGGTCAGTGAATCTCTGGGGACGGGCTCCAGGTCTAGGTCCGGTAAAGATGGAAGAGATCGGTCAGTTGAAGACAAGGAAAGCATCCAAAGATCTCCCAACCAAGAGAGATAAGATACAGCGAAAAAGGAAAGGAAAGCCAGTGCTTGGTCTGCCGACTGAAAGGAAGAGGTGAATCCAGTAAAACCGTCAAATGATCCGGAGCCGTGGTAATTTCCCGCCGAGAAGCTCCTGGCAACTGAAGGAATAAAAGATATTCGTGACAAAGAATGGCAAAAAAATAAAACCCTCTCCTTTTTGCCTTCCGGGGAAAAAAAGGAAGCGAATGCAATTAACTCCCTGCAAGAACGACTAGGGCGTTGTCATAAAACCTGGGAGGCCCAGCCCGCCTCGGCCAGGAAGTATTTCTGTATACCAGATCGCGGGGGGGGGGAAAAGAAACTCCCCCCTCCTCACGCACAGATCGGAAGGGGTCTCCGGGTATAAGGCTTCCGCACAACACCACCTATCTGATAAAAGGGGGAAAAATCCATCCGACGCCTCCAAAAAGAAAAAGAATGTCGTGAAATTTCGGGTGAATCCGCAAACGCAAACCCCCGCAGAAAAAAGACGGGATAAGGTCATTATCGTTCCAGGCCGGCCGAAAAAAATGCTGAACACGCTCCACCCTCTACCGGTCTACAAAGAAAGGAAGTTAATCCTCCGGCGGTAAACCCCGGTCATCTCTAGCACACCATCAGAAAGAGGAGAAACTCAGAAGCCACGACGGATGGTCTTCAGGAAAAAAGGGGGTTCCCTCTGGCTTTCCCAGGCAAGGGGGGGGGTGGGAAATCGTTCAAGCGCGCGAACTCCAAACTTAAGAAGCGCCGGACCAAGAGACCGAGTATAGGGACTTCCCCCAATAGTCTGGAAGAAAGGCAAGAAGTGTAAGGAGAATTGAATTCCCATCGGGGAGGAAGGGGGATGACAATCTGGAGATCTCAGAGACAAAAAAAAAAGGGAAAAGAAAGAAGATATCTCACAAATAGGTCGCACAAAGTTAGTGAGCATTTAACTTCTAGGCACTGACCTTCTAACAGCCCGTCTTTGGGGGGGGGGGGGTCAGAATCGGCCTTCCTGAGGAAAGCGCTAGGTGGACTGCGGCGGAGGGGCGCCGCGCGGTGAGCAAAAAATTGTTAACTGGCTATGGATGCGGGGTCGGAAAAGGAAAACGGGAACCAGAGGTTTTCGCTCCCTCCTTTTCCAAAAGGATTTGGGCTTCTTCTTCTCTAAGGGGAGAGGGGATGTCGATTAAAGGCTCCGTGGGGGATCTGCTAGACGGTAAATCGTTCGTTGAGACCCGTTGAAGGGTGAGAGGGGGGGTTTTCCGGAAGGGGAGGGGCGGTCCTGGTGCACTCTCATAGGGAGAAGAGTGATCTGCTGTTTCCCGGGAGAAAAAAAATGAGTGTGAGAACCTGAACTGGGGACCTGGGTTCTGAGGTTCTTCTGGGGGGAGGGGAAGGGAGTCTCATCTGGAAGAGCTTATGGGGAGGCATCCGAAGGGAAAAGGGCCCATCATCGCTGGGAGATCGCTTTCTTTCATTTAAAAAGGATCTGTCCTTATAACCCGAAGGGGAAGGGAACCTCGAGGCGGTCTGTTGAAGGATGGGGCCATCGGTGGTGATGAACAAAGTGATGGGGAGGCCGTGAAGGTATGGCAGCGCTTTCAGGGGGGAATAGGAAAACATCTGTCAGTCAAAGGGGGGGGGTGGTTTTTTTGATATGAAAGGGAGGGAACTCTCCGTCGGTCTTACCGGACGGTCAAGGAGGATTACAGGGGCTCGGTCCATCTCGGACCGTTCGGGAAGGAAGGGCAGATTCTTCTTCCCACAAAGAGGGAATCGCTGCTCGCTGGCGTACGCAAAGGTCTCAGGGGGAGAAAAGGGACGGGAAACTGGAGAGCCCTGGTTAAGGTTTGGTTTTTCGCCTTGCGGATCAAGTCACTAGGACTAGCATCGGTTGCCCAAAGGAAGAATATGGAAAAAAGGCTTAAGAGAGTGCCGCATAGGAAGCGTTTATGATCTAGCAATTTACGGAGAACTGCCTTTTCCGTGCTCAAGGGTCATAGACCCTATGGGGGAATAAAAACAGGGAAACCTTAGAATAACTGCCTCCGGTGGGAAAGCCTTTTATCGTTGTAGGAAGGAGGGGTTGTTTAAAAGGAAGAGAGCCGAAGCCATCCTCATACCAGTAAAGGAAGAATCCCTATCCAGAAACTCGCTCCTTTTCACCTTAGAAAAGAAAGGAGAATCGTCCATTTTAAAAGGGTAGCACCGTCGGTGGGGGTGGCCAATGTTGGTCCAGGAGATGTAACCCGGGGGGAGGACCTTTGTCATGGAAAGGGGGAAAAGCAGGTTTCCCTTTTCACCAATCCCGAAGCTGGAAGTCCTGTTTCCCGGGAAAAAGGCTATGCGCTGCTCTCGGGGTGGGCGAAGGGTGACTTATTCGTTCCGAGGTAATTCTTGTTTTAGGGAGGGGGTCAGGCCTTTTATGTTAAGGGGGAACCCAATGAGTTCACAAAAAACGTCATTGCGGAGTGGCATTAGGGGAGGGAGAACCCCCTCCCGTAAGGGAAAACCATTCCTTACCTCACGACCACCGAGACAACCTATAGAGGCCGAGGTACCCCAGAGGGGGGGTTGCAGGCAGGATCGGAAGTTTGTCCTCGGAAACAAAAAACAGGAGCGTGATCAGCAGCCACAGTTGGGCGTGTTTGAAGAAGAAAAACTCCTATCCATAAGGGGGGGCGTATACCTGACATCTAAAAGAATTAAAGGGTCAAAATTCTTCCCATCAGTCCTGGAAAAATCGGGAGACGGATGATGAAGCGTTAATCAACTGCAGGTTGTGCGTTAAATCACAAGGAAGAGCCTTTACCCACTTAGCGCGAGTACAGGGCCACTCCGTTGATAAATCCCTTGGAAAAACTAACCTGGACCGGCAAAAAAGCTCTGCTCGGTCAATCTCGGAAAAAAAGTCCACGCGCCAGCCACTACCCGCTGAAGACATGGCGGCTTCTAGGACGTTGAGCGCTTCTGCCATCAAGATGAGAATGGCGTCTTGCCATTTGCGTACGGGGGGGAGGAAAGGTACGATTCACGGTGGAGGGCTGGAATGGGAATAAGGTTTTTTCGGCTATATACTGTCCGCAGACTAGGCGGGGCATATTTCACCTTTACGGGTCACTCAGCCTCTCAACGGCTTCGGAGGACTACTTGAGTTCCTTCTTGAAGTACTTTAGTTTCTTCATACATCTCAACAAAAAAAATTCGGTATTATTAGAGAAGGAAAACTCCAGTACCTCGTGCCTTAACTAGCGGAGAGAAAAAGGGGTGGGTTGGGGTCGGTTGTAAAAGGACTCGCAAAAATAGAAGCGAAAAAAAAAAGGGTTGTACTACTGCCGCCAGTCCACCATGAGAACATTCTAAACCATTTGAATCGCCTTTCTCAGGAAAAAGGAAAGAATGGAAAGGGGCCTTTGAAGTGAAGATGTCTCTCTTCATAAAAGAAAGCGTGCTTTCATCTGTCAGGGGGGAGGGAGGCCCCGGAACCGGGGGAAATAGCAAGGAAAAAAAGATAGAAGCGTTATTTCGGAATGTCCAGTTAGTTTCCAGGGGGGGGAAACAGGCCTCTTAAACTGGGGGGAAAGGGATACGCTGGGGGGGAGACGAAAATGAATCTCCGTATTTCTTCTATCATGACGGCATTGAAAATTCAGAGCAAAAAAGTACTCATGCCTATGGGGAAAAAGGGGAAGACCGGTGCGCACCAAGGAGGCTGCGTCGTGCGAAGGGGTTAACCTCGGTGGAGCATGACGAAAGAACCATTCCGGAGATGTTGGAGAGGCAAACGTTCCATATCACTTCTGAACAAAAAGTGAAGGCGGTTACCGCGACGATGAAGGCGCCGGTGTTCGACCGGTTTCGAAGAGTCCGTTTAGGCAACGTAGTTTTGCTGGGGGGGAGGGGGAAGACACCTGCACCTTCCTTCAGAACAAAAAGGGAAAGGAAAGAGACTTTCACGGCCGGGCCTACCCGACTTAAAAAGAGACGTCCAAACCCTATGCCTACAGGAAACAAGACATCTCTACAGGAGGACGGAATCCGTGGGAAAACGCACTGCACGGTCTGTGGAAAGGACCGAAGGACTTTCTGTTAAATCAAAGAAAAAAGCACCGGTTACACTACTGGGGAACCTAAAGGAAAAAGAACCGGTATGGTCGGAAAACATTGAAAATCAGCGAGCCAGAGGAAAACAGTCGGCCAGGGGAGGGAGCGATGATTCAGTTTTCGATGGCAGGGGGATCTGCGGAGGTTAAGGGAGGTTGGTGTAAAGGGGCTTCCCCAAAAAGTAAGACGGAGAACATGTAAAAGGCGGAGGGCTGTCGGAGGCGGGCAGGTCCTTGCTGCACCAGTTCAGAGGACATGCGCACCACACCGTTCGCCATGCACGTCCTGGAAGCATCCCCTGACTCCCTGCGAAGCTAGGGGGGGGTCCTCAGGGAAGGGCGAGGGGGAAGGGCACTAGGAAGCGCTCTATCAGGGAGCATCCATGAAGAATGCCAACTAAACTCAAACTAAAAGGTCCGAGCGCCGCTACCAGAAAGATCAAATTAAAAGGCTGTCTTCAAGGGGAAGGGGAGAGTGTGGGAAAAGAATATGAAAAGAAGAAATCTGATCCTAGCTTGAAAAGAGAAGACATGCAGCAGGACCAGTAAGGCTCAGGCAACTTTTGAAAGGAGACCGTTTGCCTCTGAAAACTCTTCCCGCGCTTTCTCTAAAAAAAAAGGGAAAATCTATCGCAGGAACGACCGGGGAAAAACTAACGAAAGGACTTTTGTACACCACCGGATGCTATCAGCAGCCCTCCTCGCTAGGGGGGGCGGACTTATAATCCAGATAACTGTGGGAAGGAAACAAACGCATCAAAATCTGGAACGGTGTACTGATGGCCTGATGCAAATACGAAGGACTACTCTCAAAAAGCAATCAAAACTCCAGCCCTCCCCTGAAATGTCTTTCCAAGGGGAGGGCAGAATCCCAAAAGCCAAATCCCCAGAGACAGGGGAAAAAAGCAGATCCAAAGAAGGAAAATTAGAGGGGAAAAAAGGAACTCCGTCACATTAAACCACCCTCTAAACGGGGTGAGAATACTGATGAGGGTGAACTCTCCAAAAGAAAAAGGACCCACTGGCGCATCCTCTCTAAAAGAAATCGCCGACAAAAGAAGAAGTTAAGGTAAAGGTAGAAAACAATCCCACTCGATCCAGGCCAACCTGAGAGGGTCAAGGAGGAGAAAATCCTCTCAAGGCACCTCAGAGAAAGGGAGGGAAGGACTTCGTATACTAAAACATAACCAAGACGGACCCTCTAGCCAAGCCCAGAAGGTAGAAAAGGACAATCAGGGATTTTGAGTTGAAAGTAATGAGATTCTCAAACGGGGGAAGGTGGAATAGATAATGAGAAAGGGGGTGCTTCAAAGCCCCCTCTAAGGGGGCCATTACGAGAAGGATGGGGAGGGGAAATCCCGATTTTGTGAACGATACTCCTGAAGGTCCGGAAGTAGGATCTTTTTTACTCATTAGTGGAAGGAAAAAAACTGCACACACGGTTGCCATGAAGGGGGGGAGAGGGGGTTGCACTGGAGGGGAAATAAGGGGAGTAGTCAGGATATGTCTGTTTATGTCGTTGAGGAGGAAAAGTAGAAAGTGGGCTCCTTTTGGTGATGCAGAAAAACTCGTCCGTTTAGCATTTGAGGGGGGTGGAAGGTTGTGCCAAAAAGTGGAGGAGGCGGACGGTTTCGACCAAAAAGCAGAAGGAGAAGGACTGGATACGACTGGGCACAATTCTGAAGGGGGGGAGGGGGAATTGGTTGGCGGAATGCTTGTCCACTTACGGGGGAAGGAAAGGAAGGGGGTGGCTCTGGGTTTAGGTAATGAGAGGTCATCTGATAGCTGGGGGGGCGTCTGACATAAGCCTCTAGAAAAACCTTTTCCTCGGAGTGGAAAGGGTCGGAGGCTTGGGCTTGTGCTGCCACAAAAGGAATTGAACTGTCGAACTCCTGGGGAACAGGGAAAAGAGAGGGGAGCGTATTGAGGGAACTTTGGGGAGGATCATAGAGGAGTTCTTTCGTTCCGGAGAAGTCTGTCGGGTTGACGGCCGGAACAGGAGGGGGCAGCGGTGGCGAGGGGACAAGGAGGGGCCCGCTCGTTCGGTTCAGCCGGCGAGGCTTCATCGGGGCGGGGGGAAAAGCTCAAAGGCTCTTATGCATTTGCGGCGGGAAGCGCGTAATTCCCACTACGCTCCAGGGGAGACACCGTTGGCGACGGAGAGGGAATTGAACCTGGTTGCTTCTTAGTTGGGCCGGGAGGAAAAAGTGTGCGCCAAGTCTCTAGAGCATGCATACTGGCAAATAGAAATTGTACTCTTCCCAGTCTTAAGGATTCTGAGAGGGGGTGTAGGATCAGGACTGGAAAAAAAGGGGCCGAACGGACTTTCGGTGGAAAGGGAAGCGGAAAAAATTTGCAGAAAAGGCCAGTCCTGAGAAGAAAGACTAAAGGACTTTGCAAACGGGGGTTAGAAGGGACTGGAAAAAAAACGGGAGGTGGGGCGTTAGAAGAACACCGCAGGGCCGCCAGAGGAGGCTCATATCAGGTGGACCTGGCAGCAGTCGCTCCAAAGGTGTCCGGAGTTGTAGCGGAAAGACCGAGTAAAGGGGGGACAATGTTCTTCTAGGACCGGGAGGGGCTGGGGCGTTGAAACAAGTGATTTAACCGGATTATTCCAGGTTGAGAAATAAAATGCAGTAACTTCGGAACGGGGCGGGGGGGGCACCGACGCCCGTCCTGTTTAAAATGGACTTCTTGTAAAAGGAAGACGGATCTTTTGGGTGAATTAAGCCAGACGTAGCTGGGATGTGTTAGAATCCGGGTGGGGCCACTTCAGGGGGGGGCTTGCGGTGGACTGGTTACAAGGCAAAGAATTCCCTTCAGAAAATGCTGATTGGCGGGTAAGGATCAAGCCAATAACACAGGGCAGGAAAAACCCGAAAACCGGGACTAAAACAAAGTGGCTAAGATGAGACCGGGTAAGACTCTGTTGGTGCATCTATGCCCTTTTTGCCTCTAAACCATCTCCCGCAGGGGAAGCGTGGAGAATCAAGTAAACTGGGGGGGTCCAGGTGTTTAGACGGAAGTTAAAGCATCACCTTTTGGGGAGAAAAAGGCAGCTCACTCAAGGGAATGGTAACTTGAGGCCCGCTCATCATAAAAAGAAAGATTGGAGGGGGAGGGTTCTCGTCGGCTATCAGGTGGGGTGTGAAATAACAGGTCCATAACTGTGATAGTAATGGCCAGAAAAAAAATAACCGCCCTGTGCCAGGAAGAAACCCACGCCTACCTATAGAGAAGAGAAAGTGTAGTGGGAACCCGTTCCAGGGAAGAAAAGACACTCTGACGACAAGGGAAAGACTGATGACGATTGACCGGGGGGGAGGAACGGCCAGCAAGAGAGGGAGTGCAAAGAGAAAGGAAAGTATGGGCAAGGTATCAAGGGGGTAGAGAACCTGTATCCTGGTCTAGGTAGAGGTACGCCGAAGAGAAGATGGGCGCGTTAACCCCTTTGAAACGACACCGCCAGATACCCAGGCTTCTCCGTCCTGAAGAAGAATGAATGTGCTTTGCTTTCAGAGATCAACAACCAACCGGAGGAGAGGAATGACCAAAGCAAAGGGTCACTGACGTAAGTCCAGGGGTTTAAGAGTGGGGATCCCAATAAAAATGGAGGGAACCTGCTCCTCTCTGGCGGAAGGATACTGGCCGCAAAAAAAAAAAAAAAAAAAAAAAGAAAGAAAAAAAAAAAAAAAAAAAAACCAGTCCCACCCTCAGTGAAAGGAGAAAAAAGGGAATACCTGGGGGAAACTACCGGCAAAGAACAGTCTGAGCCTCATGGCCTTTCACTGGTAAGAGACAGACTCCTACCTGTGCGGAAAGGGGTTCTTGCGGCCGGAAGGGGACAAGAGACTAGAGAAGATGCGGGGCAGTTGTCTTTTAGTTCCTTTGACTGGTCAAAAAAAAGAGACCTCCTCGGAACTAGGGGAAAGGGGGTGGTCAGGCCTGTAGGGATCCGACACCCGGGAAAGGCCTAATCTCCTTCATAAAAAAGGCCATGTCGATGACCGAAGAGGAGGGGCCGAAAGGCCTGAAGAGGTAGAAAGTTTGCTGAAAAAAAAAAGAATCGTCGGGCTGCAGGGAAAAAATTCCCCAGCAGGGGAAACTTGGGAACTCATTGCCGGGACTTGGGGGGTTGTGCATGCAACGGTATCAGGATGGATGAACCGGGCTTCCGCTTCGCGCTAGGAGGTGGCTACCGGGGTAGACCGATCAGGGTGCTGTTGGGATGGGGAGCTTCTGACTGACAAATGGAAAAGCCGCGCTGCAGGACTTTCAAGGGCAAGGGGAAATTCGCCTACCCGCCGTGAACAATATACTGACACACTCCGCAAGATCGCGAACTACGTAAACGGGGGACCGCACCAACGATCTCTAAAAAAATCTACTACTCAAAAGGGAAACGGCCGTCAATATTCGTTATGCAAAGGAACCGTAATCTGGCAGGTCTTAAAAGGAAAATCCCTGTGAGATCTCTGGAACACCTTTTCAAGAAACCGAAATACCTTTTAGGAAACAGGAAAAGGTCAAGATGACGCGTCGAAGGGAGGCTGAAGAGGCTTTTGAAAAAGATCGAGCGGTATCTTCTGTCTTGGAAAGGAGGGGGGCTACCGGGTCAACCGCCAGTAAAACGAAGAAAAGTGAAAGTTGGCTGTGCTGGACGGCGGCATTTCCGGTGGTAGGGAAAAAAAGGTTAAGAGGCCTTTCCCCGGGGGGAAAAGGGACCTTCAACCTGCACGTCCTGTAGATAAAACGACACCGTGTAGCAGCTACCGGGAAAAAGCACAGAGGGTACCGCAAGATTCCTCGACTAGAAGGTGGGGGAAAGACTAGCAGGCCAATACTACTAAGGGCCGATCAAGAGACCCTCGCGGAACACCTGAGAAAGGAGGGTTCTCCCGCCCCGGTGGGGGAGGGGTAATAGGCTTCAAGCCTCCAGTCAGCAAGTGAAGGGAGAAACCAAGCCGCGAGCCGGGGGGGAAAAGGCCTGGTAAGAAAAAATGGGGGTCCGGGAGAGTCCAAGATATCGCAAACTAAGAAAGATGTGGGAAGGCGCCTTCCACCAGTAATGATCCTCAATTACATGACACGCCCTCCTCTCTTGTCATACACCATTCTTAAGAACGACCATCCTATTTTCAAAAGTAGCTGCTATAAGAGGGGGGGTACCTGCCCCTCCCAATCCAGACTGGAAAAAAAGAGTAACCTTGAGATGATAGTTACGGCTGGAAAAGAAGAAAAAGAGGACGATAAGGGACTCACATCACAAGCACGAAAAAAAGAGTTCACAACCCTTGATGGACGCACATACAAAAGAACAATCATCAAGACAAGGACAAAAAAGGTAACATCATAGAGGGGCCGGATTAGCTTCACCAGGCAGAAAAACTCGGACACCACCGGTCCAAACCAGAAAAAGTTTTCGCAACGAAGGGTCCCCTTACTATCAGAACGGAGAAACCAGGGATCATCCTCCTCACCTAATAAAAAGAAAGAGGTCGGACGACTCCCCCGCCGGCGGCACCAGAAGGAGGGGGAAAACCGTCCCTCAAAAACACAAAAAACAACGGCTCACATGGGTTTGCAGCAGGTTTAATAGCTTCGAACTCCGAGGCAAAAGCCGAGACCGGACTCAAAGGAGGAGGGAAACCACACAAGAAGTTCTTATCCAACCAAAGGCAGTGAAGGCATGTAGGGGGAAAAGTCGCTGGGTTGGGGAGTAACTAGAGGGATAGGGCTAAAACAAAAACGGAGGGGGGAAGGGTAAAAGAGGAAGATAAAGAAATTGAATCCCTCACCGCGGGGGTTACACTGCTCCTTCACTTGGGGATGGATAGAAAAGAACGGAGGGGGGGGGGATTGTAGCTCGATAAGGGAGGTCCTGCGTAGCGATGGGAAGCTGGAGGTGCGCCGCTTTACAAACGACTGCAACACGGGTTTGGGGGACTTAAAGACTCCGAGGGATGCAAGGAGGAAAAGGACACCCAGCCGGCGGGGAGGGTCGGAAAGGAAGAGGTTTACCGGATGAGGTGAGGAGGTGCCAAGGGGGCAAGGGGTTGTCTGGGGCCGGGAAATTCTAAACCGTAGAAATTTTTAAGTCGGGGGGGGTGGCCGGGTTCGGCGGCGGGGAATGAAGAGAATACAAGGGTCGAGGGATCTGGGCTGGTCAGGTCAGGCGAGGGGGAGTAGGGGGCGTTTGCTATGCGGAAAAAGGGAGGGGAACGACAGGCCTTTTTCGTGCGGGGAGGATTCGGTTGAGGACCGGTCTCAAACGAGTCGTATATGTGCAAAAACATAATCTGAACACCGTGAAGGAGGTGTTCGATTCTTCGTTTGGGGGGGGGGATTGACGATGAGCTGGAGGAGAAGACCATGGAAATGCAGCAACGGGGCGGGTGGCGGAGGTGGAAGTGGTGAGGAACACTCGATTGAGGGAGGGGGGGTTGAGGGGTGGTGAGTCTCTTGCTGTGGGGGGGGGGGGGGCGAGGATAGTACCAAAAAAAAGGTCGGGGGGGGAGTTGGAGGGGGTGAAAGAGTTGGAAAAGTCGGCATGGAAACGGGCCAGGGAGGCTGGAACAGATATCAATGCTGCCTGTGTGCTTTCAAGAAAAGGGACCCAATGGCTCCACCGGAGGAAAAAAAACCTTTCTTAACGGTCGGAGCGACGGAGAGGCAACTGTGTTCGCGTAGGGGGAACACTCGCTGTTCGGAAAAGAAGGGAATATCGCGGCATCGGGGGGGAAAGAAAAACTGGTCCGAGCGGGAAAAAATGGGCCTGCAGAGGTGAGTACCAGGACGTGCCGGGGAGAAGGAAGGGTGGGGGGGGTGAGAAGGCGCTTAAAAAGTTTGGACCAGGCCCAGCAAGAAGAATCGGGAAAAGGATCCGGGGCACGGAAGGGTAAGGGGAATTTTTTGGAAAGTAAACACTCAAAGAGGGAACTCCATATGCTAAGAACGCCATTCCTGAGCACTGGGGGAAGGAAGAAATCACTTTGCTCTCAGGGTCCGGGGTAGGAAGGCTGACCGTGGGGGGGACATTGGGCCTGAAGGATGGTTCTTTCGTAGTGGTTCGCGCAGGCGATGGTAAAAGGGATGATGCAAGGGAAGAAAGGGGAACCTCAGTCTTGAAGTGCAGGGGTCAAGCCAGCAGCTTTTCCGGTGGTTCCTTATTGAGGAGGGGATGAAAGCGCAATGCTTGCCTTAGAGTAAGGCGAAAGATGAGGCGGGGATTGATGTGCACGTCAAGGTTTAGCGTCCGGGAACCAATTAAGATTCCGGCTGAAGACGACTTCAAGTGCAAAATCACAAGAAGAACAGACCACACAATGTTTAAGAAAGTACCTCACAGGGGGGAAGACCTCGCCTATTGAGAAGAAAAAGGAAACAGCATCGGGGGGGGACATTATCTTGACAGGGTGACAAATCAACACGAGAAAGAAGGAAATCGGTGATTCCTAAGAAAAGTCTTGGGGCCTGGGTCATCATCAAATCCGAGAAGGGTCTATCACCTTACCAACAGAGAAGGTACAAGTTAGGACAAACAAGGAGCCGTCATCGAACATTCAATTGATGATGAAACTCGGGAAGGTATCATTGTGGCTTTGAAGAAAAAGGACCATTATCGGAAGAAGACCAACCTGACGTACTTACCAAAGGGGCCCCATTTCCGAGGAAAAAGCTACCTTCAAGCGGAGGGGGGGGGGAGGGCGTCAGCTCTTTGAACCTGAAAGTGGGGAAAAGCCCACCTGGGCAAGGAAAATTCGTGAAAAACTGAGAAACTCTAGTGAAGCCACCATTCGCTCTTGTCCCCACTGGAAAAGGAGGACGCTACGTACGGGTTGAGTTCCCTGGTTCTAATTTTGCAAAAGTAATACGGGTGTGGAACGGGAAGGAAAAGACCCAGAATTTTCCGGGGAGGGGTTGTCACGCACCCCGCACCTTCGGCTCCTTTCCGTCCGAGAGCATTTACTGCGTTGTACTGCATCTCGAGAACACCAACACTTATTAGGTTAAAAGAGAAGATCAACGAAGGAAGGATCCTTAGCTGCCAAGATCGAAGGAGCGGGCGTTATTTATCCCAAGTGAACGGAGGGCAAAATCTTCGAAAGAGGGCGGGTGGGGGGGAGAAGACGCCAGGCCAAAAAATAGTAGAACTCAACCGTTAATAGACAGGGGACCCCAGTACTAAGGAGCCTGGAGCCTCTGGGGGCTGTAAAAGAGGAGGGCGAGCATCACTAAGAAAAGTTGATCATAGGGGAAGGGGGGAACTTGGCGTGCACCTTTCCTGGTTACAAAGGGGAGCGACTATCAGAGAGGGCTCTCGGGCAGTAGGTTGACTTCCCTTCCATGGATTTAGACCCTGATTTCCCTTATCCTCGCAGGGGGGGGGAAGGGGGGGGGGGTCAGGTGGACCTTTAGAGGAAAGGAAAAATAGAACTAAATATGACCCGTCCTATCATAGGCAGGGTCGGAGGGAATCGAATCGGTGACTGCAATTTTAAATTGTCGCGGAGGAGTAGCTGAGGTGGCTCACCCTTATCCGAGGTTAGAGGGGGAAAAACCAAGGTCGCCCGCGGTGAAAACTCACTGAAAAAGATGGCCGGGTCTTTTTAGTAATGGGGGGGGGGGGGGGGGGGTTGGGGGGTGGGCCCCCTTTCAGATCATTCGTCCCCCGGAGGATGTCCCTCATCTAATCTTCTCTGTTAGACATTTAAGCTGAAGGAGGAAATTCATTTTTCGGGTCTCGGACTTCCTTCAAATTCCGGAAGCGGAGGTAACTTGTCTTTCCTGGTTCACAAGTAAAAAAAAAAGGCAGGGAACAAATACCAAAGCCTCAATAATCTTGCCCGGGATAAGTCTACTGAGCAAGAACAGAAAATCGGCTACAGAGGGGAAGAAATAGGGAAAAACAAAGGGGGGGAAAGGAGACGGGCGGTGCCCCCCAGATAGGACCTTAGCACCAAAGAAGGGTACATACGGGGACACCTTTACCGGAAAGAAACGGATGCTTCGAAAGAAGGGAAGATGGCGCCGAAGTGAAAAGGGGAAAAGGGAGAGCGCTGCTGGGGGTGGGTATGACGGTATCCTGCAGGAAAAGTCGTCTCTCAGGGTTGGAGAGCTTCCAGAAAACCCAAAAAGAGCCTGAACGGGGGAACGGCATTTCAGTAGGCGCGCAAAATGTTGACCAGTTTATAGAGCAACGAAAAAATTTTCAAAGACGGCCTGAGATCCATCAACCCCTCTAAAAGGAAGGACCGCCTTGCACAAAGCTTACGTCGGGGCACGAAGTCACTCGGCTGAAGTTCTGATCCAAAAAAGGGGAGGAGTCCACGACGCCCCATTTCCTCCGCTACCAAAAAAAGAACCAGACCCTAGAACAAAACTTCTTTTCGAGAGGAACTGGAGGAAATAGTGTAATCCGAAACAAAGGTAAAGACGTACGCCTCGTTAAAAGGAAGTCTAGCCTCCCTTCCCTTCCGGGAAAAAAGAAAGACGGTAAAAAGATTGACATAAAAAACTGACCGTAACGTCCAGGTTTGACTAGAGGGCCAAAGTAAGAGTCCTCAAGGACCTTCCAGAACGAAGGAAAGAAACTTTGTCATCACCAAATGCGAAAGAAAGGAAACTCCGCCTCGTGCTGCACTGTTAAAGGAGGGGGGGAGAAGACCAGAGTCCACGTGGGAAAAGGGGCCAGCCCAAGCAGGTCCAGGATCGACGCAGAGAGAAGTGGAGCTTATCTGCAGCTTTCCTAAAAAAGAAGAACTAGATCGGGTAAGGGTCCTCAACCAGCAAGAACGACGGGGACAAAGAAAAGGGGCCTTCGTTCACCCCCATTTAACGTGAATCGCTCAAAGAAAAAAAGGAATACCGAAAGGAATCAGGGACACCCCATGGCGTTCTTAGAGGGGACAAGGCCTGCAGCAGAAAGATGCACAACATGAATAACCCAAAAAGGTGGATACACTACTTATTCGAAAAAGCTAGCCACCCAGCGGCTCCCCCTTTCTCTAATCCGAAACCTCAATAAGGGAATAATCTTCGACTACTGCCTCCCGAAAATTGGGGGGACTTCCGGTACCGAAACGCGTCATCCCGACGTCGTAAAAATACTGGGTGGAAGAGGTTAAAGACGACGTCTTAACTCCTCCTTCAAAGAAGAAAAAGAGTAACCTGCGTATCGAGCTCCAGACCACAAGACTGAGGGGATGGAAAAATCCCAGTCAGTGAAGGGGTGCCCATAGGGTGAGGGAAGTG